>SESC01000233.1_pt1 | contig 22311 bp, 21 predicted proteins | sample 3171431 | NCBI WGS metagenome assembly SESC01 (sample SAMN06051868, study PRJNA518727) | freshwater metagenome | biome: subpolar coniferous forest; feature: holomictic lake; material: water; isolation source: holomictic Lake 227, 8 m depth | place: Canada: near Kenora, Ontario | collected... | reverse complement strand
CCCCACCACTTCCACCGCAACAACGCCGGTACCCACCACATTAACCACCAAAGCAACAACAACAACAGTGGCTACCACCTCCACGTCCACATTTATTGCCCCAACCACCACCACCCCCACCCAGTCCTACTTCGTCCGCTTCCACGTCACCTCCGCTCGGGACCCCTCACTTTTTACTGCGGGCATCATTGCCCAGTACAAGGCGGCGTTCGCGTCGATGGCGGGGGTACCCGTCGACCGGGTCACCATCACAATCCAGGCGCAGACGCGAAGGCTCCTCACGGGCACCGTGCTGGTCATCAACGTCGCCGCCGACACGTCCGCGGACGCGCTGGCCATCGCCACGCGGGTCACCCAGCTGAATCTGAACTCAGTCCTCGCATCCGCAGGCCTGGCGTCGCTGACCTACGACACCAACAGCCTGTACGTGACCACCCCATCGATCACCACCACCGCCGCGGCGGCGCCGGGGACCACCGGACAAACTATTATTTTCACCCCGCCGCCGTCGAGCTCCTCCGGGTCCATCGTGGCGCCGCTCGCGATCGCGGGGGCCTGCTGCGCCCTGCTTCTGCTAACGATCAGCTCACTTCGATGACGGGGGAGTCGTGCAGCATCATCATGCTGACGAAGGCGGCGGTGGGGACGACCCAGCGGATGGACTGGTCGCTGTAGGGGTTGTGGATCTGGACGAACTCGAAGTGCGAGCGGCCCCCCTCGATGAGGCGCGCGTCCCCTCCCGGCACGGGGGTGGGGTCGAACGGCGCGGTCCGCCCGAGCTCGATGGGGTGGTTCGTCTGGGTGCGCGCGTGGGCCACGAGGGAGATGCGCTCGGGGGCGTACTCGCTGATGTGGATGGCGAGGAGGCGGCGGTCGGCGAAGGGGATGAAGAAGCGGAACGGGGAGTGGGTCTCGGTCGCGTCCTCCTCCGTCGGGTCGAGCTGGAGGCGGAACTGCATGCCGAGGGAGGGGATCTCGTTCCCCGCGGTGTGGTAGTACACGCTGACGAAGATGCGCTCGAAGTCGATGAAGATGAGCCCCTGCGCGCCGCCGTCGTCGGATTCCTCCTCTTCCTCCGCCTCGAGCTCGCGCGCCACGGCGGCGTCGGCGGTGGTCTGCTCCTCGATCTCGCGGAGGTGCTGGGTGTTGACCTCGCGGATCATCTGGGTGCGGAAGTGGTGGGGGATGGAGTCGGCGCAGATGCGGGGCCTGGGCCCCGCGCGGCACAACGGGCAGGCCATGCCCTGGCGGGCGAAGTGGTAGACGACGCTCATGGCGCCGAAGGCGTGGCCGCAGGGGAGGGTCATGCGCCTGATGTGGCTCAGCACGGTGAAGAAGGTGACGCCGGGGAGGAACTCGAGGGCGTCCTCGGCGATGAGCGAGAGGGTGAGGGGGCAGATCTCGCCGTCGTCGGGCTGGGACAGGGTGACGCGGAGGCCAACCCCGCTGAGGGCCAGGAGGGTCGCGGGGAAGCCCGGGGTGGCGTGGGTCGGGTGGGCGACGGGCCGGTTGGGGCGGGGGCGCTTGCGGCCGGTGGGCGGCGGCGTCGGCGTGGGGGGGTTCGCGTCGGTGTCCATGTCTCTCTGCGGTGCGCCCGTCCTCCCCCGGGTCCGTTTAATAGGCGCTTGGGCCCACCAGGCGCCGTCCAGGCGTTTGATAGGGTTTGTGGGGCCGGTCTATTAAAACCCATTTTTTTGAGGCGGGGGAGATGGACGACGACGGGGACTGGCTGACGTGCGCGGTGGACCTGGCGAGCGGCTCGGCGCTGCCGCTGCTGTACTCGCTCTACGCGCTGGGGAGGGACGACGTGCTGGGCGTGGGGCTGTCGCTGGGCGGGGGCGCGGTGGCGCTGGTGGTGTCCTCGGTGGGGCAGGGGCTGCTGCTGTCGGACCCGCGGCGGGACGGGGGCGCCATCTCGGAGGACTGGGAGCGGGCCCTGGGGGCGGTCCTGCAGCTCCTGGGGGCGGCGCTGAAGGTCGGGCTGAGCGCGTCGCAGCTCTTCGCGCAGGCCGGCGTGCTGGACGCGGACGTGGGCGCGGGGCTGTACGCGATCCCCGTGTTCGCCCTGCTGGGGATGCAGGGGATCCCTGGGCACCGCGCGGGGGTGAGGACGGTGCGATCCATGGTGGCGGCGCTGTCGATCCTGGTGCTGGCGTGCGCGTGGGCGAGCGTCACGTACGATCTCAACCCGGGCCCCCACCCGCAGCTCCGGGCGGTGCGCGCGGAGACCGAGCGGGGGTGGTGGTGGAGGCTGCTGCTCCTCTGCAACACCGTGTTCGCCTACTCGGACGTGATACGGAAGCAGCGCCCGGGGAGGGAGAGGGACTGGATGACCGGGTGGCAGCCCTTCGCCGTGCGCGCCGCCGTGTTCGCCGGGCTGTCCCTGGCCCCGCGCGTTCTCTCCCTCCTGCTCACGGAGCGGCAGCCGCGGTGGCTCTTTATTCTGCAAAACGTGCTGCTGATCCACTCCTCGATCCTGCAAACGTCGACGGCCCGACGCCTGCTGGCCCACATGCGATTTCCTCCGCCGCTCGACTTCTTTCGCGTGGGGCACCCGCAAAGGGCTCTCTTGCTGTGGCTGGCGCCCGTCCTGGCCACCGCCTCCGTGTTCCAGTGGGCCAACCCCGACCGCGCATCCGAGGCGGTGCTGATCCTCTCCGCGCTGGGCGTGGCCGCGTGGGTCCTGCGCAGATTCGGCGGGGGCAGATTCGACGAGGGTAGTCAGTAAAACGGGTTCGCGCAGATTCGGCGGGGGAGGCGGTCAGTAAAACGGGTTCGCGCAGATTCGGCGGGGGGAGGCGGTCAGTAAAACGGGTTCGCCCCCGGCCGGTATTTAAGCGACGCGCGAGGAGAGTTGGCACCCCCCTCCCCCTCTCTTATTGTTTTCCATCTATAGTAACCCAGTGACCCAATAAACGGGGTAAAGGGGACACGGACCTCATTTAGCGACGCCCATCAGGATTTCGAAGTTCTCTTGCGTGTACTGCACCCAGGACTTGACCACTGTGGCTTTGGCGTGGGGTTGGGGGTACTGAGTGCACTTGGTACAGCGACAGTAGACGAACTCGGGGTCGGCGGGGTTGTAAGCGAGGATAACAGCGTTGCTGCTGTGCATAATCCTGTGGGGGGTAGCGTGACAGAGAGAGACCGGACAGTAGATCCCGCCCTTGACGTGCATGTGAACCCACCCCTCCAGCTCGTTGTCCAACACCTTCTGAAGATGCATAAAGTAATTGCCTGACCACTTCGTGTTGACGCTGTACCCCCGCACGAATTTTGACGCGATCCACCCCGGCAGCGCGTCGACGATGGAGGAGGAGGAGGAGCTGCTGCCCCCCGAGGTCGCCTGGTGGCGTTTCGCATCAGTTCGATCCTGATCGACCTTTCGCTTGAAGTGCGACGTGATGGGCACGGACTGGAGGCTCGCGGCGAGCTGGAGCGCGAACGGCGCGGTGTCGGCCCGGGGGACGGTGCAGAGGCTGGCGGCGATGTAGCGGTAGTAGCCCTCGTCGTCGGTGGGCGCGGGCTCGGGGGCAATCACGTCGGGGAGGGGCTCCCCGCTCTGAAACACGTAGTACCGCTCGAGCACGGGCAGCGGCTCGTCGACCTTCTTCTTGCTGAGGGGGCACGAGAAGCCCGTGTTGCCGCCGAGCGCCTTCCAATCGACGGCGAACCAGGGGAGCTGGAGCTCGGCGTCCTTGAGCGCGTCGAAGCTCTCCTTGCAGAGCGCCAGCCGCGGCTCGAACGGCCTGGCGAGGACCGCGCAGAGGTAGGCGAGCTCCGTGGTGAGCCCCATGAGATTGAAGATGAGGTGCGCCGAGTGCTTGTAGTCGCTGTTCCCGTCCTTGTCCTTGACGCAGCGGCTCTTGTTCTTGAGGAGGATCCGCACCGTGGTGGTGGGGTCGACGAACTTCGCCTCGAGGATCTGGCGGTAGAACCACAGCGGGGCCTCGCGCATCCGCGCCTGCACCTCGTCGTGGGCGAGCCGATCGCCCATCTTGCTCTGCAGCACCTCCCAGTCGACGATGAGGTACGACAGGCGATTGTCCATGGCGCCGTGCTGGCTCTCGCGCCCCCCGAAGCGCTGCTCGATGATCTGCTGGTAGTAGTTGGTCTCGCACCACGGCGTGTCGAAGCGGTAGTTGTCCTTGAAGAGCTGGACGATCCGGCGCATCCCCTCCTCGGGGGTGGCGTACATGAAGAAGCAGGCGATCATGACGGTCTTCTCCTGCTTGAGGCTGTAGACGCTGCCCATGATCTGAAAGGAGAAGGGCATCAGGGCGCCGAGGAGGTTGAACCGGCTGCGAACGCAGGACGTCCGGCGGGCGTTGCCGATGAGTCGGTAGTACTCCTGGATGCACGGATCCTTGTGCTTTTTGATGGAGAAGAGGGGGTGAAGCATCGCAAAGGCCGTGGTGCTCGGAAGGGCCATGATGCGCTCCACCTCGGCGTAAAATTGGGCGCCGAGCCGGTGCGGGTCGACGCGGAGGTCGTCGCACAACTCCAGCAAGGCGCCGCCAACGTCCGCGCGATCCAAGGTCTCCCTCCGCAGCTTGAGCAGGAAAAGGTACGACAGGGAGGTGCTGAGCGAGAGCAGGCGCTCGCAAAGGACTTGCGCCGCCTCGATTCCATTCAGCATCTTCGACATCCTTGATAGCTAAAAAATGAAAAGGGCATCAGCGAGCGGAATAAATCGCGACAGAAGGAAATAAGCAAACGCATAGCATCGAGCGGAATAAATCGCAACAGAGGGAAATAAGCAAACGCATAGCATAGGGCATTGGCAACCCACAGGCAGGAGCCAGAGAGAGAGAGAGCGAGAGACGGAGACGATCGAAGCGTGGCAACGGGAAGGGATCCAAAGAATTTGATCCGATTTGATTGGTTTTATCTACCAAGGACGGGTAAAAAAAACGCCATTCGAACGCGGGCAGGGGCCACCAGACGACCGTTCAAACGCAGGGCGGGATACAAGGATTTAACACCTGACATTTTAAAACGGCCGCCGCCCCAAAATCTTATAAAACGTCTTTGGTAGTTGGGAATTTCGAAATTTCGCCATGCAGACCACGATGGAGCGACTGAACGACGCCGTCGAGGAGCTGCTGCCCCAAATCGACAGCAAGGACATAACCCAGCAGGAAGCAGGCGAGATCATGGATCTGCTCGGGGTTGTGATTGCTCGCGCAAAGAAGATTTACTACGAGCTGAAGGTGGACGAAACCAAGGAAAAACCCCAGCTCACGGAAGAAGCTACTAAGGAAGTGGAAAAGATTGAACGCAGCATCAAGAGGGCCGAATTCAAACTCGGAAAAATCAACGCCACCTACACGATGAGCGACGATCAGTACCACCGCGAATACAACCCAGATTGCTTCGTTGACGTGAAAGAGTACGAGACGACGATGGCGAGCTATCAAAAAAAAATCGACGACAGAACTACGGAGATCGCCCAGCTCGACCAGAAAGTTTCCAACATGAGCAGGAAAAGCTCCATGCATAAACAAGCCGGGCTCGATCTGGAGCAGGCCACCACCGCGAAAGCCCATTTGGAGTTCAAGCAGCTCGAGCTCATGCGCACGTCCACGGTCGTCAACATGAAGAGGCTCCGCAAGCGCCAGGCGGAGCAGCTGGACGTCATCACGGACGGCCACAAGAGGCTGAAGCAGATGGAGATCGAGAGGATTCGGGCCAAGGACGAGGAGGAACTGGACTCCGAGAAAAGGCGCCTCGCCATCGGTGGAGTCCGTCATGATGATTTGGATTAACCAACCCCCCACTGCTCCATTTTTTTGGAGCGAAGTAAAAGACCCTAGTCGTCATCGCTGATTTCCCCCTCCTCCTTTTCCTCCACTTCCTTCACATCGGCGGGAACCGTTTCGCGCTCGAAGACGAGGCGATTGCGCGCGATGCTGAGCATGTGGGCGTACTCGTAGCTGAGCCAGTCCTGCGCCGCGAAGCCCTCGTCGAGGTTGAGGAGCCGCGCCTGGCCCGCCATGTAGTCGCACATGCGGAGGTGGACGACGTCGCCCTTGCAGACGTGCTCGAGCGGGAGGAAGCGCATCTCGGGCCTGCATTCGCCGCTGCCGAGGATGTAGGACGCGATGTGGCGCGCGGTGAACTCGCAGTAGGTGCGGTAGAGCTCGGGCGGCGGCTGGAGCCCGTTGCCGGAGAGGGCGCGGAGGAGGTCCCCCAGCACGGCGACCTGGGTCCTGCGGCGGTTCGCGTTCTCGCCCGCGGAGCCCTTGGCGCAGGACTGGAGGAGCATGTTGGAGATGACGTCGTGGGAGGTTTGGAGGATCTCGTCGCCGAGGGCGTTGCCGTCCTCCAGCCGGCGGAGCATGATGGGGATCGGGGGGTACGGGAGGGCGGCGAGGATCATGGCGCGCACCTCCTGGGTGGAGTCGTAGGCGCGGGGGTCGGCCGGTTCCACGGCGGCCATGTTCGGTGCGGGAAGAGAGGGAAAACCCAGCACGACCAGCGGAGTTGGCACGTTTATTTTTAACCGGGAACGGGCGCCAGGGCCCCGCGGACTGATTTGAATCGGTTTGCCGGTGCCGGGGAGGATAAAAGGCGGCGCAGGGGGGGGGCCTCACCAACCCAAGATGACCACCACGACCACGAACCCCGACTGGACCGTCTCGCCGCTCTCCCAGGCCCTGCTGGCGCTGGCGGGCGACACCCACATGCAGATGGACCCGACCCTGCACTCGCTGTGCAAGCCCATCCACGTCCGCACGACCTCCCCGCCGTCCCTCGCGAACCCGCTGGAGGGCCTGCACCACTCCACGTGGCGCCCCAGGGGCTCCATCTTCTTCACGCTGATCAAGACGGCGGCCGACACGGTGGTCTACTGCCACGAGAACGACACGACGTACGTCGCCCACCCCCAGGCGAAGCTGGGCCAGGGGTGCCCGGCCCACACGGCGCTGCTGGGGCAGTGGTGCGTCGACACGAACCCCGACGGCTCGCACACGCCGCACCTGCTCATCTTCGACCTGATCCACGACGACCCGTTCCCCACCCGACGCGGCGAGCTCCTGCGCGCGCTGGACGCCTTCATCCCCAAGCCCCTGTGCGTGGTGCAGTGGTCCGGGCACGCGGCGGCGCTGGAGCGGTTCGCGGGGACCCTGCCGCACGCGGTGGACTACTTCATGCACCTCGGCGCCGCCCCGCTGCGGCCGGAGAGGCACCTGCACATACAGATTCCCGAGCGGGAGCCGGGCGACGGATTAAAGTGGGGGGGGGAGGCAGAATCCCCCTGAACGCGATTTTTTTTATTGAAAACATGGAGACGACGATCCCCTGCGCGTCACACCCGGTTGGCATACCGATCGTCCGGCGGCGGGGGTGGGATGAGCCTGTACGGGAGGACACCCCCCCCTCTGCTGTCGTAGTAGTAGTTGTCCACTGGGGAGAGGCAGCAGCTGACGGCGAGAGCGTAGCAGCAGAGGAAGACGAACAGGATGGCGAAGGGCCCCCCCATGAAGTAGACGGCGTCGGTGACGTCGGGCCCGGCGGGCGCGTACTGGACGCTGTAGCCCCTGGGGAGAGGCGGGACCATCAGATTGATCACGTTGTTGACGACGGGAGGCGCTTTAGTATTCCCATCGACTGGCGGTATCTGTATATGAAATACATTGTTGTTTGTGTTAGTATTGGCGCTGGAGTCGCTATGCTCGTTGTGATTCTGGTTGCTGTTATCATTTGAGCCCGTGCCGCCGCCGCCACCGCCACCGCCCGTGCCGCCCGAGGCCGTAGTTGTGAGAACAATGGGCGCCGCCGCGGTGGAACTGGTGGGCACCGGTGCCGTGGTGGAACTGGTGGGCACCGGGGTCGTCGTGGAGCTGGTGGGCACCGGGGTCGTCGTGGAGCTGGTGGGTATCGGGGTCGTCGTGGAGCTGGTGGGCATCGGGGTCGTCGTGGTCACGGTGGCCCCCGACGTCGTGAGGTAGATGGTCGTGGTGATCGCGGTGTGGGGCGTCGCGGACGTCGTCGGCACCGGCGTTGTGGTGGTGGTCTGGACGAAGCAGAGGTCGGAGGCGTTGGCGGCGGGCGGGGAGGACAAACCGCCCGGGCACGGCGTGCACGCGGTCATCCCCACGGCGTCCGCGTAGCTCCCGGGGGAGCAGTCGGCGCAGTTCCCGAAGCCCCCGAAGAGGCCAGGCGGGCACGGGACCCCGACGCACGTGCCGCCGCACCCGCTCTCGTTGAAGAACTGGAAGGCCAGGTACGGCCCGTCGCACGTGGTGTTGGTGAGGCAGTTCGAGTGGGAGCCCGTGGCGGAGACCAGGTCCGACGTGTAGGACAACAGATTCCGGCGCCGGCGCGTCAGGGTCCCGCCGAAGGTGTATACCAGGCCCCGCTGGTACAGCGACGGGTCCGGCGTCTTGAGGCGCATGATGGTGGTCTGGTTGTAGACGTCGTGGAACGTGAAGGTCGCCGCGTACACCTGGGGGGCCGCGCGGACCATCGCAACGAAGTCCACGCTGGGGGTGGCGAACTCCCCTATGAGCCAGTCGACGAAGCCCGTGGCCAACCCGGCGGAGACCAGCTGCTCCTGCCGGCTGTTGAGGACGTTGGCGCTTTTTAATTCCACGGTGAGCATGACGGTGGTGGGCTTGAGCTTGAGGCAGACGCGGTCCCCCGTGAAGCACTGCGAGGTCTTGACCGAGCACTGGCAGACCTCGACCTCGTGCTCGTCGCACACGGTGCAGTTGGCGCACCCCCGGTCGCGGTAGGGGAGGCAGGGCAGCGTCTCGAACTGCTCGGTGTGGCACCCCTGGCACTCGTGGCACACGCCGCCGTCGTCGGGGGAGAACGTGCCGGGCGAGCACACGGCCACGAAGAGGTCGGAGTTATCCATCACGGACGAGGCGAGCGCGGATGGGGGGAGCAAAAGGGGATTCACCGCGTCGGCGTTGCGCAGGTTCACCACGACGTCGAGCAGGGTGGCGTCGCAGGAGCCGGGGAGGAAAAGCAAAAGGACAAAGCACAGCGCGAGCAGCAGCAGCGGGCGCTTGCGGGTCTTGCGGCCCTTGCTCATTTCTTTAATGACACACGGGGCACGAACTCTTAAATGTGCCCGCGAAATAGCAGGAATCCACCCCAAAGGGGCACGCTCAGAGCTTGGTCGCGAGGACCTTGTGCGCCGGCTCCCACCGGTTGGCGATGTGGAGCGTGGGGCTGTGCTTGGCGAGCTGCTTGTCGATGGCGTGGAGCCGGCCCGTGCCGATCGCCGAGACGAAGACGCGGACCACCTTCTCCTCGTCGCGAACCGAGAGCAGATCGCGCCGGCCCGCGCCCTCCAGCTCGGGCATCGGGGTGGCCGGGACCGTCGAGGTCCCCATCTCGAACTCCTCCGCGAAGGCGATGGACGGGGCCGGGGTGGTGGTGTCCGCGTCCGCGTCGATCCCGGTGGTCAGGGGCTCCGTGGAAACCTGCAGCAACCGCCGCCCGCCGCCGACCTGGTGGCTGATGACGCCGTTGATGATGACGTGGTCGATCGACACGTTGGCCGCCGCGCCCATGGCCGCGATGAAGGCCGTCTTGACCCCGGCGACGTCGCCGTTGAAGTCGGAGAGCGTGGCGTTGAGCGTGACGATGGCCTGGATCTGCTTGTAGTAGGTGCACTGGTAGCCCGGCGTGCACTTGCAGTTGAGGCGCGAGTAGCTTCCCGTGGTGGACGTGGTGTGCGTGGGGCAGGCCTCCTTGTTGGTGGAGGTGCGGCAGTAGTAGTTGGCGATGCAGACCGGGCAGTTCGAGGACCGGCCCACGTCGGTGGAGTAGGTCCCGGGGAGGCACAGGAGGCAGTTGGACAGATGGGTCGCGCCCGGGGTGTCCCTGTGCTTGCCGGCGGCGCACTGCGTCGGGCTGATGCTCTGGATCGGGCAGTAGGCGCCGACGGGGCAGGTGGTGCAATCGGTCTGCGCGGTGCCCCCGGTGCCCGACTGGTAGGTCCCGGCCTGGCACGAGGTGGGCGTCGTGGTGGCGAGCGGGCAGTACTTGCCGGCCGGGCAGGCCAGGCAGTCGTCCACGGCGAACAGGCCCGCCATTGGCGCGTAGGTCCCCGCGGCGCAGTTGGTCGGCGCGGTCGACTTCTGCGGGCAGTAGCTGCCGGACGGGCAGGTCGTGCACTGCGCCTGGGACTGGGCGCCCGTGGAGCCGCGGTACGAGCCGGCGTCGCAGTCGGTGGGCACCGTGGACCGGAGGAGGCAGTACTGGCCCGCCGGGCACGTCACGCAATCGCCCGAGGACTCGCCCCGGGTGGCGTTGAGGTAGGTCCCGGCGGCGCAGGGGGTCGGGTTCGTGGTGGCGAGCGGGCAGTACTCGCCCGTCGGGCAGTCCACGCAGTCGGACGCCTGGGTCGCCCCCACGGCGGTGCGGTAGTAGCCCGCGGGGCACGAGGTGGGGGCCTCGGCCTTCTGCAGGCAGTACTTGCCGGTCGGGCAGGTGACGCACGAGGCGCGATCCACGCCGCCCGTGGAGCCGAGGTAGGTCCCCGCCGGGCAGTCGATCGGGGTCGTGGTGGCGAAGGGGCAGTACCGGCCGATCGGGCAGGCAAGGCAGTCCGCCACCTCCACGGCGCCCTGCGTGGCGCGGTACGTGCCCGCGAGGCAGCTGACCGGGTTCACCGACGCCACCGGGCAGTACTGGCCCGTGGGGCACGAGAAGCAGTCGCCCGACTGGGTGGCGCCCGCGATGTTCCGGTAGGTGCCGGCGGGGCACTCGGAGGGGACGGTCGAGTGGATGAGGCAGTAGTACCCCTCCGTGCAGGCCACGCAGTTGTCGAGCTGGGTCCCCGAGGTGCCGTTGAGGAAGGTCCCCACGGGGCACGAGGTCGGGTTCACGGACTGGAGCGGGCAGTAGTAACCCGTCGGGCAGGCGGTGCAGTCGCCCTGCGTGTATCCCGCGGTGATGCTGCGGTAGGTGCCCGCGGCGCAGGGGGTGGCCGCCGTGCTCTCCTCGGGGCAGTAGCTTCCGGTCGGGCAGGTGACGCAGCTGGCCTCCGCGGGCGCGGAGAGGTCCGGCATGTAGGTCCCCGCCGGGCAGTGCGCGGGGGTGACGGTGGCCGCGATGCAGTAGTCGCCGCGGGGGCAGGGCAGGCAGTCGTCCTCCTGCGTGACGCCGCCGGTGTTGTCGTTGTAGCTGCCGGCGAGGCAGGAGACCGGGGTCGTGGTGGCCAGCCCGCAGTACTTGCCGGCCGGGCAGATGAGGCAGTTGGTGAGCTCGGTGGCGCCGGTGCTGGCGCGGTAGGTGCCGAGCGTGCAGTTGGTCGGGTCGATGGAGCCGAGCGGGCAGTAGTTGCCCGTCGTGCAGGTGATACAATCCTCCGGCTGGCGGGCGTTGGTGGTGCCGCGGTACGAGCCGGCGGGGCACGAGGTGGGGAACGCGGAGGCGATCGGGCAGTAGTTGCCGGCGGGGCACGCCGCGCAGTCGGAGAGGGCCTGCGCACCGGGGGAGTCGCGGAAGGTCCCGACGGGGCAGGCAATCGGAACGGTGGTGTCCGTCAGGCAGTAGTAGCCCGCGGGGCAGTTCTCGAGGAACGTGTCCTGGTCCTCGGCGTACGACAGGATCATCGCGCCGGCGGGCATGTTCGCGAAGAAGTCCGTCGCGTTGAAGTCCGGGTCGACCGAGTTGATGGTCTGGTTCACGTCGATGCCGGTGACGACGATGCACTGGGAGAGGCTGGTCGCGCCGGGGGGGGCGGTCTTGCCCTCCGGGCACGCGGTGCAGGTCTGCGTCGCATCGTCCATGTAGAACCCGGACGCGCACACGCACTGGCTGCCCACGAGGACCATGTTGAGGTCGCACTCGTCGCCCGACTGCAAGAGGCTGCGCCGGGCGGAGGGGGCCTTGCGAAAGAAACCCGCGGGGGTGGGCCTGTTGCCGCGGGGGGCAAGGGGCTTGTGGTGCATGAGTTCACCGGGCACGGCCATGCCGCCGTGGAAGGCGAACATGGGGGGGGAGAGGGAGACAGCGAAGACGAGCCCAAGACAACACAGCGAACCCAGGGTTTTGGTCACGCGCAGCATCGTTCTGCCAGCGGGCGGGGATCCGGGTTAAATAGTCTTTTCAGGCCCCGCTTTTGGAGGCGTCGGGGGCACCGCGGAGGAAGAGGGGCATGAAGGCGTCGGCGGCGAACGGGGTCTGCTCCGCGAAGGCCTCGCAGTCGCGTATGATCTGCGGGGAGAGGAGGCAGAGCTGCATCTTCCAGAGGTCCTTCCAGTGCGCGGGGTTCTGGTAGATGCAGACGTACAGCCTCAAAACCTGCGTGAGGTTCATGCGCTGGGCGTGGCTGACGGGGAAGCTGCGGAAGCACCGGTTGCGGAAGTCGATCATCTCGGGGAACGGCGGGGTTCCGTCCATGGCGAGGGCCTCGACGCACCGGTGCAAGATGGGCAGATCGGGCCGGGACACGGGGTACTTCCCCAGCCTGTCGCACAGCTCGCCGTCGTGGTGCAGGACGAACCCCACCTGCGACCGCCAGTCCCACGCGGTCTGGGACGCGAGGAAGTAGAGGCGGACCTTGACCATCTCGGACAGGACGTTGGGGAACTGGTGGAGCTGGCAGAAGGCGGTGTAGGACTCCCAGGTCCCCAGCGTCGAGTCCATCGCGACCTTCTGCTCGTCGGTGACGGTCATGCGATCGCGGAGGCGGGGCCTGCCCAGGTGGGCGCTCATGGTCTTCATCTTGAGGGCGGCGGAGAGCCCGTCCCGGCGCATGGTGGCGGCGCGGAGGTGCAGCTCCAGGGGGGCGGTGTGGATGCGGACGAACGCGTCGCCGAGGATCCCCGCGAGCGCGGCCCCGCAGACCTCCGGGGTGAACGGGGTGTCCGAGAGGGCGGCGAGGAGGAGGGCGCAGTTCTGGTGCGTATCCCTTTTCAAGACGCGGCAGGTCATGAGCTGGAACGCCTGGAGCCCCGGGATGCCATGGAGCATCTGGAGGACGAGGAGCTGGCAGGGCAGGTCCCACGTTCCGACGTCGAGCTGGGCGGCGCGCATGGCCCTGCGCATGGACGCGAGCGGGGCGTGATGGGCCTCGAGGCGCTCGACGTTCTCCCACGCGAACAGCTCGAGCAGGGGGAGCCAGATCTGCAGGTCCCCGAGGGTGTTGGCGTTGGGGCGGACCAGGGCCCAGTCGACGAACGCGTCGGGGAAGACGCTGGCCCACACGGCCTGGCGGCTCACGTACTTGAGGCTGAGTATGATCATCTTCACGCAGAGCTCGCGGAGGTTCTGGACGTCCATGGAGTAGTGCCCGCCGACACTCACCAGCGTCTCGGCCACGAGCGCGAGCGGAGCGGGCGCCGCGGACATTTTTTTTGTTTTCACGCACGCACACACGATTTAATACGGCGGACGGGATAAGACCCATCACACGCCGGCGCATCACGTCCACTTCCACGCCCGGGCCTGCGCCTTCAGCGCCTCCTCCGCCTGCCCCAGCCTCTCCTCCCCGGCGATTCGCTCCAACGCCACCGCGTCCTCCGTCATGTCCTCGACGGTTTCCTCCGTCATGTCCTCGGCGGTTTCCTCGACCCGCGCCAACACCCCCGGGTAGATGGCCCGGCCGTGGTGGAGCCAGAGTATCCCGTGCCTGTCCCCCGTGGGAGGCGAGGAGGCGACCTGCGGGTACCACCCCACGTCGAGGGGGCGGTTCGCCTCGTGGGCGCGGAGGACGCGCAGGACGGCCTCGCGGGTGGTCCGGCCCTTAATGGACGGGAGCGTGAGGCGGCCGGCGTGCTCGAGGAACTCCCGCTGGAGCGTGGCCCGGGCGCGCTCGCGCTTTTCGCCCGCGAGGAGGAGGCGGGCGGGGTACCACCCGAGCTGGGACGGGGCGTGGAGCGCGACGAGGTCCGCCTGGGGCTTCTGCCCGGGCTTGGACATGAAGAAGAGGTGGCTCGTGATGGCGGACAGGGCCTTGCCACGCTGGGCGATGGACAGCCGAATGAAGAGGGCCCTTGCCGCCGAGACGAGCCTGGCCTTGGCCTGGAGACGAGTGGCTTCCTGCAGCGCGATCTTGCGCGCGTGGAGGTCGCCGAAGACCGCCTGTAGGTGCGGGCGCCAGAAGAAGACGAGGCCCGGGTTCATCTTGATGGCGATGGCGCGCTCCATGGAGAGGCGGGCGTGCGTGTCGGCGCTGCAGTGGTCGAGCTGGCCGCGGTTCTTCCCCTGGACGATGTAGTAGAAGACCCAGCCCGCGATTTCCGGCAGGTGCACCCAGAAGTCGATGCCGTAGTCGGCGAAGAGCTCCGCGCTCGAGACGAAGCGATCCGTGCGGCAGGACGCGCAGACGCGCATGTTAAGGCCCCAGAAGGGCAGGTGCTTGCCGCGGGCGCCGCAGGCCCCGCAGCGGTGGACGTAGGTGAGGCGCATGGATTTTCGCCCGTGCGCGACGAGGTCACCCTTCTGCTCGGCGGTGAGAACCTGGTCCTTGATGCACATCTCGGGCCAGTAGGGGTAGTCGGCGGGCGGGATCCTCGGCGGGGCGCGATTCCCCGGGTAGAAGCTGAAGTAGTTCAGGTTGGCGCCGGCGGTGTGCCAGTCCGGATAGGGGCTGAGGTGGAGGCCCGGGACGGCGTGGAGCATGTACGTCATGGCGTAGTTGTGCTTGCGGCGCTCCCTGTCGAAGAAGCGGTTCTCGTGGCGCGAGAGGAGGTCGAACCACATCTCGGAGTCGGAGTCGATCAGCCTCCGGAGCTGGCGGCTCACCATCGAGAGCTTGACGAGGGTCGCGGGCGGGGCCTTGTGCTTCTCGAGGGCCTGCGCGCAGATGTAGGCGAGGATGTTCTTCCACGTCTCGTCGGGGAGGGACGGGGACTCCCCGCGCTTGCGGAGCATGTTGCGCCGGGGGGGCGGGCGGCGGAAGTGGTCCGTGACGACGACACGCGCGGTCGACTCGGTCTGCATGGCAGGCTTGGTTGGATTCGGTCTGGACGGGCGGGGGTTGTTATAGGCTCGCGGGGGCCGGGGGCACCCGGGTTCGATTCAAACCGGTTTGTGGCGACCCCTAGGGCCACGTGACGATCTCCCAGTTGATGGGGTCCGTGACCGGGAGGGCCAGCTTGAGGATCCCCATCTCGCCCGGGGTCATGACCTCGCCGTTGTCGTAGGCCATAAGCAGGGCACTGAGGAAGTTCACCTTCATGGCGCGCACGGTTTTCGGGTTGACGCGACATTTTATATACACCCGAGGGTTTGCGCGGATTTGCGGGGCCCCCCTCCGAAGAGGCGCAGGGGGTCGGTGTTCACCGCCCGGCACTCCCCGCACCACCAGGACAGCACCCGGCACGGCAGGCGGAGGAAGAAGGACCCCCGCCGGGGCTTGGGCTTGGGCTTGGCGCTAGTACGGAAACGTGCGATATCCTCGCGGGACGTCGCGCACCTCGTGCAGGAACCCCTCCGAGGCCAGAACCGACGCCTCCATGTCGAAGGGGTACAGGTCCCGCAGGCTCTCGCCCAGCATCTCGAAATCGCACAGCCCGCGCTCCTTGGCAAGCGCCTGCACGCGCCTCTCCAGGTCCGATACACTCCGGCGAAGAATCCCCGCGACGTCCCGGAGGCTCTGCATGTTGATCGAGAGCGTCCCCTCCGAGCTCCGGTGGAGCTTCTTGTGCGGGTGCGCGAACCTGATGCCACCCAACCCGTCCGTGATCCCGAACCACACCGTGAACACATCATCCCGCTCGTTGTACGCGAGACGCAACCCGGCGTTCTCCCTCAGCTTGTCGTGAAGCCTACCGATGTCGGTGGTCACGCACAGATAGTCGTTATCGCCCACCTGGGTGGGATCATACACAAACTTGGGCACACAACACTCCCACGACCGTCCGTTGTCCGTGCGCATGGAAATCACCTTATCACCCGCGTACGAGAAGGTGACCCAGATAAAGTTGCCATCCACGCCCCCCGCCACCCTTTTGAACAAGCCAACATCACCGTTAACCCTCAACCGGCACAGCGGCTCCTCCCAATTGAGATCACTTGGCATCACCGCGCCGGGGGAGGGGGGTCGTGCGCATAAATAACACCGGCCTCCGCGCGGAATGCGAGCCCCGTGTATTAAAACCCCCCCGCGCAGCGTGAGGAAAAAAAAGGGCGATGCCGATGGAACGGGCCCCCCCCAGCAACGATTACGCGAGCGACGACATGCCGGAGGAGCCGGAGGAGATCGTCGTGGCCCTGCAGCCCCCCAAGGCCACCCGGTGCTGGATATGCGAGAACTGCGGGAGCGAGGACGTCCAGCAATTCCACCGGTTCATGATCGAGAAGGCCCACATCGTGGACGCGACGGAGATGGCGGAGCACATGCGCGAGCACCTGCTGGCGTCGATCCCGGAGGAGGATGAGGAGGAGAGCCCGGAGCGCATCATCCCCACCGCGCACGACATCCTGATCCACGTGTCGAAGCACGTGCTGCACCCGTGCGTGCGGGTGGCGAGCATACTGCGGAACCTGCTGGACCTGGCGGATCTGCTGCGGGAGCTGATCATGAGCCGGGCGGACGACGGGACGCCCCTGATCGACGTGCGGACGGTCACGGTCTACCTCAAGGTCATCACCGAGATCATGCAGATCTACCGCAACGCCGACATGACGAAGATGCTGTTCAATGAGCTGGAGCCGGCGTAGACGCATCGGTCCTCTGCTTCTTGCACACGAACCGGGTGGGCACCGGCAGCGCCTCCCTCCGCGGCGGGAGCTTGCGCACCGGCTCCTTGGCGTTCCACACGCCCGGGGGCATGGCGACGATCGATTGGACCACGTGCCAGTCGTTGTCTGTCATGGCTAGATCGTCCATGGCGTTGCAATGGGGGGCCGAGGGCATACGCCGGAAATACCCTGGTTCGGCTATAAAAACCGCGCGACGACCAGCGCCGATGGAAGCAAAAAAAAAATGGAGGCGGTGCACCACTACCTGCGCACGAGCCTGCGGATGGACCACTTCGGTGCGCGGGGGGTGACCCAGGGCGAGCACACGCTGATCCTCTACCACCTGCCGGAGTGGGGCGACGCGCACGGGCACCGGCTGCGGGCGCGCTTCCCCGACTGCGAGGTGACGATGATGTCCAACCGGAGCAGCGAGGGGGGGTTCACGGTGGTGGTGCGTCGGCACGAGCACCCCCGGGCGCGGCTGTGGGCGTCCCTGCTGGTGCTGGCGGCGATCCTGGTGGCGTACGCGGCGTTTCGCCTGCACATGAACGACGCGGGGGCGAGGGGCACTATTTAAGCGTTTCCCGCCGATGTAAAATCGACCGGACCCACCGCAAGCACCATGTCGATGCCCAGTTTGGCCCAGGCCACGTCCACGCACCTCGACTCCGCCTGCAAGCACATCCAGCAGTGCCGGGTGTCGCAGGACCACATGACCAAGTTCACGAAGACCGGGCAGGACGGGGACGAGCTGATCCGGAACAAGTACCGGTACTGCATCCACAAGGACGAGCTGGTGATCGGCATCGGCAAGTGCTGGGCCCCCGACGGCCTGAACAAGCGGTTCCAGAACAACGCGTACCCCCGCGTGGTGAGCAACCTGGGGCAGCTGGTGGAGCCGGACGGGGACCACGCGAGCGACGTGGAGAAGCTGATCAAGCTCATGTACCACAACGCGACGAGCATCCCCGTGCGCGACAAGCTCCTGATGGCGTTCCGGGACGGGAACGCGAACGTGTTCCCCGTGGCCGACGGCGCGGACCCGTGGCTGGAGCCCGACGACAACCCGGGCCACCCGAATAAGATGAAGTTCCGGAGCATCATCCCGAACATCTACGACTTCGTGACGGTGGGGTACGCGAACACGCTGGGGTGGGCGCACGCGCACTGCGGGGACACGATGACGTCGGTGCTGATCGGCGGGCTGCGCACGGTGATGAACGGGGACTTCGACGTCTACACCGGGGACCTCATCCAGTGGTACTGGCCGTTCGAGCGGGACTGCTTCGAGAGCGGCGGGAGGCGCAAGCCGATAGTGCGCCACGACCCCGCAACGGTGATCCGGCTGCGCGAGGACATGCCCCCGGAGTTTAACTTCCCGGACATGCAGAAGGACCCGGCGACGATCGACCCCCACGACAACGCGACGAGGCTCACCGTCGACAACGAGACCCGCCTGCGGAAGGTTTACTACGACCGGCAGTACGGGCAGCGCAAGGGGGTCGAGAAGGTGGTCCCGATCATCAAGCCGTACAAGCGCGACGACGAGGACCCCCGCCTCTACGACTGGTACCGCGTGTTCGCGGTCGCGCTGTCGACGGCACGCCCCCGGGAGCACGTGGACATCCGGATCTCGCGGCAGGCGCTTTAAGTGGCTACCGCAGCGACTGGAGGACCTGCTGCTTCGTCATCCCAAAGAGGCGGACCAGCGAGACCTCGGGCATCTCCGCGGCGTTGGCTCGCGAAAACCCCAGCTGGGCCCAGCCGAGCAGGGTGACCCTAGTAAAGAGCGTCATGCTGTCCACGGTGAGCCCCACGTCGACGAGGTCCGCGTAGGTGACCCCCATGCCGACCATGGCCTCCGCGGTCCAGCCCTGCGCGATGACGTCGCCGAGGTCCGCCCGGAAGTCGCGTATGGGGTGCGCGCCCCAGTCGGTCATGCTCGGGCAGTCGGGGAGGAGCGCGCGCCTGGCGTGGACCCACTTGCTGGGGTCGGGCTGGAGCGTGTGGAGGAGCTTGAGGGAGACGTTGGCGTTTTTGAACAGGTGGGCGAACGTGAAGGTGTCCTGCTCGAGGACGTCGGACCAGGCGATGGTGTCCTTGGGCGCCCACACCCCGTAGAGGTAGAGCGCCTGCCCGGGCGTGATCCGGATGCGCATCGCTTCTTTTCGGGGCCCCGCGCGAAAAGGGTTAATATACACCATTCACCCCCCGGACGGCTTATTGCCCTTCGCCGATTTCTTGCCCGTGCGCCCCAGCTGCCGCTCCAGGATCTCGACCTGCTCTCGCACGAGGATGTGCAGCCCGTGCTCCAGGTCCTGCGCGTGCTTCCCGACCCGTATCCGCCGCTTGAGCGCGTCGGCGAGCTGCATCTTACTTTGGGTCCGCCGCGTGGTGGGGATCCGCTTGCCCCCGTGGTCGTGGTAGACGCGGAGGAACGGGCGCTCCTCGCCCTGCGTGGTCTGGACGCGGTCCTTGGCGTCGGAGACGGAGTGGTCCGCGGACTCGCGCGTGGTCCCGCTGCTCAGGACCTCGACCAGATCGGCGATTTTCGCCTCGAGCTCGCGCATCCGCTCCTCGTCCTTCTCCTCCTGCGTGGGCTCCTTGGGCTCCGCGTCCGCCTTCTGCTTCACCAGCTCGTCCAGCTTGTTCGCAATGCTCGCGAGGGAGGCCATACCGTCGCGCGCGCCCCCATCAAGGCGCTTTATACCCCCCTGGCGGTCCGATCGCGCCTGTACAGCATGACCCCGAGGACGCACAGCAGGACGATCGTGATCACGGTCAGCACGGCCTCGTGCTCCCCCCCGCCCCGCGACACCTCCAGCGACCCCAGGGTCTGATCCGCCCGGATCCGGCACGAGTCCGCCGCGCGAAGCCCCGAGGGGGGGCCCGTGACGTACGCGCCCGCCACCGCGCGGAACAGGAGCCTGAGAAGATCGGCCTGGGGCAGCGCGCGCACCCGGGCGAGGTCCAACGGCTCGAACGCGGGGGCCCCGGTGAGGACGCGGAGCCTGTCCTCGACGTACCCCACGTGCCGCCCGGGGGAGGCCAGGACGGCGCCCCCCTCCACCACAAACACCGCGTTGTAAGCTTCCACCAACGCGCTCGGATCGGGCACCTCCGCTCCGCTCATGTATATTATCGCACGCACGCGCCGCGCTCAGAGCTAAATAGACAAGCTTTCCGCAATTTATTCGCAAATCGGCCCGAGGGGGGAAGGGGTGCGATTACTCGCCCATCCAATCCTCGCCCAAATCGGCCTCCTCGTCGAAGGCCTGCATCGGCAAAGGATCGGCGGTGGTCGCCTCCTCCTGGCCCTCGGCGCTGATCGGCACCGCCGCGGCACCCGCCGTGTCCTTGCTCGACCCAGGCTCGGCACGGAACCGATCCACCGGGCGGCGATCGCGCGCAGGCCTGCGACCCTCGGAAGGCTCCTCCGCCAACTCCATCGACTCGGATTCCTCGCACCCCAAGTCCTTGAACAGCTCGTACTGCTCGGGGACCTGTTTGGCCGCCTCGAGGTACACGGGGATGGAGTGATAGACCGCGTAAGGACCCGACACCTTGATTGCCCGGATGACGCCGCAGAGGATCACCTCGTAATAATCGGGGTCCAGCGCGAAGTAGCTCACCTCCTTCATCCTATCGGACTCGACCACGCGCAGGAACGGATCGGAGGCAACGGCCAGGGCACGATGCACCGTGTCCAGCGAGTTTCCCTCGTGGACGTGTTGCAGGATCATAACAAGGAACCGGATCCAGTCCTCGGCCACGAAGGCGGGGCGGGCGTCCGCGTCGGTCAACGGGGGCAGCGCAGGGGCGTCGATGACCCCCCGGACCATCTCGGCGAACTCCGTGGAGGAGGGAAGGTACCCATCCCAGACGAGCCGCGGCCGCTGGTACACGGCCACGTACGACTCGATCAGCGCGTCGATGCGCGCGAACTCGGTGAAGCACACGTCGAACAGCCCCAGCTCGGCGAGGCACCGCTCGCGCAGCAGCTGGACGCACCGGCTGAGCTCCACGGCGTTGTCGGCCTTGGGGCAGTACTGCAGCATCAGGGACTTGTGAAGATCCGTGAGATCGGGGAGGTCCTTGACGGCGACGCGCTCCTCCACGAGGGACCGGACCCGCGCCGCCCCGATCACCCTGTAGACCTCGCGCACCGGGTTCTTGGTCGCGAACCCACTCCCGTCGGCGGCGGCGAGGGCGAGCTCCAGGTACAACCCCGGGCGCGTCATGTCCTCGGGCTTGATAACCAGCAAACTGTACTGGCGCGCCAGACAGCTGTTGATCGACCCCCTGCCGGCCACGATCTCTGGCTTGGCGGCGGCCGCGGCGGGCTTCTTGCTCTTGGGCGCGGCGGAGTCTGATGGCGCAAGGGCCCTCAGGGCGGTCACCAGGGTCGGTGGAAGCGTCACGAGCTTCGTGATCCTGCCGTACATCATGTGAAGCAGCTGCACGGCCTCGGCGTGATGGCGCACCACCCGGTTTAAATTCTTCGTGAGAAAGTTCAGGACGTAAAGATCACCGGCGATGCCCTGGGACAGCTCATTGAACATATCGTAAAGCTTGGTGCACAGCGCAAAGGGGGTCCCGAGGTAGTCGCACCCGTCCGTCAGGTGGGCCACCAAGGCCTTGACAAGGGCGACGAAATACTCCTCGGACACCATGCACACGCGAACAGCCCGGGATTCGGGCTTGGTGATGCTAACGATCACAAGCCTCTGCTTGTGTATCCACTGGGGCTTCTTGCAGACCTTGTAGAGGTTGACGACACCAGCGAAACCGCCGCGATCTCCCTCGGTTATGAACTTGGTCACGTCCTTCCCCAGAATCGTATTCACATCCCGAGGCCCACAGGTCACGCAGCACCCCACCAGGAAGTCGTAGCACTGCTCCGGGTTGGCGGGGGAGCACCCCGCCCGGAACGAGCCGAGCCGCCCGGCATCCACCAGATCCACCCCGAACAGGTGCTGAAAGGTGGCCGAGTGATCGTGGACGCCCCGGATGCAATCGGTCATGAACCGGGCGTTGGCCTCGATGTCCTCCCTGTTGGCCTCGATGCACTGGTTGACCGCGATAGCAGTAGCGGTAGTAGTATCCATTGGTAAAAATCACAGGAATGCCCTTGCGCGGCGGCGCAGTCTTAAATAGTCAGCGGCTCTGGCGTTCGTGCGATGCCAGGCTCCTCGTCTTGGTCCTCCGGGGCTGGGAAAAAAATTGGGTCAGCGGCAGCGCTCCCTGCGCACGGCCTGGAGGGTGCCCTCGACGCGGCGCTGGAGGGTCAGGGCGTGCGCGAAGTAGGCCGACGGCGACGGGAACTGGCCCAGCGCGACCGTGAAGGCGGACACGCGCCGGCACCGCCCGCACCACCCGGTGACGCAGGGGCAGATGGGGCCGTCCTCCATGGCGTCCAGGGCGTCCGCCAGGGGGGTCTCCCCCGTCACGAGGACGCTGGCGTAGCAGGGGGAGAGGTCGGCGGCGGTGGCGTCGCAGCAACGAGGCATCGGTTTTTTTCCAGCCTGGCGAGCCGCCGGACCCCCTTTAAAGGCACCGCGCGGGTTCAAACGGGTTTGTCAGGCCCTCTCCCCCACGGAGGCGGACAGGTGCCCCCCCCGGTACCGGCTGGCGCCGACCAGGGCCTGCAGGGCC
>SESC01000232.1_pt1 | contig 22322 bp, 12 predicted proteins | sample 3171431 | NCBI WGS metagenome assembly SESC01 (sample SAMN06051868, study PRJNA518727) | freshwater metagenome | biome: subpolar coniferous forest; feature: holomictic lake; material: water; isolation source: holomictic Lake 227, 8 m depth | place: Canada: near Kenora, Ontario | collected... | reverse complement strand
CCTGGAGTTCGAGACCAAGATGACGGTCCGGGCGGCGAAGCTGGGCTACAAGATCGTGGAGATACCCATTGAGTACCGTGAGCGGGTGGGCGAGTCCAAGCTCAATCCCATTAAAGATGGAGCGAGGATGCTGTCGGCTCTTTTTTCGGTGGCCTACACCGAAACGTCTCTGCTTTCCAAGATGATACTCCTGCCATCACTGATTTTTATTTTGATCGGCTTGATTACGGGATTCATATCAATTTATGAGAAGGCGCAGTACGGTGTGATATCGCATGAGTTTTATCCCATATTTACAGCATTTCTCATCCTGGTTGGCGTGCAGTTGATATCGCTTGGTTTGATGGTAGACTACCTGACCAAGAAGCTGGACAGGATCGAGGAGCGTCTGGCCAGATGAAGCGGAAAAATCATCACTCTCAATTACTGATGTTATAATTCGATGTTGTGTAGTTGCTGAATGTGAAGGAAATGCACTCGATGTGGGGCGATACATATTTGGGAATGAACTCGATGTTTAAGTCGGTCCTAGTGTCGATGAGACCATATCAGTGGTATAAAAACTTGGTTATTTTTATCGGCATCGTTTTTTCGGGTAACTTGTTTAACTTGGGAATATTACAGTATTCCATCTTCGCATTTATTTTTTTCGTTTTCATATCTGGAGCTATATACATTATAAACGATATAAAAGATGTGGAGATGGACCGGCTTCATCCACAGAAGAGATTCAGGCCAATAGCGGTTGGGACTCTTTCAGCACGAACCGCCCTATTATTTGCATTTATTTTATTATCCATTTCTTTGACAACTTCCTTTCTTGTGGATAGGTCTTTATGCTATATTGGATTGTTATATATATTTGTTAATTTTCTATATACATTCTATCTAAAGAATATTGCTCTAATCGATATAATGATGGTCGCAGTAGGATTTGTCTTGAGAGCAATAGCCGGATGTTTCATCATTAGTGTATGGGTCTCTCCATGGCTTATATTATGTGTATTGCTGATGGCATTTGTCTTGGCTTTTGGAAAGAGGCGTCATGAACTGTTGACTACTAGCAGCAACACTAGATCCTGCCTTTCTCAGTATACAGAGAATATGGTTGATAGTTTGCTGAATATATCAGTTGCTATGCTTTTAATGTCCTACGCCCTTTATTCGTTTAATGTTGATGCATATATGATGATCACCCTTCCGTTCGCATTTTATGGAGCTTTCAGATTTGTGCAGCTTGTTTATGAGAAAAACTTCGGCGGAGAAGCAGAGCTGATACTGAAGGACAGAGCCTCTCTGGCAAATCTTGTTTTATGGACTGTTTCAGTAATTTGGATTATTTATGAGGTTAATGTATGAAGTTCGATATGCATGTCCATACACGCTATTCTGCAAGATGCGGCTATATGACGCCAAAGAAACTTTCAGAGATCGCTATAGATAATGGTCTGGATGGCCTGGCAATTACAGATCATAATACAATCGAAGGTGCGCTAGAGTTAGTTGATCTTGTCAAAGACGAGCAAATATCTCTCGCAGTCATAGTTGGCGAAGAGATTACCACAGATCGGGGTGAAGTTCTGGCTTACTTCATAAAGAGCGCGATAACAGCCGGGCCTTTCGAGGAGGTTATGGGCGAAATAAAGCTGGCAGGCGGCGTTTCAGCCATACCTCACCCATTCGATAGAATACGTGGTGGGTTCAAGGGCTTAGAAGAGGTTATACGCGATATAGATGCTATCGAGGTTCTTAATTCAAGATGTATATTCAACCGAGATGCGCTTGATTTTTGCGTTAGCCATAAAAAAAAGATGTTGGGTGGTAGCGATGCTCATTTCTATAGTGAGGTTGGCCGGGCTTGGACCGAATTTACGGAGGGAACAAGGAAATGCCTTCTCGAAGAGCAGGCACAGGTTGGTGGTGGCTTGAGTAACCCTGTATATCTGGCTCTTACCAAGGGATTAAAAATGTGGCGAAAGGCAAACTCCAATTAGGGCTAGGAGAGCGAATCGGAATACATGCGTCTTGGTTTAAGGGCAGAATCGCATTCAATATGCCAAAATTCCGGGGTTGGTTCCAGTCTGGAAATATTACATAGCCACCGACAAAGAACCAGTTCTTGGTCAAAATCTTGGGTCAGCCTAGGAAAGCTCATGATGTCCATGAAGCTGTGGTTATCAGATATGCCTATGGGCGTTATAGATTTGCTGCAAGAATGCTAGTATTAATAAGGACGAAGTATATGATTTGCATCTACCATAACCCTATTCCCAAATATCTGAAGGCGGATGGCTTGGTCCAGGAAGACTTGAAGAAACAGAAACGGCGCAAATGGGTTCGATTCGAAAGAAATCATAGCTTATCCACAGGTCAAGTTCTCCGCAAGAGGCGTACTTCTGGATCGACTGTAGATTATTTGGTTGTGAGGAGTTAATGAATACACCTAAATATATAAAACTGACCAAGCTACGAAACAATTTCCGGACCCCACATTTTGCAGAGATGCTAGTGAAGATCCATTTCAGAAGTATGCTATTCATCCTTCTTATCATATATTCCGCCTGCATTTTACTCTATTCGTGCAGTTTAATGACTCCAATTATACTTGGTGATGGTCATGAATATCTGGGAATGACTGTATCTTTCTTCAACCATTTGTCGCCAGAGCTAAATAATATCGACAATGCTCTAAGAGCTTCTATTGAAAAGACGAATTCCGCAGCATTCTCAGCGAGTTTGGATTATGCCGGATATTTTAAATCATTAAATGGAGACTTCTACTCGTTTCACTTCTGGAGCTATCCTTTGTTTAATTTGCCGGTTTTTAGTATTCTACATTATCTCCGATTTAACGAGCTCCGAACTTTTTCTATTACAAATTCGGTATTGCTCATAGTTTGCCTATTTATTATAGTCTCCTCAAGTAAATTGACGGACTATCAAAAATTATGGTTATTTTTATTTTCCGTGTTCAATCCGGTTTTGTTATACATTGGATGGTCTTCACCAGAAATATATTCATATGCATTCGTTTTAATCTCGCTGGTATTTGCGCTAGAACAAAATTATCAAGCTAGTATCATTGCATCATCAATTGCATCTCTTCAGAATCCACCAATAATATTATTGAATTTTTATCTAATTTTTTGTGGGTACAAAAAATCCAAGTTGGATTTTAAAAATCTATTTTATCTCATATTATTATCGTCTATATCAATCATACCTTATTTGTTTTATTATTATAATTACAAGGTACCTAATCTGATTGTATCGACTGGTTCATCAAGCATTAATTTTATATCATTTAATAAACTAATAAATCTGTTTTTAGATCCTAACTGCGGGCTATTTCCATATATTCCGCTGCTATTTGTAATCTCACTAGTAGGATTGCTTCATTCATTCCAAAAGAGAGAATCATTTGTTCCATCTATATGGTTCATTTTGGTCCTAATGGCCATAATGGTGACCACAATTGGAAATTGGAATTCTGGAATGATGTACATAAACAGATATTCCGTATGGATGATTCCTTTCATCATCGTAACTGCAGTGCACAGCACAAAATATTACTCTAGTACTAAAAAGAGAAACATCTTCTTGCTAATCGCGCTAATGTCTAATATATGTATCACTGGCATTTTATTATCGGACTATGACTACACAAATTGCGTGAGATTTAATACGTTATCAAACAATATTATGGTAATAGCTCCTAAATATTATAACCCACCATATGAATTGTTTGTAGAAAGATCAATTGGCCATGAAGTTAATTATTCAAATTTCAATAGCTATTTACCGATTGTCTTTACTTATGACGGCGAGCCCCGAAAGATATTATATCTATCAAATAATTCCTCCGTAACTTATGAAAACTCAAATGATTTGCTATTTCGCGTCCCGATTGATGAGACAAAGATTAGAATTTTTTACGCATATAATGGTCGATATTTATTTGCCGAAGGTAATTGGAGCGGGGCAGTTAATCTAAGTCCTAGATCTATACGTGAATTTACACGAAATGCAACAGATTTCGCTGTTGCCCTTCGTGCTAATAACGGTCAGTACGTTTGTGCTGAGGCAGGGGGCGGACGCGAGCTTGTAGCAAATCGTGACCAAGTAGGGGAGTGGGAGACGTTAAGATTATCCTATCTAGGGGGCAATAATGTTGCCCTTCGTGCCAATAACGGTCAGTACGTTTGTGCTGAGGTGGGGGGCGGGCGCGAGCTTGTAGCAAATCGCGATCATGTGGGGGGGTGGGAGACCTTTGGACTCGTATATCTTGGAAACAATAGCGTCGCCCTCCGTGCCTGCAATGGCCAATATGTTTCTGCAGAAGGCGAGAATGCAGTAGTCGCAAATAGCACATCGATAGGTTTAAATGAAACCTTTGGATTCATACGTTTGTAAATTATATATAAATAAAAAATTATTATTCTTAGTGATGCCGATGCGCTCGTGATCGAAGAATACTCAAGACAGCTTCACGCCTGGATCAAAGACTTTATATTACCCAGGTATACACGAGGAACACTATAGTTATCCGAAAGAGAGTGGTGAGTATATACGAATCTTCCTCTGGTATTAAGAACAGAGTGTCAATTATTGATATGAATTATTTGCCTACAAATGAGCAATAACCTATGTAGAATAGAGGACGCGGATAATTAAATTAAGCAGCTCTGCGAGATCCAAAACTTAGTAGCGCAATAATTGGCGAGTCAAATTCGCGTGGTCATGTAACGGCGCTATGACGCAGTCTACTGAAAGGAATTGTTGAACATGAAAAGCCATAACAAGAGTTATCGAACTTAGTGCTGAAAGAGAGTAGAGGGACATAAATTATGAAATTGATAAATAGTATTATTGGATTTATTAAAACTCATGAGCTATTGTCCTTATTTAGCTTGTTTTATCTAATATATAACTTAAATATGCGGCCGATAGGATCTGTAGATACAATACCTGCCTCCTTGTTGCCATTCAGCATACTAGAAAATCATAATTTATATTTTGATAATTTTTATTCATATTACGCGAATATGCATTACCTCATTTCGTTTTTCGCACAGGTTAACGGCCATTATGTGTCAGGTTATCCGATTGTCACTCCTGTCTTAATAACGCCATTCTATATTATACCATACTTATTATTAAAATTGAGCCATATACCTATTGATCTGTCAAATCCCGGTTTCAACTTGACGGTTTCGATAATGGAAAAATTAGCTGCCTCTTTTATTGCTGCTCTTTCAGGTATTTTTGTTTTCTTATCGTTAAAGGAGCTGATTAACAGAAAAACGGCACTCATTGGAACCATGATTTTTGCTCTTGCGACCAACACCTGGACCGTAAGCAGTCAAGGACTCTGGCAGCATGGTTTAGTAGAGCTCATCCTTGCCTTGTCAATTTACCTCGTCTTACTAAACGAAAAACATAGATCCGATAAAATTATTATAAGTTTAGGAATTTTATCTGGATTGTTTTTTTTAAATAGGCCAGTTGATATTATCCTTCTTATTCCATTATTGTATTATATCCTGAATTTCAAAGATCGGCGAATTGTTTACTATTTCGGATCGATGGCTTTATCTGGTGGGCCATTTCTTATTTATAATTATTATTATTACGGAAATCCATTTGGAGGCAATAGTATCCTTTTATCTGGGTTTAGCTTGAACTCAAATAATATAATATCTTTTGCAGGATTGTTAATAAGCCCGAGCAGGGGCTTATTTGTCTACACGCCAATACTTATTTTGTCTGTTCTTGGCTATTTAAAAACATTGCAAATTGAAAACAAAAATATAAGATATTTATTGATGCTTTTTGGGGGTTCTATATTATTATCACTATTAGTATATAGCAGCTTTAGCTGTTGGTGGGCAGGGGGGTCGTATGGTCCAAGATTCCTGACTGGTATGCTGCCAGCTTTAGCAATGTTTCTGGGATTATATATTAAAGATATCAGTTTTAATATTAAAACCAGAAAGAATCTACTTAAAGTCTGCATAATCTCTATCTCGCTGCTTTGGTCGATCTTCGCGCAACTCGTCGGAGCATTTTATTATCCCAATGGTAATTGGGATGGTTCTCCAAGTGACAATGGGGATAGATTGTGGGACTATAACGACACCCAAATCGGAAGAACCTTTAATGCTGGAATCATATACCCCCACAATCCATTGAATGATATTCGTTTCATAATGTTTTGGAGTAAAATGGGGCACACTGATCGTGTTGCCCTTCGTGCCCATAACGGCCAATATATTTGTGCAGAAGAGGGAGGTGGGCACGAAGTAGTCGCAAATCGTAACTCTGTGGGTCCATGGGAGATATTTGACATTAAATATCTGAGGGACAATAGTGTTGTTCTGCTTGCTTCCAACCGCCAATATGTTTCTGTAGAGGGGGGCGGATGCAAAATAATCGCAAATAGCGATTTCGTGGGTCCGAGGGAGATCTTTGGCCTTAAAGATCTGGGAAACAATAGTGTTGCTCTTCTTGCTTCCAACGGCCAATTCGTTTCAGTAGAAAGCGAACGTGAAGTAGTTGCAAATGCAAATTCTGTTGGTTCGAGGGAAACTTTTGGCCTCCAACACCCGTGATATTTATATAGATTCGTTCAGAATAACCATAGGAACGTATCGAAAATCACAACAGGAGACATTAATCAAGATGTGGCCAGGAATAGGTAATCGAATGCAATCAACTATCGTGCCAGCCATGCGATCCGCAAAGGCCAGGTTAACTCAATTATGGTAGATTACATATGAATGCAATTGCGATAATTATTATTGGGATCATCTTTGCAGCTTTTGGCCAGGTGTCCTGGAAGCTGGGCATGAACCAGGCAGGGCAAATGGGGGCCCTAAATTTTGCAGCCATTTCCACAGTTCTGCTGAATCCTTATGTCTTGCTGGGTTTCGTGATGTACGCATTGAGCACCATCTTTTGGCTGATAGCGCTGTCCAAGAAGGATCTCAGCTTTGTGTATCCTTTTATCTCTTTGACCTACATACTGGTGCTGGTGTTGTCAAGCTTGGTGCTGAAGGAGAGCATAGGGATAAATAAGATTGCTGGGACGTTGGCGATTATAGCAGGTCTCATAATAATATCTAGAGCGTAACGAGGCCATAAAAATTGATTCGGAAATTGAATCTATTCAGGGTGATTAAGAAGGGCAGTATTAGAACTAATTTAACTGTAGTAATTTTATATATTATTTTGACGATGGTACTTACATTTCCTTTGATTTTGCATATGGATAAGTATCTGGATCTGGGTGATCCAGCATTCAACACTTGGGTTTTGGCATGGGATGTACATAGTCTTACAACAGATCCTTTAAATTTATTCAACACAAATATATTCTATCCGCTTACTAAGAATACGTTGGCCTTTTCCGAGCATCTTATTGCTGACATGTTGGTTGCTTTTCCTGTGATTATAATTACTCACAATCCAATATTAGCATATAATATAATTTTATTTCTATCTTTTGTTTTATCCGGTTTTGGAATGTTTTTATTAATTAATTATTACATAAAGGACGACTATTCCGCGTTTTTAGGTGGAATTGTTTTCGCTTTTTGTACAATTCGATTTGCTCATATCGGTCATTTGCAACTACTTACTGCGCAATGGATGCCATTTGCGCTATTATATTTAGATAAATTTTTGCATAAAGGTGATTCTAAGAATTTGGCCATTTTATACGTGTTTTATGTTCTGCAAATTTTATCCTGTTGGTATCACGCTTTTTACATAACAATCACACTGGGAGTGTATACGTTATGCATTTTCATGATAAATAAAGATCTGCGTAGAAACCTGTTCCAACACTCATTTCAAATTAAGTCGATTTTGTTCCTAATCTGTACCTTAGCTGTCGTCGCGCCTTTTGCATATCCTTATATTCAAGTCGCTAATGAATATGGTTTTACAAGAACGCTCGATGAAGTAAGTTTTTATTCAGCAGATGTGGGCGAATATTTGCTTACTCCGATCAATAATTTGGTTTACGGGATGCCCTCTTATCCTTTTCCGGCTAATTGGAATTTCAGCGAGCATTCACTATTTCCAGGAATAACCGTAATAATGTTGTCACTCTATGGAATCTTCCTTTTAATGAAGCTTAAACTGGATGGTAAAAATAGACTCGCCTTGATCAACCTATCAAATAAAATGCAAAATATCTATATATCAATTGCGCTAATTGCTTTTATACTCTCGCTGGGGTACCCGCTGCATTTTTTTGGTCATATATTGAATATTGATTTGCCATATAAATATCTATTTGAGTATCTTCCCGGATTTAAATCCATGCGAGTGCCATCCAGATTTGGATTTATTGTTATGCTCTCATTGAGTGTGTTGGCTGCATATGGCTTGAATAGATTTATTGAATCAAAACCAAAAATTAAAAAAGTAGCAATATCTTTTATATTTGTATTACTTATCATAAGTGAATCATTATATATTCCCGTATTTGGCGGGACAATGCCTGTTGGTCGAGAAATCCCCGACGTATATCAGTGGTTGGCAAATGAATCCGGCGATTTTGCTATTGTTGAGCTACCATCAGAGCTTTATAGTGACTCAAAATATATGTATTACTCCATATATCATTGGAAAAAATTAGTCAACGGATATAGCGGTTTTGTTCCTGACACTTACTCAGAGACGATGAGTACACTAATGTCGTTTCCATCAAATGAATCAGTCGGTCTCTTAAAAATGATTGGTGTTAAATATGTGGTGATTCACACAAAAAATATGGACATATCTCAGTGGAATCACACTAATGCTGCAATCAAGGACAATCCTAATGAGATTCGTCTTAGAAAAAATTTTGGCGAAGATTATGTATACGAAATAAATCACTCATACTCAAATATTGCACTTAGTAATACTCGCATTTATGGCACTACCGGATATTATGCCTATGAGGACTGGCTTGGCATTCCTACTCGTTGGATGCGAGCAGATGGCACAATTAATGTTTTATCGGCCGAGAACCGCACCGCCAACCTGAGCCTGCAGGCGCAGAGCTTCAATCGTAACCGGACACTGGAGATCTCTACCGGCGGCGCGCCTGCCGCACAGGTTGCCGTACCCACGAGTCTCATCAACGTGAACGTGCCATTACAGCTCGCGAAAGGTGAAAACACCGTGCGGCTGCACGTGCCCGAGGGCTGCGAGCGGCCGTGTGATATCAAAGAGCTGAATAGCTCTGATGACAGGTGCCTGAGCGTGGCAGTTCAGAATCTCAGTGTAACGTAATATAGTCACAGCCGGTCTAAATGCGATCGATAATGACGGGATAAAAATGCCTGCCAACATTTATCTCTGCTTGTTGGGCACGCTATCTGCTAAACCCTTATCTTTCCGGCAGGATTTGGACCCTAATAGGCTCGCAAGATTCGCGAATACTACGGCGAAGGAAAGCGGCTTGGCGGTCATTCTCGCTCCGAGACGGCTAAGGAATTCGGGATCCACGAGGGGTAGGCAGATAAAGTGATGCGTACGGAGAAAAGATCCTAAAGCCTTGAGAAAGTTTGATAGGCGGCTTAGGGAGAAGGAGATATATGGACCCAAATGAACTAATATATTATGCATATAATATTCTACTAGGCCGAGATCCTGATCCAGAAGGACTTGATTTCTGGACCAAGCAATTGCAAAACAAAAGCAAAGATGCTTTTTTATCAGCCATAGTACAATCTGAAGAATTTAGTAATCACCATCCCAGTTGGTTGAAATTACAGAACGAAATATCTCCCCATCATATATACAGTGGATATAATGATTCCGATATCGAAATGATGCACAAATATATACTAAACTCTGCCCGACTGCATGATGATCATTTCGTGGATGGCTTCGGCCAAAGGACGCTTCTAACAAGCGTGCCTTTTGCTTCAAAATTCAATTTAAATCGTCTGACTATGCCCGTGCCGGATGATGGTTTCCACGCAGAAGCACTGGAATATATAGCTCTGATCGATTCGATTACACGGTCTAAAGGTAGTTTTTGCGCGGTGGAGATAGGCGCGGGTTGGGGCCCCTGGATCTCGTTGGCTGGTGTTTTGGCCCGTGCCCAGAAGTTTTCGAATATTAACTTGGTTGGGGTCGAGGGTCTTCCAGCTCGATTTGAATTGATGAAAAGGCAATTGGCCTTCAATGGCCTACGCCCCAATTCCCAGGGGACGGATACGCTTCTTGGTAATATTCATTGCAAATTATTCGAAGGCGCTGCTGGTGTCAAGTCGGGTCATTTATTTTTTCCCGATGTTTCTGTGATGGATATGGGGTCGGCGGCATCTACTGAAGATAATCAAACGGATTATCGTGGATTGGATAATAAAAATATTAAAGTAAAGTCCTACGCTCTTTCTGAAATAATGGAAGATTTAAAGAAAATTGATTATCTACATATAGACATCCAAGGCTCGGAATATGACTTAATAGCAGCAAATTTGACCTTGCTTAACGAACGAGTTGCCGGACTGATGATAGCTACGCATAGCCGGGTTATCGAGGGAAAACTCATTGAGTTGCTTTATGGGGCTGGCTGGCTCCTGCATCGAGAAAAACCTTGCAGAGTTGATTGGGGATTAAAGATTCCCAGCCTAACGGGCATGACTGTGGTAGATGGTTGTCAATATTGGAGAAAATGAGATACATCCAAAGGACACAATCTGGGCATAGATCAATTGTGACTTCTACTTATCTATCTGGAGCGGCATAAGGTCTTGTTACGCCTTTGTGCCCGATTTTTTGTCCGGGCTTTCCTTTGTTGTCCTTATCCGGATCTTTTTTGCGATTGCGGCCACGTCTTAGACTTGGTGGGGTATGTGCATCCTCATATTGGGCTAGTTCGGGCTTCAAGCTCGTGGATCCTAGTCTTAAGCAGATCAATTTCATTTAATTTTGCCATAAGCAACTCAATATCAAGACTCAATTGCTCGTTCTGTTCCAGAAGTTGCTTGTAATCTGCACTTTCGTCCATACTCCCAATGAAAAAGTATTATCATCATATTATTTAATTTTTCTGGTCTAAATGGGTTAGAGGGAAATTTACATGATTAACGTGGGAGCTAGACACATACGAGAAAATTATAAGATCGAATCGAAGTGAAACCATTCGCATATGGTCATATTACAATATGTGTTGATATAAAATTGGCTGATTTACGAATCATCTCTTAACCTAAGACGAAGACCAATGGAACCGGAAATAAAACTAATCAATATAAATCGGTTTAGAACCAACTCTCTCGAACCAGGTAACCTGCTCGGATACTAAGTCTAACGCCAATCTCCCTGGCGTACTCATAGGTATCTCAGCATTTATTCTTATCGTCTCTCCAGGAAGTATATCTTTTCCCAGACACATTCTATAAAATCCTTCTTTTAATAGTTTATTACCATCATATAAATGTACTCCTAGCTTTACCACGCCAATATCTCTTATATTTTCATGAAGCCACTTGGTCGGCCCCGTGTTTTTAATTTGCAGCGCAATTTTAGCTGGATTACCTGGCTTGAAATCTATCAGCTCCATATGATGCATCAAGCCAAAGACGCAACGGCTGTCTGGCATAAAATTGCCCTTTATTAAGAAGAACACAGGGCCATTTTTTGTTTGAGTCGATAACGCTTTGCATATTTTTTTTGGGATATTATTTGAAATTACCTTCTTGTAATCCACAATGTCTATATCACAATCCAGGGCGGATTTTATGCGCATCTCGCTGAAACCGATTTCTTTCGCTATTTGCCAGATTTCTTCAAGACAAATATTATTTTCTAGTACATTGAAATATCTCATTTCCATCTGGGACTCAGGAGAGCATGAATGCTCTCTACCCGGCTCGCTAAATCCAATTAATCCACCAGGTTTTAACACTCTGTACATTTCCCGCAATACCTCTTCCTGGTTAGGAACATGGTGAAACGTATCAAAACAAATTATTCTGTCCACCGATTCTGATTCCATGCTCAGGTTATGACCATCAAACTGTAGAAATTGGGGTGGTGAAGATATATAATCTCCAATTATGGGATAATCCTTAAATAGCCTTTTTCCTATTTCTAGAGCCGTGCTTGAACAATCAACAGATATTGTTGTGCACTGCATTTGGTTTACCCATCGAGATAACCAGCATGATCCTGCACCAAAGTCCAGCACGGACATGGTTTTTCCCAAATACAAGCCGTTAAAGAGCAAGCCTAAACGAAATAAATATGAAGGCGCAGCAACAGGGTCTGAGAAAGGACGGCCTATCAAATAACAAGGATCTTCAATAGCCTTATAGCGTAAGTCCGCGGTAGTGCATAATTCCTCAACAGTCAAGTCCTTTATGATTTGCCTAGGATCAATTTCGTTTTCCATATGGCTTTTTAGGCACTCGACTCCATCTATCTGAATATTTTGAAATGCAATGCCCAGCGATCTTGAATCTGCGCTCTCGCTCACATCACATGGTCTGTTGGACCCTTCTTTCACAATGAATTGTATAGTGTTTTCTCCAGGTTCAAGTGCCACATTTAATTCTTGATGTTCCAATGAAGTTGAGACAATTTGCCTTTTTAATAGTTTTCTTACGTAAACCTCTATGGTCCTCTGTTTATAGAAGCTTATAATTTCAAAACTGATGATTGCATTGCGTCGATTGGCTGAATAAATCCTAATTGAAGCGTCTCGGTCAATCCAGCGAGCTGGTCCATTTTGCCAGTGCTCCAAAGGGTGCCAGTCTCCTAAGAACTCCACTCTGCCACTAAAATTTATAAAATCTCACCACAATTCTACATCTCGAACTTTGCAGATATTATCTTTTTGGTCAAACGGAAGGATGTAGAATACCGAAAAGCAAAATGCAAAAGTCTTAAATAGATCTGGGGAATTTCTGTTTTCCATTGACATATGCGCTGTTCTTGAAGGGTGCAATGGATCTAGGATCGCAGAATACGTTATATTTGGTTTGGGATAAGGTAATATTTATATCAAATGTGGCGGCAATGAACAGGTAATCGGGGTAGCGAAATAATGACTTTCATATCCTACGCACAAAATTTTGAAGATATAATTCTCTGGCGGGCGCTGAAGCATATCGAGAATGGGTTCTATATCGATGTGGGTGCGTGGTCCCCTGATCTCGACACTGTGACGCGCGCTTTCTACGAGCACGGCTGGCGAGGTATTAATGTAGAACCAAATTATGAGTTTCATGCCCAGCTTCAGGCGCGTCGGACTCGCGATATTAATTTGCGCATTGCAATAAGTGACAAGCCTGGAACGCTTGTCATGAATTTTTTGAGCAATCCTGGTTTATCGACTCTTGATGAAGCCATTGCTCAAAGACATGCCCGTACAGGTTTGACGATCGATAAACAGGATGTAGTGGTCACAAATCTCGCAACCTTGTGGAAACAGCATGTGCCTGAGGACCAAGACGTCCATTTCCTAAAAGTCGATGTTGAAGGGCTTGAGGAAGCTGCATTACGGGGAAACGACTGGTCAAAATACCGTCCCTGGATCGTCGTCGTTGAGGCAACCTTGCCTATGTCCCAGCAGGAGAGTCATGATACATGGGAGCCCATGCTCCTCGCTGCAGATTATCGCTTTGCTTATGCCGATGGGCTAAATCGCTTTTACGTAGCGCATGAGCATGCCGAACTCCTTCCAGCTTTTAAATACCCTCCTAATTTCTTTGACGACTTTAAGTTAAATGCGCAACATCAAGCCGAATTCAGTGCCCAACAAGCTTTTTCAGAAGCCTCCACCGCCATTATGGCTGAGCGCGAGCGCGTCAAGTGGCTTGAAAACGAATGGAATGCTGCGAAGAATCGCGTCGAGGAGCAGATCAGCGAGGTTGCTGCAGTCCGTGATCGAACTATGCAGCTTGAGGTCCAGCTAACGAATAGATCACAGTCGCTAGACAGCACTACTCAGGTACTGACCCTGGAGCGCGAGCGCGTCAAGTGGCTTGAAAACGAATGGAATGCTGCGAAGAGTAGAGCAGAGGAGCAGATCAGCGAGCTTGCTGTAGTCCGTGATCGAACTATGCAGCTTGAGGTCCAGCTAACGAAAAGATCACAGGCGCTCGACAGCACTACTCAGGTACTGACCCAGGAGCGCGAGCGCGTCAAGTGGCTTGAAAACGAATGGAACGCAGCCAAGGTCAAGATCGATGAGCTCAACGGCCATTCCCATTACTGGTGGACTGTGGCTGATAATATGAATCATGAACTTCAATCCGTAAAATCCAGCTATTGCTGGCGCATCTCTCGCCCACTACGTGATGCTTTCGATTTATTGCTTAGAGTATGGATCATGTTCGCAAGTATCCCTAAGACCGTAAAGGGCAGTATTCGAGGTCTGCTCAGTTCCATTCTTGCCGGGTTGATCAATTTTTCCCTGGCTCACCCTAAGATCAAAGTGCAAGCTTTGGCTTTGTTGCGCAGAAGTCCAGCTCTTGAGGCACGGTTGCGTAGGTTTGCTGCTGCAAGGGGTATAATTCCTGGCGGAAAAACTGTGCTGATCTGTTCTGAGGAAAAATTTGAAAGATCAATAGAGCATTTGAACCTTACGCCCAGTGTCCGTCGCGTCTATGCCGACTTGATGGCAGCCAAAGAACGATGTAGAAAGAGGGGCTATTGATGCGTATCGTCATAGATCTGCAAGGAGCGCAGACTGAAAGCCGGTTTCGAGGCATTGGGCGTTACTCTCTTTCGTTGGCTCAAGCCATCGTCCGCAATCGAGGGGAGCACGAAGTGCTCATCGCCTTAAATGGCCTCTTCCCGGACACCATTGAGCCAATTCGTTCTGCCTTCGATGGCCTGCTGCCACAAAAAAACATTTGCGTGTGGTATGCACCGGGCCCTGTGCGAGAGTGTGAGACTGGCAATATCTGGTATCGCGAAGCTGCTGAGCGCATCCGTGAAGCTTTCCTAGCCAGCCTTCAGCCAGATGTATTGCATCTCACTAGCCTATTTGAAGGCTACGAGGACGATGCTGTTACCAGCATTGACATTTTCAACCAAAGGACACCAACCGTTATCACGCTATATGACTTGATTCCCTTTCAAAATCCAGATCAATACCTACGACCAAATCCTTCATACGAACAATTTTACCTGCGCAAGATAGAGCATCTGAAGCGGGCCTGCGCCTGGCTTGCGATTTCAAATTATTCGGCTAAGGAAGGATGCAAAGTTCTTGGGTTAAGGGCCGACAAGATGTTTAACATCTCTACCGCTTGTGATCCTTGCTTTGAGTGCATTGAGATTTCGCCTCAGGCTGAGGCAGAGTTGCGACGACGATATGGGATAACTCGACCTTTTATGCTGTATGCAGGTGGAGCCGATAGCAGGAAAAATCTGCATCGTCTTATTCGCGCTTACGCACTTCTTTCCCCCGCCTTGCGTAAAACGCATCAATTGGTGCTTGCGGGTAAGATGCCGGAGAGTGAGACCTTCGCCCTGCAAGCCACAGCCAAGTCCGCGGGTCTGAGTAAAGATGAAATGATATTTACCGGTTATGTCACTAATGATGAGTTGGTACAGCTTTACAACTTGTGTAAGCTCTTTGTATTTCCTTCATGGCAAGAGGGTTTTGGCCTACCGATACTTGAGGCTATGTCCTGCGGCGCGCCAGTAGTTGCTGCAGATACCTCCAGCGTCCCGGAGATAGTTGAGCGAAAAGACGCCATGTTTGACCCATTTTCTGAAGAAGCTATCGCAGCTAAAATCATTGAAGTGCTTACGGATGACGCCCTTCGTGATGAACTAATCTGCTATGGTGTTGAGCAGGCAAAGAAATTTTGTTGGGATGGAACCGCCAAACTGGCTATCGCAGCTTTTGAGCATATCCACGCCGAGCGAAAAAAGACCCACGAGGAGATCCAACTACCTGTTCTTCGCCCAAAACTTGCTTATTTCTCGCCTCTACCACCCGAGCGAAGTGGAATTTCCGACTATAGCTCAGAGTTACTACCCGAGTTAGCCCGCTACTACGATATCGACGTTATCGTTGCCCAGCCCGAAACGTCCGATCAATGGATCAAGGCATGTCTGCCCATTCGCTCAGTTGAATGGTTCATGCAACATGCCAACCGCTACGACCGTTTGCTCTACCACATCGGCAACTCAATTTTTCATAGGCACATGTTCGATCTCCTTGATCGCTTCCCTGGTGTGGTGGTACTGCATGATTTTTTCTTGAGTTCCATAATAGAACATTTGGATGCAAAGGGCTATGTTCCCGGCGCGTGGGCACTCGAGCTTTATAAGTCGCACGGCTACGCAGCTGTTTGGGAACGTTTTCATAAGCAAGATATGAATGAAGTCGTCTTCAAATACCCATGCAACTTTAGCGTCCTCCAGCAGGCAATAGGGGTGATCGTTCATTCAGCTTACTCGGCTGGGTTGGCGAGTGAGATTTATGGAAACGGACTAGCGGACGACTGGGCGATTATTCCCCTTTTGCGCGTTCCGACCTGTGGAGCAGACCGGATTGCATCACGAGATAAGCTCGGGCTGGAGCCCAATGATTTTATCGTTTGTAGTTTTGGCATGCTAGATCCACTCAAGCAAAATCACCGTCTGCTTAGTGCTTGGCTGAGATCTGACTTAATAAATGATCCATCTTGTCGATTGATCTTTGTAGGTGAAAACCATTGTGGTGAATATGGCCAAAGATTGCTAGATACAATACGCCAAAGCGGCCTAAGTGATCGCATCTGTTCCACGGACTGGGTAGACATCGATACCTTCCGGCATTACCTTGCAGCCGCAGATATGGCGGTGCAGCTACGCGCGCACTCTCGTGGAGAAACCTCGGCTGCAATCCTGGATTGCATGAATTACGGTTTGCCTACCATTGTAAACGCAAACGGCTCGATAGCCGAGCTGCCAAAGGATGCATTATGGATTTTGCCGGATGAGTTCGAGGACTCTGAGTTGATAGAGGCGCTCAACACCCTGTGGCACGATGATGAGAGGCGCTTAACATTGGGAGCGCGAGCACGCGAGGTGATACTAACCCGCCACGCACCTCAAGCGTGTGCTGAACAGTATGTTCTGGCCATCGAAAACTTCTATGCATACGCGGAAACTGGACGGCATGCACTTATCGAGACACTTGCTGGCCTTGAGAACTCACAAGACGATGAAAGGGCAATAGTGGCCTTAGCCACCGCGATCGCGCAAAATCTGCCGATGAAGCGTATGGCTCGCACAATATTTCTCGATGTTTCTGAGACATGCTGCAACGATTTGAGGACCGGAATACAGCGTGTTACACGCGCCTTGATGTGGGAATTAATCCAATCGCCGCCAGAAGGCTTCCGAATTGAGCCCGTTTTTAACACTAATGAAGGTGGCTATTGGCATTACCGTTATGCACGTCACTGGACACTCTCGTCATTAAACTGCCCTGACGATTGGCTTGCGGATGAGTTAGTTGAGTTTCAGCCGGGGGATGTGATGCTGGTTACAGACCTTACAGGTGATAGGGTGGAGAAAGCCGAACAGGCTGGGGCATATCAACGGCTTAGGGATATCGAAGTTGCTCTATATTTTATGGTTTATGATCTTCTCCCGATTCAGATGCCCGAGGCATTTCCTCCCGATGCAAGCGACGTTCATGAGAGATGGCTGAAAGCCGTCTGCTGTATTGCAGATGGTGTAATCTGCGACTCCAAGACTATTGCCGATGAGCTTACAGAATGGCTAGAGACCAACGGACCGAATCGGATGCGCCCCTTAAAGATCGGCTGGTTCCATCTGGGCGCGGATGTCAATAACTCCATGCCAACCTCTGGCTTACTGAACGATGCCCAGCAGGTACTCGCTCAGCTTGCCGTCCGTCCCAGCTTCCTGATGGTAGGCACTATTGAGCCACGAAAGGGATATTTGCAGACTATTGCAGCTTTTAATCAACTGTGGGATCTTGGTGTAGATGTTAATTTGGTTATTGTCGGAAAGGTGGGATGGAAAGGTGTTATTGATGAAATGCGCCGCACAATTCCGACAATTGTTGAAATGCTTATCCACCACCCGAAAAAGGGTGTGCGGCTGTTTTGGCTGGAGGGTATCAGCGATGAATACCTGGAAAAGATATATGCGGCCTCTACCTGCCTCATCGCAGCTTCCGATGGCGAAGGTTTCGGTCTGCCGCTCATCGAAGCCGCACAGCATAAATTGCCCATTATTTCCCGTGATATTTCTGTCTTCCATGAGGTAGCCGGAGAGCATGCTTTTTACTTCAAAGGCAAAGAGCCTGCTGATCTTGCACGGGCAGTACAGGAATGGCTGGCACTTTACAGATCTGATCTGCATCAAAAAACAGATGACCTGCTATGGCAAACCTGGAAACAAAGCACTCAGCAATTACTTGGCGTTATACTATGGAATAAGTGGCATACCGAATGGAGAAATATCAAAACGGGGACCTGCTCAAGAAAGCTACCAATTTGCCAGAACGGAATCATTTAGATGTAATCGGGATAAGTCAAGCTACTCTCGCATTAGGAAATAGGCGGGTAAATAGGAATATTCAAATGGAATAGCACAATCAATAAATATGGGAAGATATGCATTACATAATGGCTGTTGGTGGATGAGATGTCTGAGCATAGTAGATTAAATTGGGGAGACTCAAAAAATTCGCACATTTATATTCTACTAATCATTTCATTAATAATTTTCTCACCCGTATTTCTAGCAGAAGGGAAGACATGTCCTGATTGCCCAGTAACTAACGGTAACAATCCGAACTTTACCATTAACGCATCTGATCTCAGTAATGGTGTAAATCTCCCTCCAATCGAAAATAGTGTTGCATTATTTGCTCTTCGGGCCTCCAACGACAAGTATCTCTGTGCGAATGGCGGCGGTGGGGCTGCAGTCGTAGCCAACAGGGACGCGATGGGTGCCTGGGAGACATTTGGGATAGTAGATCTCGGAAACAACAAAGTAGCTCTTAAAGCCTTCAATGGTCAGTATGTCTGCGCAGAAGGTGGCGGCGGAGATGGAGTAGTGGCCAATCGCAATGCTATTGGTGCCTGGGAGACATTTGAAAAAATTGGCTTGTCGGAAGTGACACTTCAGGCATTCAATGGTCTGTACGTCTCTGCAAACGATGGTGGTGGAGATGGGGTAGGGGCCAATCGCGATTCCATAGGTGGCTGGGAGAGGTTCAGGCTCATCTATCGAGAGAACGGCAAATATGCTCTTCAGGCTGCCAATGGCCAGTATCTCTGTGCGGAAGGTGGCGGTGGCGATGGAGTTGTGGCTAACCGCAATGCCATCGGTGCCTGGGAGACGTTCATACTCATCTATCGAGGAAATGGCAAATGTGCCCTTCAGGCCGCCAATGGCCAGTACGTCTGTGCAGAAGGTGGCGGTGGACGAGAGGTGGTAGCTAACCGCAATGCCATCGGTGCCTGGGAGACATTTGGGCTCATTGGCCCTCGTACATTCTATGTCAATGAGGGTGAAAAGATCCAGAATGCAGTGGATAAAGCATGGATGGGAGATACAATTATTGTAGAGTCAGGGACGTATGATGAAAACGTGGTCCTCATCAAAAAATTGACTCTTATTGGATGGGGCAACCCGACCATAAATGGAAACAAGATAGGAAATGCGATAACGCTTTATGCTGACGGAGTTTACCTCGCGGGCTTTAACACAGTAAATTCCTTTGCAGGTATCTTCGTTCGATCGAATAATAACATAGTTACAAGGAATAGTGCCAGCAATAATGATCAAGGCATAGTACTTGGTTCTTCTAATAACAACCAAATTATTGGGAACATTGCTAACAACAATGATTATGGCATATTGCTTGGTTCGTCTGATAACAACCAAATTATCGGGAACAATGCAAACGACAATGGTGATGGATCGGGCATCGGGCTGTGGCAATCGCATAATAATCTGGTCACAGGAAACATTGCTACAAGTAACAGCTTTTCCGGAATTATACTTGATTCATGTAATTCCAACGATATCGTAGGCAATAGTATTAGCTATAACAATGCCAATGGAATAGAATTATATAAATCTAACGACAATAACGTACTGGAAAATAATATCGCAAACAACGTCAAAAATGGTATCGGAGTCTCAACCTGTGAGAATAATAAAATCATGATGAACAATGTTCTCAATAATAAATATCTTGGGATTCTTACGTCCTATTCTGCGAATGATGTCATCTATCTTAATAACTTTGTAAATAATGCTCCTATGAATGGTTATTCAGATAGCCCACTAGAGACATGGGTTTCGCCGCTTGCGATCAATTATGCATATAATGGTGAATCCTGGAGTGGATATCTTGGCAATTACTGGAGCGACTACTCAGGTACCAGTAATGAACGAGGTGTAGGAATCACTCCTTACTCAAATTTAGGTATGCCTTCAGCAGGAAAAGACTATTATCCTATCGTGAAGCAATTTGAGAATTATGTTTTAACCTAAGAAAAAAAGCGGGTAGTCCCCCATTATGCGTTGTTTATATTAGGAACCGCTAAACACTGCCTTCACCCACGCTAATTGAGGCTTTTCCGTTCTCGATTGTTAGGTTCTCATCTGATTGAGCAAAACTAAGGGAGACCTAGGTTAGGCCAAATGTCTCCCAGGCTCCTATAGCATTGCGATTTGCAACGACTGCACCTCCTCCGCCATCCACAGCACAGACATATTTGTTGTTATTGGCTTGCAGTGCGATCTTACCGTTCCCAAAATCAATTCGTTTGAAGGTCTCCCATGCACCTATTGCATCGCGGTTAGCTATTAATGGCAGATCTCCAGATTTCTCTGCGCAAACATACTTGCCGTTGACAGCTTGGAGGGCTACGTAACCGATCACATTTGAAAAAGAAATATTTTCAGATAATAGATCTTCGATAGCTTTTTTATCATAAATCCTCAATTTTAATTCATCATATGGGAATTCAGATATCATGTTTTCAAAATTGATATAACCTATTTTTGATTTTTTAATCTGCTCGGAATTTGCCTTTTTGATCGGATTATCTGTGACTCGTTCTATCAGGCTTAGACCCTCATAGTCTGTTAATGCCTTCCTCGGAATGCTATTATATGTAAAAATTATAGGCAAACGATCACCGAATCCGATTTCTCTTCCCAGGGCACGTTCAGCATATACCTCATACGTCGGATTGTAAAGACCTGGTGTATTGATTAGAACCTCTTTTGATAGGAAGTTGAATTTAACACTATTACCACCGTCATAATTATACAATAATGTTCCAAAGATAAGCAGATTAATCAAAAATGCTACACACAAATACACATTTATTTTTTTGTTTTTTGCAGAAAATTTTGGTATTTCATAGATACAGATCAAAACAATTATTGGCAACATCCACACAGAGTATCGATTAATATACATCATTCCGCAATTCCAGTTCCCTGCGGTGCTGCACATCGTCGCCATTATTATCAATACTAACCATAAAGAAGGAATAACCAGATTTTTTCTGGCGATAGAAGCTATCAACGCATAAATCGACAGGAACATTAAGAGTGGTATATATGGCAACATTCCAAAATTCAAGTCAAAGAATAAGCTAAATATCTTATCGAAAGAGATGTAGCTGATATTTGAAGCCCCACAAGAAACAATTAGACTCAGAACGTGATAATTTTGGTAATAAAATATATAAGGAATCAACGAAATTGATGCACAAACCGATAGAAGAGATAGCTCTCTAAGGCGTAGGCCGTTTGCCTTCCAACCATATATGACTATATAGATTGTAAGAATTGATAAGGGCGGATTTTGTAGCGAAGCCAACGAAGAGGCTAAAACTGCCAATCGATAATCATTTTTTAAATAGAAAGCAACAGCCACGACAACAAACGAATACGTGAAGATTTCTGGATGAATCCACGTTACATATAAGAGAGCGGGGCTACATGCTGAAAAGAGAAAAAACCACGTCTTTTGAGAGCGGGTTAAATTAGTTATTCGTAAGAGAATAAAAAGACTTAATATAAGCAATAGCGAATTGGTTATCTGAAAAGACCTGAGTTCATTAAAATTAAAATAATGCAAGAATGCAAAAACTGGTAGATTGAGCAGGGAATATACCCAGAAGTGCCAAGAGTACCAGTCTCCTCCCAACGATTTGAAGTAACCCGGATAAGTAAAATCTTTGCCAAAAAAATAGATCCCATTTTTATTCCAAATTTGCTCTGCTAGTGCAATATCCTCCGCCCGTAGGTCCGGAGTCAAGTGATTAGAGAAGGAAACGGTCATTCCTAGATATTCATGC
>SESC01000226.1_pt1 | contig 22665 bp, 19 predicted proteins | sample 3171431 | NCBI WGS metagenome assembly SESC01 (sample SAMN06051868, study PRJNA518727) | freshwater metagenome | biome: subpolar coniferous forest; feature: holomictic lake; material: water; isolation source: holomictic Lake 227, 8 m depth | place: Canada: near Kenora, Ontario | collected... | reverse complement strand
TATAACTATATTATTTAATCATGTCAACTATTCTGTATCTCACTATTTATAATGCCATCGAAGTCTAAAAGAGACGTTGATTTTAACTCAACAAATGATCCATACGCTCAGCGTGAAGCTGAAAAGTATGAAAATCCCATTCCTAGTCGCGAATTAATACTCTCTGCCTTAGAGCATGCGGGTAAGCCGTTGTCGCGCGTTGAAATTGCTAAAATCTTTGAAATTGAAGAGGAAGAAACTCTTGAAGCTTTACGGCGGCGATTGCGTGCTATGGAGCGTGACGGGCAATTATTATTTAATCGAGGTCAGCAATATTGTTTAGTTAATAATAAGGATTTGATTGTTGGTCGAATTATTGGTCACCCGGATGGTTTTGGTTTTCTAAGGCCTGACGATGGTTCAGAAGATTTGTATTTGTCGCCCCGTGAAATGAATCCTCTATTGCATAATGATAGGGCGATGTTACGTGTCGCAGGGATTGATAAAAAAGGGCGTCGTGAAGGTGCGGTGGTTGAGATATTAGAAAGAAATACGCATCAAATCGTTGGAAGGCTTTATAAAGAAGATGGCTTTACTTATGTAGTGCCAGATAATAAAAATATTGCGCAAACAGTTTTATTACAAAAGGGTGGGGCCGGGAAGGCTAAACAGGGTCAAATTGTTATTGCAGAGATTGTCGAGCAGCCCACTAAGTTGCATCAACCTATCGGTAGGATCATTGAAGTATTGGGCGATCATTTAGCGCCCGGTATGGAAATTGAAATGGCGATTCGTTCTCATGCATTACCGCATCTCTGGCCAGAAGCCTTGCTGGAAGAAATCAAGTCATTAAAATCAGAAGTGCCTGAAGCAGCTAAAGAAAATCGGGTTGATTTACGCGATACCGCTTTGGTAACTATTGATGGCGAAGATGCGCGAGATTTTGATGATGCGGTTTATTGTAAGAAAACCCCAAAAGGCTGGAAACTGTTAGTTGCTATCGCAGATGTGTCACATTATGTGCAAGTTAATACTGAATTAGACAAAGAAGCCAAAAATCGAAGTACCTCAGTGTATTTTCCTGAACAAGTGATTCCTATGTTGCCGGAGATATTATCAAACGGCTTATGTTCACTGAATCCCCATGTTGATCGTCTCTGTATGGTGTGTGAGTTACTGATTGATGAAGAGGGCAAAGTTTTAAGAACCCGTTTCTTTGAAGCAGTCATGCGTTCACACGCACGTTTAACGTATACGGAAGTGGCTAAAATATTGGTCGAGGGTGATGAAGAACTCATCGAAAAATACAAGCTATTAATGCCGCATTTGCGTGAACTGTATGCGCTTTATAAAGTGATGCGGGTCACGCGTGAACTACGTGGAGCTATGGATTTTGATACCCAGGAAACACGCATTCTATTTGGTAAAGGCCGTAAAATTGAAAAGATAGTGCCGGTGCAACGTAATGATGCGCATAAGTTGATTGAAGAATTTATGATTACGGCCAATAGTGCGGCGGCTCGTTACTTAAACGCAAAGAAAATACCTAAATTATTACGTGTCCATGAAGGCCCCAGCGCTGATAAATTACTTAACTTAAAAACCTTTTTAGGTGAGTTAGGGTTAAAATTCGGCGGCGGAGTAAATCCAACACCCTTAGATTATATGCACTTGGTTGATGCCGTTAAAGACCGGCCTGATGCGCATTTAATTCAGACGGTATTATTGCGCTCCATGTCTCAAGCTGTTTATAGTCCAGATTTGAAAGGTCATTTTGGATTAGCATTAGACGCTTATGCTCATTTTACATCGCCTATTCGCCGTTACCCTGATTTGTTAGTGCATCGTGCTATTCGGCATTGTTTACAGGGTAAAAAGCCCGAAACGTTTGTTTATGGTGTGCCTGATATGATTATGCTGGGCGAGCATTGTTCTGCTAATGAGCGGCGTGCTGATGATGCAACCCGTGATGTAGTCAGTTGGTTAAAATGTGAATACATGCTGGATAAAGTCGGTGAAGAATTTCCCGGTATTATTGCTGCTGTGACCTCGTTTGGTTTCTTTGTTGAATTGGCAGATATTTATGTTGAAGGTCTGGTTCATATCAGCAATCTTGGGCAAGATTATTTTCATTTTGACCCCACCAGTCATCAGTTAAAAGGTGAGCGCTCTGGCATAAACTTCCGCTTAGGAGATAGAGTCAGAATCCGGGTGGCACGTGTTGATCTGGATGAGAAGAAAATGGATTTTGAACTGATTCAAAAAGAGGGTTCAGCCAAAAAAGTAATCGTTGCTCCTGATAAGCCTAAAAAGAGACGTCGTAAGAAGAAGAGCGTTTAATAGTGTCAGTGTTTTCTTATAATAACGACAGCGTCGTCCTTAAAAAATATAATAAATGAAATTAAGCAAATTATTTGGTCTGCATTCTGTGCAGGCTGCACTTGATTATTCACCTAAAAAAATCCAGCAAGCCTGGGTTGATAATGGGCGACATGATAAACGTCTGGCTAAGGCTGTTGAAGATTTATTAGACTTGGGCATTGAGCCCGAAAAAGTCGATAGAAAAAGACTGGATCGTTTAGCCGATAATAACAATCACCAAGGTATTGTTATTGAAGTTGACTTGCCAGGTGAGTTATCAGAAAGTGATTTAAAAACAGCCGTTGAAAATTTGACAGAGACGGCTTTGTTTTTAGTTTTGGATAATGTACAAGATCCTCATAATTTAGGCGCTTGCCTCAGAACCGCCGATGCTACCGGTGTGCACGGCGTTATTATCACCAAGGATAATGCCACGGGTATCACGCCAACAGTATGTAAGGTAGCGAGTGGCGCGGCAGAGACAGTGCCTGTTTATCAAGTGACTAACTTGGCCCGCACCTTACGCTGGCTTAAAGACCAGGGGCTTTGGATTATGGGGGCTGCCGGTGAAACCACACAAACTGTTTATAAAACTGATTTTACTGTGCCAATGGCTTTAGTGGTGGGTACTGAAGGTAAGGGCTTAAGGCGACTGACCAAAGAGCAATGTGATTTGTTAATTGCAATACCGATGCTAGGGAAGGTAGAGAGTCTTAATTTATCTGTTGCAACTGGCGTATTCCTTTATGAAGCAGTGCGTCAGAGATTATTGACGAGGTCGTAAATGGAAGAAAATGAAGTGGTTTGGCTGCAGGCCAATCAATTAAGCTGTATTCGTGATGATCGCGTGTTATTTGAAGGACTGTCTTTTGAGCTAGGTGCTGGAAAAATATTACTGCTGGAAGGCAAGAATGGGAGTGGTAAAACCTCTTTACTACGCATTTTATGCGGATTTCGAGAGCCTGATATGGGGAAACTCTTATGGGGTGGTGATGCCATTAATGACAGTCAATACCAAACCGATATGGCTTATGTCGGCCATCTGGATGGTGTAAAAAAGGAGTTAACTGTTTTTGAAAACCTGAAAGTCTCTTTAGCATTAGGGAGACCTGGCCGTTACTCAATCATAGATGCTTTAGACAGAGTCAATTTGGCTAACTATGATGATGTCCTAGTACAGGCTTTGTCAGCGGGTCAAAAACGGCGTTTATCGTTAGCACGATTACTGATTACCGAAAATAAACTATGGATACTTGATGAGCCCTTCACCTCGTTGGATAAACAGGGAATTGCGCTGATCGAAACTTTAATGATTGAACATTGTGCCAGAGGCGGAATGATTGTTTTAACCTCGCACCACGATATAGAGTTACACAATGTGGCTGTGCAACGTATTAATTTATCCTGATGTCTTTATCTAACGCTTTTTTTGCCATTATCAAACGCGATCTCGTTTTAGCTTTGCGTCGCCGATCAGAAATTGCCAACCCCATCTTGTTTTTTGTGTTGGTTATCACCTTATTTCCACTAGGAATTGGTGCTCAACCCCATCTTTTACAAACTATTGCCCCTGGTATAATTTGGGTCTCTGCACTATTAGCCTCTATGCTGTCTTTAGATAGCCTGTTTCGATCAGATTTTGATGATGGTTCATTAGAGCAGATTTTATTAAGCAGTTATCCAGCTTCTATTCTTGTCTTGGGTAAGGTGATAGCACATTGGTTAGTTACCGGGTTGCCTTTATTGATTGTTGCTCCTTTACTGGCTGTCTTTTTAGGGATGCCCTCTCATTCATTAGGAATCCTGTTGTTAACCCTGTTGCTCGGCACGCCTGTGTTAAGCCTTATAGGAGCCATTGGCGTCGCTTTAACAGTCGGTTTACGTCGAGGCGGGATGATCTTATCCCTATTGGTGTTGCCGCTCTATGTACCCGTATTAATCTTTGCCAGTAATGCAGTTGAGATAGCCAGTACGGGTCTACCCGTTTCAGCACAGATCAATATATTGATCTCTATTTTAGTGATGGCCTTGGTTTTAGCTCCTTGGCCAACCGCTGCGGCTTTAAAAATGAGCATCAATTAGTTTATGACGACTTATGCCATTGGTAGTGTTAAAGGTGATTATCAATCCCTTACAGAATTGCTTGCAAAAATACGGTTTGATCCAAGTAATGATAGATTATGGTTTACTGGTAATTTAGTTAATGGTGGCTCAGAGTCTCTGGAGGTGTTGAGATTTGTTAAGAGCCTGGGCAAAAGTGCGGTGACAGTGCTGGGTAATGAGGAATTACATCTTTTAACGGTAGCTGCTGGTGTTGAGAAACTCAAAGCTGATGATACGCTAAATAATATTCTTGAGGCACCTGATCGGGATGATTTATTAAAATGGTTGCGAGGTCAAAGTCTGATTCATCACGACTCAAAACTTAATTTTACCATCGTTCACGCTGGTATTCCTGCTGAATGGAGTTTTAGTCAAGCGTTAACGTTCGCTTATGAAGTGGAGTCTGTATTAGGTCAAAGTAATAATTTGGCATTATTTGAAAATAGAGAGTACAGTCAATCCCGCTGGCATGCAAAATTGAGGGGATGGAAGCGGCTATCATTTATAATTAATGCCTGTACTCTGATGAGTTATTGCGATGAAACAGGAAAGTTGGTTTTTAATCATCATGATGATGAGACTGGCAAACTCCTAGAAGGTTTAGTGCCTTGGTACAAACTACCTGACCGGAACACTACTCAGTTGAATATCATATTTTCTGATGATGCCAATTTTGGAGATATTACTTTCCCTGGAATTTATCCTTTGTCTGCTGATAGGCTATCCGCACTCAAGTTGACAGATCATCCTCAAAGAATCTAATTATTTCTTGTTACATTGCTTAATGTCTTCTGCTCTTACTGCAACTGAGGATAAGGGTTTAGGGGCATTTATTTTTAATTGTTAAGGCCCTGTTTAACTTCCGCATGGTAAAAAGTGTTCAAAACGATAAACTTTCAGCTCAGTAGCGCTTATAGTATATCGGAATAAGTAAAACACTTGTTAACACTCAACCTAGAGTATAGTCAGTGACTCTTATAGGGGTGCATGCCGAAATTGGAATGTACTCTAAAATCTATCAAAACTTGGAGATCAACTATGAAATTAAGTAACAATCAATTCCTTTTTACAAGTTCAAAGATTATTAACTCGATGATATTAATAGCAACTATTGCTTTTATACCGGGTATATCGTTTGCTGTTGATAAAGATGCTCACGAAGATCAAACAGAGTTACGAATTAAAGAGCTACACGGTAAATTAAAAATCACCTCAGAGCAGGAAGGGAAATGGAGCAAAGTTGCCGAAACAATGCTGAGTGATGCAAAAACGATGGATGCTCTTACTCAAGTTAGAATTGATCATGATAAAGATATGACAGCAGTCGATGATTTAAAGTCTTACAGTGCCATTGCTGAGGCTCATGCAAACGGTATAAAAACGCTAATTCCTGTTTTTGAAGATCTCTATGCCAGTCTATCTGATGCTCAGAAAAAAGCAGCGGACAGCTTATTCCATGATCCTCAATACAAGAAAGGCCATAAAAAGGCTGTTGGTAAATGATTGTATCGCAATAATTTAGTGGTTGGGCGATTCTAGTCAGTTATTTGTAATCGTATGAAAAACTCTAAAAATAAGAAAGGAAGATATGAAAACTTTAATAAATAAAAACAGATATTTCAGATCAGCTTTAAGTAAAGTGATGATGGCACTTGTTTTTGTCTCAGCAACTAGCATGCTCTTCTCACAGACTGCCTTGGCTGATAGAGACGATGGTGGTTATGGTGGTTATGGTGGTTATGGTGGGTATGAAAATCGAGAGTGGCATGGAGATCATGGTGACCATGATGGTCGTGGCTACAGAGATCATGATGGCTATCGTCGTGGATACGGTGGTGGCTATGGTGGATATCGACCTGCGTATCCTCAGCCTTATTCTTATGCGCAACCAATATACGTGCCCCCTCCTGTTTATGTGCCAAGACCGATGTACTTGCCACAGCAAGCGCCAGGGATCAATCTAGTCTTTCCTTTGAATTTTCGGTAAACTTCAACCTTTAATTGGGAGTTACTGAATTGAAAAAACTATTCTTGGTTTTGTTGTTAATATCGAGTGTCTCTTGCGCTTATTACCCATATGGAGGTGGGTATGGTTATTATCCATCTTATACGCCTTATTACGGTGGATATGGCTATCGAGGGGGATTCGGTGGTGGCTATGGCGGCGGATATCGAGGAGGCTATGGGGGATTTCGGGGTGGTTACGGCGGTGGCTTTGGTGGAGGTCATGGTGGCGGCTTTGGAGGCGGTCATGGCGGTGGTGGACGTCGATAAACTATAAATACTGCTTTTCCAACCAGTTAGAATTTTCTACGAACTACACGATAGCATTGAGCAACCTGCTCGTTGACGCGCCCAATCAGGGCGCTTTTCAGCGAACAATGCTTTATCTGGTTGTTCATCATAGGGGTAACGTAAAACCTCCAGCAGTTCATTGACCAGCGAAAAATCACCTTCTTCTGCTTTATCAATTGCAAGTTGGGCCAGGTAGTTGCGTAAAACATATTTTGGATTTACCGAGTCCATGTGTTTACGTCTATCACTATTTGATGTGCCGTCTTTCTGTACTCGTTGCCGATAATTTTCCAACCAATCATTTAACCGATTGATATAACTTGGTGTGACTTGTTCTGGCACGTAATAAGCCGCTGATAACAATTGAAAAGCTTGGGTATTATGTTCTGATTGAGAAATACTTGTATCACAATTGATTTTAGCAAGTTGACGATAGAACAGCGTCATATCAGTTTCGACTATTTGTAATATCATCAATAACTCTGAACACAAAGCGTCGTCCGTTTCTGGCTCAAACGCTTTAAAGCCCAATTTATCTGCCATCATATTTTGCCAGCCTTGTTCAAAGGTTGCAGTATAAGTATCCATGGCTTTTTGAAGTGGTTCTACCTGTTCGATTAATGGATAGATCGCATTGGCGAGTTGCCCTAAGTTCCAAAAAGCAATTTGTGCCTGATTACCAAAGCGATAACGGCGTTCTTGGGCATCAGTCGTATTCGGCGTCCAGTTAGGGTCATAGTTCTCAAGCCAACCATAAGGGCCATAATCAATCGTTAGACCCAATATCGACATGTTGTCTGTATTCATGACGCCATGAACAAAGCCAACGCGCTGCCAATGGACAATCATGTTAGCGGTTCTTTCACAGACTTCATTAAACCAGGTTGGATAAGTTGCAGTTGATGGAGTACCCAAGTGCGGAAAATCAGTACGGATAGTGTAATCAACCAATTTCTTGAGTAAGTCATGATCACGTCTAGCCAATAATATTTGAAAACTGCCAAAGCGGGTAAACGAAGGTGCAACACGACAGACAACAGCCCCAGGTTCTGCCTTAGGATTGCCGTTATAAAACATGTCCCGAATAACGCTTTCACCTGTGAGTATGACACTTAAGGCGCGGGTAGTGGGCACGCCTATATGAAACATGGCTTCACTGCATAGGAACTCACGTATCGAAGATCTTAACACGGCCAAGCCATCTGCGGTTCTGGAATAAGGAGTAGGCCCCGCACCTTTTAGTTGCAAAGCCCAACGCTCACCATTTTGATTAATGATTTCCCCTAAATTGATGGCACGACCATCGCCCAATTGCCCTGCCCAACTGCCAAACTGATGCCCGCCGTAACAGGTAGCATAAGGCTCCATGCCGTCTAGTTGACGATTGCCTACAAAAATTTCTGTAAAGTCATCGGATTCACAGAACTCAGGCGATAAGTCTAATAACTCAGCAACCTCAGCAGAATAGGCAACCGTTTTTGGCGCACTAACAGGCGTGGGTAAAACCCGAGAGTAACAGGCACCCAAGACTTGCCGACGAAAGTTTTGGCTCTCGGGATCAGCCGGTAATGCTTCAATAAATCGATTATCAAAGTTTAACTGCTGAACACTAGACAGTTTCGTTGGCGTTTTCATATTAAGCCTGGCTATTTAAATAGTCTTCATAATTACCGTTAAAATCAACGATACCATTAGGAGTTAACTCAATAATACGGGTCGCTAAAGAAGACACAAACTCTCGGTCATGACTGACAAAGATCAGCGTGCCCGGATAGTTTTCAAGCGCTGTATTCAGCGATTCAATCGATTCCATATCCAAATGGTTAGTGGGTTCGTCCATCACCATGATATTATTTTTTTGGAGAATTAATTTACCAAATAACATACGGCCTTGTTCACCACCCGAGATGACTTTAACCGATTTGTTAATGTCGTCAGCGCTGAACAATAAACGTCCCAAAGTGCCTCGGATGGCTTGATCATCATCCGAGTCTTTACGCCATTGCCCCATCCACTCAATAAGCGTTAGGTTTTCTGCAAAGTCTTCGGCATGATCTTGAGCAAAATAACCGACTTCGGAGTTTTCTGACCATTTAACTTCACCCGTGTCAGGGGTTAATTCACCGACGAGAGTTTTTAACAGGGTTGATTTACCTATCCCATTGGGACCAATAACCGCAATACGCTCACCGACTGGAACCATTAAGTTCAGGTTTTTAAACAGGGGTTCTTCGCCATAACCTTTGCTTAAATCACTCACTTCGAGTGCCAAACGGTGTAGCTTTTTGGTTTGGTCGAAACGTAAGAAAGGATTAACCCGACTAGACGGTTTAACTTCATCGAGTTTAATTTTGTCGAGTTGCTTAGCACGAGAAGTAGCTTGTTTAGCTTTAGAGGCATTAGCTGAGAATCGACTAACGAACGTTTGCAGTTCAGCAATTTGAGCTTTTTTCTTGGCATTCCCAGCCAGTAAGCGTTCACGGACTTCAGTGACTGCAACCATATAATCATCATAATTACCGGGATAGACACGCAACTCGCCGTAATCCATGTCAGCCATGTGCGTACACACACTGTTTAAAAAATGCCGGTCATGCGAGATGATAACCATCGTGCAATTCCGTTCATTCAGAATGTCTTCTAACCAGCGAATGGTATTGATGTCCAGGTTGTTGGTCGGTTCATCTAATAACATGATGTCAGGATTAGCGAACAGGGCCTGAGCTAATAAGACTCTTAATTTCCATCCGGGAGCAACTGCACTCATTAAGCCATTATGTTGTTCAATGGGAATATCCAAGCCCAAGAGCAGTTCACTGGCGCGTGATTCAGCGGTATAACCACCGTATTCTGCAAACACAGATTCTAGCTCAGCGGCATGCATATAATCGTCTTCGGTTGCTTCCATATTGGCATAAATAGCATCACGCTCAGACATGGCCGCCCACATTTCAGCATGACCCATTAAGACCACATCCAGCACGCGATAATTTTCGTAAGCAAACTGATCCTGACGCAAATTCCCCAGTCTTTCATTAGGGCTGAGGCTGACGTTACCTGCTGAGGGTTCTAAATCGCCGCTCAATATTTTCATGAAGGTAGATTTACCGCAGCCATTAGCGCCAATCAGGCCGTAGCGGTTGCCATCGCCAAATTTAACTGAAACGTTTTCAAATAGGGGTTTAGCACCAAATTGCATAGTAATGTTTGCTGTAGAAATCAAAGTATTGTTCTCAAGTGTAATAGAGTCTGTAAAAAATAATTGGCTTATTTTATCAGATTCCAGGGAGTCTCTATGAATTGAAATTCAAATTTAAACAGCCATGTAAGAATAAAGAAGTACTTTGTTTCACCCAGCTATCAATTTCATCAGCAGTGGGAGTGACATCTAAACCCAGTTGAAGTTTTTGAATTCGCTCATTCCGTAAGCTACTTAAAAAATGATCAGCAAGTGTGTGTGGATCCAGACCCATAAAATTGCCGGCATGTTGATGTCTTGAGAAAAAGTTTTCAAGATGAAGCAAAGTTCGCTCAGGCCCCTGCTCATAAAATTGAGTTGCAAGATCTGGAAAGCGTAAGGATTCTCCCATCATGATGGCACGGATTCGTAACACCTCGGGTCGGGTAATGCCTTCAATAAACTGCTTGGCAAAAGCAATAAGCGCCTGTTCGGGATGATCATCCAGGGTGCTTTCTTCTGATAAAGCGGTAACAAAGGGGTCACTGTATCGTTTAATAACGGCTCCGAACAACCCCGCTTTACCTTCAAATTGATTGTACAAGGTGCGCATCGAAACATGCGCTTCTCTAGCGATTGCTTCCAGGCTAACATTTCCGAATCCATTTTCAAGAAAGAGCTTGAGGGCAGCATCAAGCATTCGATCGCGACTCAAGGACTCCTCGCCCTTACGGGGTCGTCCACATTTGATCATTTGTGTACTCATAAAATTAAGTTGACTTATATTAAGATCATACCGTAAATTAAACGGTAATATCCATTACCATTTAACATCACCCAAGGTACCAAAGGAATGAATGGCTCAGTTTTAAAGTTACTACAAGTCAATTTAATAATCTGCATTTCGATAGGTATCACTAGCTGTGATAGTCAGAGCCATTCAGATAGTCCGGCTTTACCTCCACCCCCCCATGTAAAAATAGCGCAACCTTTGTCGCAAGAGGTTACCGAATGGGATGAATACACGGGACGTATAGAAGCTGTCAGCTCAGTCGATATTCGTGCCCGGGTGAGCGGGTACTTAGAGAAAGTAAACTTTAAAGCAGGTGCTAAAGTTAAAAAAGGAGATCTTTTATTCGAAATTGATCCAAAGCCATTTACCGCACAATTGCAGTATGCAGTATCAGAGCTTGAAAGAGCTAAAGCTAAACATGAATTAGCTAAAAATGATCTGGAGCGTGCTGAACGCCTGTTTAGTGGTAAAGCCATCTCTGAAGAAGAGCACGATGCACGCAGTAAAGGTTCTCGGGAAACTATCGCGGCAGTGCAATCGGCTGAAGCGAATGTTAACACCGCTAAATTAAATTTAGAATATACCAAAATACGTGCACCGATTGATGGGCGTATTGGTCGGGAGTTAATCACCGAAGGTAATTTGGTGAGTGGCGGTGGCGGAGATACAACCCGTCTGACCTTTATTGTTTCAACTGATCCCGTTTATGTTTATGTCGATGCAGACGAGCATTTAGCACTCAAGTATCGGCGTCAAGCACATCAAGAAGGTAATAAAGTCAAAGGAACAGATCAAACACCAGCGGAATTAGCCGTTTCCGATGAAGCTAATTTCCCTCATCCAGGCCATCTTGATTATATTTCACCACGTGCTGATACAGCGACAGGTTCAGTCTCTATACGCGGCGTATTTTCAAATTCAGATGATGTCCTAAGTCCAGGGTATTTTGCCCGGATGCGGGTTCGTGCTTCAGCGCCTTATCAGGCCATTCTAGTGCCTGATAAAGCTATCGCGACTGATCAGGCTCAGCATTTTTTGTGGGTTGTTAATCAGGAACAAAAAGTTGAATATCGTACAGTGGTCCTCGGGGCGCATATCGGGCAATCACGCGTCATTACAGCGGGATTAAATCCGAATGAATGGATAGTCATCGAAGGACTGCCCAGGATGATGCCGGGAATTAAGGTTAATCCTGAGCGTATTTCACAGACTGAACCAGCAGGCGAGAAGTAGTTAATGAATAAATTTGCACATTTTTTCATCGATCGTCCCATATTTGCGGCGGTACTGTCTATTTTGATTGTCTTATTGGGTAGCCTTGCGTTAATCACCTTACCCATTATGCAATATCCAGAGATAGCCCCGCCGACGGTGGTTATCAGTGCGACTTATGCAGGAGCCAACTCTAAAGTCGTTGCAGAAACAGTGGCGACACCCATTGAGCAAGAAGTGAATGGCGTTGAAGATATGCTGTATATGTCTTCTCAATCCACCAACAGTGGCAGTATGGCCCTGACGGTCGCTTTTAAGCCTGGAACAAACCTTGATAAAGCCCAGGTTTTGGTTCAGAACCGGGTCGCTTTAGCAGAGCCTCGGTTGCCAGAAGAAGTGAGGCGGCAAGGCATCAGTGTTAAAAAACGCAGTCCCGATTTAAGTTTAGTGGTTAACCTGGTATCTCCAGACCAACGTTATGACAGTGTTTATCTTAGCAATTATGCGCTATTGCAAATCAAAGACACGCTGGCGCGTTTACCCGGTGTGGGCGACATTGTGATATTTGGTGCCCGCGATTACAGTATGCGGCTCTGGTTAAATCCTGAACAAATTGCAGCTCGTAATTTAACGGCAGGCGATGTAGTCAGTGCCATTAGAGATCAAAATGTTCAAGTAGCGGCGGGTGTGGTAGGTCAACAACCTAGCAAAGAGAAAGTTGATTATCAGTACACCGTTACTACCCTAGGGCGGTTAATGAACGCTGAACAGTTTGCCGATATTGTGATTAAAAAAGGCAAAGACGGGCAGGTCACCTATCTTAAAGATGTTGCCCGCATTGAGTTAGGCGCCAAAGACTATAACTCTGGGCTGGTGCTTGATGGTCAGGAATCGGTGGGGCTCGCTATTTTTCAATTACCCGGTTCCAATGCGTTGGATACCAAAAAAGCCGTTGTTGAAACGATGGTAAAGCTTAAAAAACGTTTCCCGGAAGGTCTGGATTACAAACTGATTTACGATACCGTGGTCTTTGTTCAACAATCTATTAAGGCGGTGACTAAAACATTATTTGAAGCCTTGTTATTAGTCGTTATTGTGGTGGTTATTTTCCTACAAAACTGGCGTGCGACTATTATTCCTTTATTGGCCGTTCCCGTTTCCTTAATTGGTACGTTTGCGGTCATGTCTGCAATGGGGCTATCTCTCAACACCTTATCTTTATTCGGGATGGTATTAGCGATTGGCATTGTCGTGGATGACGCCATTGTAGTGGTCGAAAACGTGGAGCGACATATTGCTGAAGGGCTTTCTGCCAGAGACGCTACCCGTCTCGCCATGACAGAAGTCGTTGGGCCTATTATTGCCACTGCCTTAGTATTAGTCGCGGTATTTGTACCCACTGCTTTTATTACGGGAGTTTCGGGGGCATTCTACAAACAGTTTGCCCTCACTATCGCCGTATCAACGGTGATTTCAGCCTTTAACTCTTTAACGCTCAGTCCTGCTTTATGTACCTTATTACTCGATCGTGCACACGGTGATAAAGATAAACTGACCCTTATCATTGATAAATTATTCGGCTGGTTTTTTACTGGCTTTAATCACTTCTTTGAGCGTTTTGGTAAATCCTATTCGGGATTGGTTGGTCGCTTGATTCGCATGACTTCGGTTGTGTTAGTCGTCTATGCAGGCTTGTGTGGTCTCAACTTTTTAGCGTTTGAAAAAGTACCTACCGGTTTTATCCCTCAACAAGATCAAGGCTATCTCATTCTTTATGCCCAATTGCCAGATGCAGCTTCATTAGCTCGTTCACAGGCCGTTGTTAAGCAGGCAACGCAAATTATTTTAGAAACAGAGGGGGTTAATCATGTTAATGCCTATGCTGGATTTTCAATTTTAAGTGGTGCCAGTCAATCTAACGTCGCCACGCTATTTGCTACCTTAAAAGATTTTGATCAACGAGCGGGACATCCTGAACTCTATGCGGATAGAGTGATTGAAAACCTCCAACAAAGACTTTCTAAAGTCGATGATGCCTACATCAAAGTATTTGCACCACCACCGATCAGGGGTATGAGCTCAGTCGGTGGTTTTAAATTACAAATTCAAGATAGAGCTAGCGCAGGTATTGATGCCTTAAGACAGGTTAATGCAGACTTAATTGATCAGGGCAATAAACAACCGGGCTTAGTCGGTTTGTTTACTACCTTTAGAACCAGTGTTCCGCAATTATTTTTAGATGTTGATCGTACCCGGGTCAAATCTATGGACGTGCTGTTAAAAGATGTGTTTGATACTTTGCAAATTTATTTAGGCTCATTGTATGTCAATGATTTTAATCTCTTTGGTCGTACCTATCAGGTTATGGCACAGGCAGATTCAGAGTTTAGAATGAAACCTGAAGATATTGTTAAATTAAAGACCCGTAATTTACAAGGCGGCATGGTGCCCTTAGGTTCATTAATTGATATAAAAGAAATTAATGGCCCCGATAAAATCACTCGCTATAACATGTATCCAGCCGCAGAAATTAACGGCGGCACCTTACCAGGCATCAGTACCAGTCAAGCGATTGATACCATGAACGCATTAATGGCGAAAGAACTCCCGCCGGGTTTTGACTTTGAATGGACAGAACTGAGTTTGCAACAAGTGCTGGCAGGCAATGTGGCCTTATTGGTGTTTCCTTTAAGTGTTATTTTTGTATTTTTAGCATTGGCTGCACAATATGAAAGCTGGTCCTTACCCTTTGCCGTTATTCTGATTGTGCCCATGTGTATATTATCGTCAATGACGGGGGTCTGGTTAATGCACATGGATAATAATATCTTTACCCAGATTGGTTTTATTGTCTTGGTCGGTTTAGCCAGTAAGAACGCTATTTTGATTGTAGAGTTTGCCAAGCGCCGACAAGAAAATGGCCTGAGTGCTTATGAAGCTGCAAAAGAAGCGTCACGGATTCGTCTACGCCCTATTTTAATGACCTCCTTTGCGTTTATCATGGGCGTATTTCCCTTAGTGGTTGCTACAGGAGCAGGGGCTGAATCCCGAAGATTATTGGGGACTGCTGTGTTTAGTGGCATGATAGGCGTAACCTTCTTTGGTCTACTCTTAACCCCTGTTTTTTTTGTCGCTGTGCAAGCCTTAGCACAACGTATAAAGCCAGCAAAGCACACAACTGAAAATAAGCCCTCACACTCAGGAATAGAGCTATGAGCTTACAGCGTATAAAACCAACATTAATGACGGCTGTTTTGAGTGTTGTATTATTAAACGGATGTGCCGTGGGTCCAGACTATAAACTACCCAGCTCCGAAACACCCAAAGCGTTTGCCAGAGCGGATAGCCCTGAGTTTTCAGCACACGGCGTAGAAGTCAATTGGTGGACGTTATTTAAAGATAAACAGCTAAATTCGCTCGTTGAGCAGACGATACAGCATAATTTTAGTTTACAGGCTGCGCGGTCTAACATTCTTGAAGCTCGTGCCCTGTATTTACAGGCCGCACTTAATTTGGCACCCATTGTGAGTTCACATGCTAACTATACCGATCAAAAACGCAGTGTCGGGGCTTTAAATAATCTCTCTTACGCACCCCGCACTTTAAAACTTTACAATGTCGGTTTTGATGCACAGTGGGAATTAGATTTATTTGGTCGCGTCAGACGCAGTGTTGAAGCGAGTAATGATGAAGTAGAGATTCAAGAAGCCACATTACGGGACTTAAGTGTCAGTTTAATTGCAGAGGTGGCCAGAAATTATTTTGAGCTACGGGGCTTACAAAATCAGTTAGCCGTCGCCATAAAGAATGCTGAAAATCAAACCAAGACCGTAGAGATTACCCAAATCAGGCTTGAAGGCGGGCGGGGTACAGAATTAGATACCTCAAGAGCAATGGCTCAACTGGATTCTACCCGTGCCATTATTCCACCGTTGGAAGCCGGCATTTATAGAGCGATACATCGACTCAGTGTATTAACTGGTCAACTGCCCGATGCCTTGACGAAAAGCCTGTCACAAGCCGCGCCTTTACCGAAGATTCCCGAAACCATTCAGATAGGAAATCCCGCCGAGTTGTTACGCCGTCGCCCTGATATACGCATCGCTGAAAGATCATTGGCGGCTGCAACTGCGAGCATAGGGGTTGCGACCGCTGATCTTTTTCCCCGTGTTACCTTTGTAGGTACGATTGCGCTTGAAGCCAGTATGTTATCTGCGGTAGGCGCTAAAGGGTCTGATTCTTATTCACTGGGTCCAAGAATTAGCTGGGCTGCCCTGGATTTAGGGCATGTTTATGCGCGTATTAAAGCGGCTAATGCCAATGCAGAGTCTAGTTTAGCTCAATATCAACAAACCGTGCTTAATGCACTGGAAGAAACTGAAAATGCCCTGGAAAACTACAATCGTGAGCGGGCGCGACAAGTCTTATTAGCGTCAGCAGCACAAGCCAGTATCAAAGCAGAGGAATTGGCACAATTACGCTTTAACGAAGGTGTCAGTGATTTTTTGACCGTATTAGATACTGAATTACGGTTGTTGCAAGATCAGGATAAATTAGCACAAAGCGAAACCGCTACTGCCACGGCTTTGGCGGCTGTTTATAAAGCCTTAGGGGGCGGGTGGGAAGTGAGCGTTCAGTAATCTGTGCCTTGGGGTGTTGGTTACTGTTATTATTGAGCCTCGATGTTGTTATCACCGACTTTTGGCCAAGCGGTTAAAACGGCTTTAACAACAGTTGCTAGGGGTATTGCGAAAAAGACGCCCCAAAACCCCCACAAGCCTCCGAAAAACAGGATGGCAACAATAATGGCTATGGCGTGTAAATTAACGGCTTCTGAAAACAGAACAGGCACCAGCACCACGCCATCCAGGGCCTGAATGATTGAATAGGCGATAATAATGTACATAAACTCATCACCCGTTAAACCCCATTCGAAATAAGCCACACCCAGCACTGGAAAAGTAACCAGGGTTGCGCCAATATAAGGAATGATAACTTGTACGCCCATTAATACGGCTAATAGCATAGCGTAATTAAGATCCATGGTTGTGAACGTGATATAACTAACAAACCATAGAATCAAGACTTCCGATAGTTTACCGCGCACATAATTGCCCAATTGTATATCGACTTCTTTCCAGACTCTGACGGATAAATTTCTATCCTTTGGCATAAATTGTAAAAACCAGCTTATCAGCGTTGCTTTGTCTTTTAAAAAGAAGAAGACCATCATGGGCACTAAAAACAGGTAAACCAAGGCGCTGACTAAACCTACGACAGAGGCGGCTGAGAGAGACAAGACACTTTGCCCATAGGATAGTAATTCTTTTTGTACCGCAAACATTATTTGCTGTACCTTGTTTTCGGAAACTAATTTTGGATACATTTCAGGTAAGCGCAGGATACCGATCTGGGCGCGGTTAAGAATGTCGGGAATATGTTGAATCAGCTCAATGGCCTGTTGTGAAATCAGTGGCATCAGATAAAACAATAAAAACCCAAGGCACGTCATAAATCCAGAAAATACCAGATAGACAGCCGGTAAACGAGGTAACCCCCTTTTCTCGGCCTTGCTAACCAATCCCTCCAACAAATATGCAAATACGATTGAAGCAAATACCGGCATCAATATATTGGATAATGAATAAATGAGTATATAACTGGCAAACAAAATAATCGCTAACGCAACTGCTTGGGAGTTGGGTAAAAAGCGTTTTATTGACTCGGAAACTGAGTGCAAGTTTACAGAAGAGGTGTTTGGTGTCATTAAAGGTAAGTTTATTGTTGTTATTATATTTAACATTCTACAACCAATGAAGCTATTCTAAGCAAGATCTTTTTTATGATCTTGCGCTAGGATTAGCTCAAATTGATTTAGAGTTTAATTGTAAGGTAACAACTCCAGTTTATTGTGACTTGGTACAAATCGATAAAAACACTACTCTCTTTGGGCTTGCAAGGCTAACGCTTAACGCTTTTTCGCCGTTTCTTCGCGCCTTAGCCGCTTGGCTATTAAATTTAACGATTTTTGATCTCAAGATGTTTACACAATAGTTGTATTATGCAGAAGGACAATCATAAAATTTGATGTAATAACCTAATATTTCCCCACCTCAATCAACAATCAAATTAATCGGATCAGTCCAAACCCCCGCGCCTGCACTGCCAATGCCTCTTACCCTTACCCAATAAGCTTGCCCTGGTATCAAGCCTTCCAACAAAATATGTGCGGTAGTTAACGATGACAACACATGATGCCAATTGTCCTCGATAGCTGGATCGCCTTGTGTCGTTTGCACTTCATAACTTCCAGCGGCCGCCAAACGTGCTACATGAACTAAAAGGCTACCGCTTTTTACCCCATGCTCAACCCTAAAATCAGTGGGTGCAGGCAAGATTTCACCCCCACCACCGCGCACGATGTCTTTGCGTAAGTCGTAGCCGGTAGTGGCGAGAATCTGTGTGTTGCCTTGCGCCACTAATTCCAGATAAGGAATGAGACGGTTGAAGAGTTCGGTCAGTGCTTGCCTCGCATCATTGCGTAGCATTATTTTAAGGCTGTCGTGGCTGAGGGCGGCATGATAGCAGTCTAGGTAGACGGTGTAAGCGGTGGTAAGCTCAGCCAGTGTGGGAACTTGCACGGCCCACGGTTCGGGATAATAGACATTAGCGGTTAAAGCGGTAACGATAGTGCCTGCTTTGGCCAGATAACTGGATTCATTCAGGGGATCAAACGTTGTAATAAGCTTGGCTTGCATGTGAAACTCCACTCGATAGAGTTGGCTTTCAAAATGAAATAAACTATCAAAATGTGGGGATAGTTGAGGATAGTTTAAGGGGCAACCGCGAAGATCTCATGGTTGGTGAGCTGACTATAAGCCTTTGTAGGCAATTGTCAAGTAAAAACCTCATAATCTGTAGTAAAATAGTCGGTTTTTAGCGATTCGATTGGCCTGTTATCGCAACCGAATGCGAATCGGGTCCGATCTTTTCCGAACTTAAGCCACCCGATTCCGATTTGTTTAGACAAACATCGCCAGATAAAATGATTTAATTGCGAAGAGGTCTCAATAAACTCCCCTATTAGCGGCTACGAATCGCAATCGTGAGGGGCAAGTATAGATACTCGTCGCTTTCACTTCGCATTCGAGCGGTCCCGATTCCGATTCGGGTTCAAAGAGTTCGCATTATTGAGGAAACAAATGGCAATCGAGAGGCAACAATTGCCCTATTGTTGGGCATTTATGATGCTTTAAATGGCTGCACATTAATCTGGATAGGCAGTGTGTAAAAATTTAAGGTCGTAATTAATAAGTGATAATATAAGCTGACTGGTTTAATTGTTTTAATGTAAAACTTCATGTTAAGGAAATAATATTTATGATACCTGTTATTTTATCGGGTGGTTCTGGTACAAGACTTTGGCCGCTTTCTCGTCGACATTACCCAAAGCAATTTCTGCCATTGGTCTCAAGTTACACCATGATTCAAGAAACTGTGCTTAGATTGGCTGGTTTAAAAGGATTAAAAGCACCTATTGCTGTTTGTAATGAAGATCATCGCTTTATGATGGCTGAACAGTTACTTGAGATTGGGGTTAAGCCAGCTGCAATAATTCTTGAGCCTATTGGAAGAAATACCGCACCAGCGGTGACATTAGCTGCTTTATCTGCGAACTCGGAAGATGATGTTTTGTTAATTTTGCCAGCTGATCATGTTATAGAGAATATCCCAGCCTTCCACGAGGCGGTTGCACAAGCAAAAATTCTGGCAGAACAAGGGTTTTTAGTTACTTTTGGGATTGTTCCTACTGAACCTGAAACGGGTTATGGCTATATCAAGCGTGATAATGAGCAGCGACAGGGACCGGCTTATAATGTAGCTTCATTCGTTGAAAAACCAGATGTTGATACTGCTAAAGCTTATCTTGAAAGTGGTGATTATTATTGGAATAGTGGTATGTTTGCGTTTAAAGCAGGCACTTTTTTAAATGAGTTGCAAAAATTCAATCCCGCGATTCTAGATAGTTGTCAGCAAGCACTTAAAGATGCAAAAACTGATATGGATTTTGTGCGTTTAAATACTGACGTTTTTTCTTTGTGTCCTTCGGATTCTATTGATTATGCCGTCATGGAAAAAACAGACAAAGCGGTTGTTATTCCGTTGGAGGCGGGTTGGAATGATGTTGGATCATGGTCTGCTTTATGGGATGTCACTGAAAAAGATGCGTTCGGTAATGCGATAAAAGGTGATGTTTTAACTGTAGATACCCATAATTCATTTATTCATGCCCATAGTAAATTAGTGACTGTTATAGGCCTTGATAATTTAGTGGTTGTTGAAACAGATGATGCCGTTATGATTGCCGCTAAAGACAGGGTTCAGGATGTTAAAGAAATTGTTGATCGCTTAAAGGCGGGTGGGCGAAGTGAAGCGGACATTCATAGAAAAGCGTATCGACCTTGGGGACATTATGATTTAGTTGATATTGGCGAACGTCATCAAACAAAACGAATTGTAGTAAAACCCGGTGCTAAATTATCTTTACAGAAGCATCACCATCGAGCAGAACATTGGGTTGTTGTTAAAGGAACCGCTTTGATTACCAAAGGGGATGAAAAATTTTTAATTACCGAAAATGAATCTACTTATATTCCTGTAGGCGTTGTCCATTGTCTTGAAAATCCTGGTGTGATTCCTCTTGAAATTGTTGAGGTTCAATCAGGTAGTTATTTAGGTGAAAATGACATTGTTCGGATTCTTGACCAATATGGGCGTATTTAACTTAATACTAAAGCTAATGAATAAAGGTTAATATTTGATCTTAGCGCTTAAAAAAAATAAAAATTATAAGGAGTCATAATGAGTAAAAAAGTTACCAAAGCAGTTTTCCCGGTTGCAGGTTTAGGCACACGTTTTTTGCCAGCGACAAAAGCAATTGCTAAAGAAATGTTAACGGTTGTTGATAAGCCGTTAATTCAATATGCGGTCGAAGAAGCAGTTGCGGCAGGTATTGATACGATGATTTTTATTACCTCGCGTAGTAAAAATGCCATCATGGATCATTTTGATAAAGCGTATGAACTAGAAACAGAGTTAGAAGCTAAAAATAAAACCGAGTTACTGAAAATCTTAAAGGACACTGTTCCACCGAATGTCTCTTTCGTATTCATTAGACAGGCAGAGGCTTTAGGCTTGGGTCATGCGGTCTATTGTGCCAGACCGGTGATTGGTGATGAGCCATTTGCTGTCTTACTGGCTGATGATATGGTAGAAGACGGTGATCGTGGCTGTATGGCTCAAATGGTTGCTTTGTATAATGAAAAACAATCGTCTGTGTTAGGTGTTGAGCGTGTTAATCCAGCGGATACAGGAAGCTACGGAATTGTAAAAACACCGGACACTGCTGAAAAATATGCACCGATTGAAGTGATTGTCGAAAAACCAAAACCAGCCGATGCACCCTCTAACTTAGCCGTAGTCGGACGATATATTTTAACACCTGCCATTTTTGATAAACTTGAACATACCGGAAGAGGTGCGGGTGGTGAAATTCAGTTAACGGATGGTATTGCTGATTTGCTTAAAGACGAAACTGTTTTGGCTTATGAGTTTGAAGGCACTCGATACGATTGCGGTTCTAAACTGGGATTTTTGATTGCCAATGTTGAGCTGGCTTTATTGCATCCCGAGTTAAAAGATGATTTTTCAGCTTATCTTAAAGAGTTAAACAAAAAGATATAATCTGACGTAGTATCCCAAAGCGAACACGATGAGTTGATCTTCATCGTGTTCGCTTGCTACATACAAGCGTGCTATTTTAAACTGATCTCTTCGATAATGGGGAGTTTAGATCGTTTTTGTAACCAGATAACGCCAGCAATATCAGTTATGCCCGCCCACAGCCTATCCAGCGTGCCGTATTTAGAGACACCATTGGTTCTTGATCGGTGGCTTACGGGTTCGGATATAACTTGTCCGCCCGCTCTTAAAATCAGTGCCGGTAAGAAGCGATGCATGTGATTAAAGTAAGGTAAGCTGAGGAAATGCTCCCTGGAAAATACTTTCAAGCCACAACCGGTATCAGGCGTATTATCGCCCAGTAAGCTAGAACGAATTGAGTTGGCTACTTTGGATGAGAAAAGCCGCCAGGCCGTGTCATAACGTTTATTTCTCCATCCAGCAACCATCCATAGATTCGTGATACTTTCACTTTTTTTAATTAATACGTTATATAACCCTGGAATATCTGCTGGATCGTTTTGACCATCACCATCCAAGGTGGCAATGTAGGGATAAATTGCATTTTTTACACCGGTATGAACGGCTGTACTTTGTCCACAGCTTTTTGCATGACGGATAACTCGCAGGGCTTTAAAGTCCACAAGTGCTTGAGCTAAAACAGCTGGAGTTTGATCGGTGCTACCATCGTCAACATAAATAATTTCATAAGCCTCAGCTTGATTCATTGCCGCATCGATCTCTTTGATTAAAGAGATAATATTGTCGGCTTCATTATGAACAGGAACAACAACAGATATTTTCACAGACCATCCTAACTAAACTAAAAGATTTATTTGTATCGTTTGAACAGGTATTTGAACCCATAATCAAAGACATTTAGCGGTATATGATATTAAAAATGCTGCAAATGTCCTAAAATTATCTTCTTGATAAAGTGTGTATAAATACGACTGGGCTTGCAATCTTAGGCATTATCCTTTAATTTAGTCGCACATCCGTA
>SESC01000225.1_pt1 | contig 22947 bp, 22 predicted proteins | sample 3171431 | NCBI WGS metagenome assembly SESC01 (sample SAMN06051868, study PRJNA518727) | freshwater metagenome | biome: subpolar coniferous forest; feature: holomictic lake; material: water; isolation source: holomictic Lake 227, 8 m depth | place: Canada: near Kenora, Ontario | collected... | reverse complement strand
CAGGAGGTTATCCAGTGTAAAACCGGAAACATTCGTACTCTGGAGACACCCGATGACTCTAAAAAAATAAATTCAGGGGAAAATTACCAGGTAGAAATAGTTGACTACAATCACCAAAGAGCCGATAATAATCCCGATAACTCCCAATTTGTCCTTTTTAGTGATTGCCCATATACCAAGTATGATAGCCGCGACTCCAAGAATATAGGGCAGAATAAGTGCAGATGCCACGCCACAGATGACGCCTGCAACCATATACTTCCTCTGCGTAAGAATTCCAATAAAACCGGGCACAGGTGCAGGTTCCATTCGCGATTGCGCTGTCGAATAACCTGGCGACGATGGAACAGTTGTCACCGGTGGGGCAGTTGCCGCTACCGGTGCGGGAACAGCGGGTGCTGGTACGTCAGATGGTTCCACTCTTCTGAGTGCCCTTCCGCAGTTTTTGCAAAACTTATTGGTATCAGGATTATCGGTTCCGCATTTACCACAAAACATGATTTTTTTTCTCCAGACACTGGATTTCTTTTCGGTTGGTATAAACATTGTGATTATCTTCATCGCACAGAAGGATTCATAAATCCCTTTAAACCAATCTCATATCGGGGCTCCGCATGCCCGAGGTAGCCCCCTGGTTTCTGCTCATGCATCTGAGCGTCCTTAACATACACATACTGAATGAAATGAATATCCATGATAGTCAGACACCGGTTTTTCAGGCGGTGAAGACCCGGAAAGCAGTCCGGTCCGGGATCCTGGGAAACTCAGCAGGGACCCAAAGACCTCGGCCAAAACTTCCCCTGACGTCCCCACTTTTGCAGGAAACAGAGAGAACCTAGTTTTTCCCGGAATAACGAAAATATTTTCTCCAATGGTATAAACCACCCGACACCCACAGGGATACCCCGTTTCTGTCCGTTTAAATCGCCCGCATTTGCCCCCAATATCCACGATGACATAACACTGCTATTTAAAGCGGTTTCATCCAAATCCGGGCATTAATTGAGACTAATATACCACTTATCTTTTCCTGGCCCTCAAACACCACCGTTTCCAACCTTGAAATGGGATTTAGAAAAAAAATAGGGGGCCATTCAGGAAATTTTTTCCCCGCACGACCTGCAAAACTTTGTCCCTGGTTGTAAGGACTCGCCACATGATGGACAGTGCAGGGGCAATTTTGTAGTTTCCGGGTCAATTAGAGAGGATTTTGCCCCGCAGGATTCACAAAACCTTTCACCGGGACTTATGGGGACCCCGCATGATGGGCAACTGCCGGGTCCGGGTCCGGCAACTTCTTCCCCGCTGGCACTTCCCCCGAGCTTCCTTACGATCTCCTGTGCTGTTTTTTCTTCGCCTGCTGGGACAGGGACGCTGATCTCGAACGGTCGCAGGATAAAAAGTCCGACTAGCTGCATGAATGAAAACCCAAGCATCGGTGGTCTCCTGGGAGTCCCTTTCGTGAACCTGACACCATCCATTCTCACCAGGAAAGATTGGAACGGGTACACGGCCCCTTCATAAATAATACCCGTGCCGGTAATATAGGCCTCACGGGATGCGTTAAGGGCACGTTTCAGTTCCAGCCTCGGGGCCATGACAGAGACAATGGCAATAATGATGAGCACGATGAAGAGTATTCCGGCAGTAGTAACCCCAGCTTCCTCTCCGAAGATGATCATCAGGAGCATCGCAATAAAGATAAAACCACCTACTACGTAGAGCAGGGCCCGGTTGGACTCTTTATAGTTTACAAATTCACGTTCTGCACTTTTCCGCGTCTCTTCTACCGGGTAGACCCAGTGGGCAAGCAGGTTTTTTCCGCGAAGTATGTCATCCATTGCCCTTGCCCGGGTGAAGAAAAGCAACGCAACGGCAAATGAGGAGAGCGTCAGGAAAAATGAGATAAACATCACCGCGTACCCCCCTGACATTCCGTCCATGGTCCCGCTTGCCACAAACATGAGAATAATAAACAGCACCGCTGCGATCAGCGAGATATAAACCCATTTCCATTCGTTGTTATTCATTATTCACCCATTTTTTTTCATGGGTCCCGGAAAAAGAGGTACCCTTTCCATGCTTCCTTCCGATCCATGCAATACTGATAAATCCGATTACGATCGTCGCCGGGTGTAGCGGGGACTTTTTCACCGTCGTTACTGGCACAGGGGCGGAGGGAGGAGGAGATGATGATACAGGAGTCCTCCGGTAATTCGCGGCCTCATTCCGGCGCCCGAGATTTTCAAGGATTTCCGCCTTTAAGTTGTTAGAATCACGGTCTGACGATTCCAGGACCAGGGCTTGGTCCACCGCGGTCAACGCCTCTTCGGATCGGTTCAGTTTTACCAGGCTGTAGGCCTTTAAGTACCAGGCCGCCATCCACGACGGGTCCAGCTCTGTGGTACGGGTATACTGCACCAGGGCCTCCTCGTACCTTCCGGCCTGTAACGCATTCTGACCGGCGTAAAGCGCAAGCGACGCATCATTAACCGAATTAAACGCCTGTATTTCTGCATAATCAACCGTTGGCGTAGGTGTATATCTCGCCCCGGTCACGGTTCCGGACATCAGGACAATAGTGAGGAGAATAATCCCGCAGGATAGAAGATTCGGCCCCTTCATAGCAGGCATTTGTCATCAGAGGTTATTAATATTCTATTGTGATTTCAGTTCGATCTTGGCAGGTATGAGGGAGCAGATCGTGCAGGATGGATCACCAGCAGGTAAAATATTGTTGTCTGAAATGGGACCTGATTTTTAACGCTTGAATTAACCAGGTAAACCAACGGACATTAGTCCATGAAAATTGTTGTACCACTAGACCAATCCCCCAAGGGAACAACAGTATTCCAGTACCAGGCAGCCAGGATTGTACTGCCAATGATGGAGAACCCGACCCTCAACTGGATTAGAACTGGAGATCTCACTAGGATAGTAAGGCACCTGGCAGGGTCGCATACTGCAATAGAGCGTGATACAGGGTAATTTACTAATGCCCAAAGGTACTAATTCAGTCAAGAACCACGTTGCCAGTTACCCGCGTGAATAAAAAAAATTGAATTTTACTTTAAATCGATTCCTTTGATCCTTTTACCGTATAAGTTACCCCTGAATCAACAAGGGTCCCGCTGAAATGATTTGCGTCAGTTAAGCTAAATTTAAAGGGCCCGGTTACATCGAGGAGGATATCTTTGTACGTTCCCGTAACGACGGTACCTCCATTAGAAAGGGTCCCCTTAAATGTCGCATAGGAGAAGTCCTTCCCGCCAAATGTGCCATCAATCGAATTTCCCACCGGCAGGTTGAACGTATAGTACTCAGTCGAACTACCAACCGATACCGTCCAATATCCAACAAATGAACCGCTGGCGGTACTGACGGTTGTCGTGACCGCAGACGTCGTTATCTTTGGCACAGCAGTTGTCACAGGGTTTGAAACGGAAGGTGCAGGGTTTACATAAATCGTCATGCTCTTTTTACTCTGGACCCCACCCTTCTCCACGGTCAGCTGTACCGTGTAGGCTCCTTGTCCCTGGTACGTGATCTCCGGGTTTCTATCGTAGGATACCTGTCCGTTTCCGAACTGCCATATCCAGGTTGTAGGGGCTCCCGTGGAGGTATCGGTGAATGTCACCGTGAGCGGAGCGTTTCCGGAAGTCGGGTCTGCGACGAAATTCGCATTTAGCGGAAGCGACGATGCTGAAATTACTAATGATTTTGAGGAGGTCTGCCCGTTCTTTTCAACAATCAGGGTTACCGTGAAGCTCCCCTCGGTTTTAAACGTGTGGACCGGGTTCCTCTCGGTTGAATGAGTCCCGTCACCGAAATCCCAGCTCCACTGGTCAGGCAATCCCGTGGAAGTATCACTGAAGGACACTGTCAGTGGAATTGAGCCTGAGATCTTGTCAGTATTGAAACCGGCCCGGATGGACGACCCCTGGGCCACAGTTGTCTGGGTTACGGACGTTCGGGGAGCCGATGTTGTTCCCGCCGCGTATGTCGCCGGTTGTGAAACCTGGGTGCCTTTCTGACCGGTCATCGTATAACTGTGCCCCTTAACAAGCCAGGTACCGCTGAAATGAGTGTTATCGGAGCGGACGAGTGTAAACGTCCCTGATTCCCCGGTAGCACCGTCCGAAAAGGTACCTTTCAATGTTGACCCGCTATCCGACAAAGTACCGGAAATTTGCATTTTTGGCCACGCAGGAACTGATACCGTAACGGTATTATCAGGAAGAATCGATATCCTGTAGAGTTCAGCAGTCCCGGAATTTGCGGTGCTCTCGACCTGCCAGTCGCCTTCGAAGGCACGGGAAATTGCCGCTACGGCAGGAGTTGATGTCCCGGGATTGACCAGGGCTGATTTCGGCTGGCCGGGAATTCCAACCAGCACGACAACCGCAAGCGCGACGATAATAACAACCACGATGATGGCCGGAATTAGGAATTTCTGGTGTCCTTTTCCAGGTACTGGGGCACCACCACCTTGTTGACGGTCAATCACCGGTGCAATTGGTGGCCCAACCGGTGGTGGCGGATATGGTGGGGCACTCATGGCCGGGGGAGATGGCTGCAGTGGGGAAACCGGTGCCCCACACGAGCTACAGAACTTTTCCCCGGGTGGAATGTTTTCACCACAGGTGGAACATACGGTTTCCGCAGGTAACCTTGCTCCACATTTATTGCAGAAGTCTTCGGAATAGGGAGAGGGGGTACCGCATCGCGGGCAAATCTTACCTGGTGGATTATATTGGTCTGCCATAGTTACAATCCCGGGAATCGTCTATTCCTTCCTGGTGTGAAGAACTGCGATCCCTGATACATCCCTTCTGTGCGGGGAAAGATAAGCATTTCGATAGAGAGTGAGGTCATTAAAATTTCCCATTTCATCCTGGTTCGTAAATTTGACGAAAACAAAAAGCATTCAAGAAATCTTTGCCCCCAGAATATAAAACAATCTTCACCGGGACTAATGGTGGCCCGCATGCCATGCAACTACCGGGCCGAAGCCAAGCTACCTCTTCCTCCCCGGGACCTCCCACCGGGGTTACGTACGATCTCCCGATCCCTTGTTTCTTCGCCTGCGGGGGTAGGTACTTGGATTTTATCCATCCTAAAGATATAAAAGGCCAGACCATCTGCATAGATATAAATTCATTTTCTTTTTACTCGAGGATTTGTCCCGTTCACCTCGGTCAGATGGACCAGAAAGATACCGGGACCCTGAACTTTCATTACCGAATTTCTATCAATGGGGACCATGATCATTTTTTAAATCCCTGGTCAAGATCCCAGGTGATCCGTAACGGTATCGGTAAAAAATACCATAGGGGGAATTTGGTCCCGAGGTCCCATCTTTGTTCTGAAATACCCCGCCAGGTTGGCTGATATCGGGACTACCGTTACCAGTGTAGTTAGAATCCGGCGCCTTTTCACCTCTTTCGGCACCACCAGCTCAAACCGTGCTCCCATGGATCTGACCTGTTATTACATAACTATGTCCCTTGACCAGCCAGGTACCGCTGAAATGATATTTATCAGAAAGGGCGAGTGTGAAAGGCCCTGATGCCCCGGTGGCACTATCTGAAAGAGTACCTTTCAGGGTTGATCCACCATCCGACAATGTAGCGGAAAATTTAACGTTCTTCGACTCAGGAACGGATACGGTAACTGTATCATCTGGAAGAATAGTGATCCTGTATAACTCGACATTCCCGGAATTTGCGGAGTTCTCGACCTGCCAGTCCCCTTCGAAGGCATGGGAAATTGTAGCTTTGCCAGATGTTGTGGGTCCGGGAATACCAACCAGTATTATCGCCGCGAGCACCCCAATAATTACAACCGCAATAATGGCTGGGATCATAAATTTCCGTGGTCCTTTCCCAGGTACGGGTTTACTACCCCCTTGTTGACGGTCAACCACCGGTGGGTTTGGCAGCGCGACCGGTGATGGCGGAAGTGGTGGTGCACTCGTACCAATGGAAGGGAGCGGCGGTGGGGAAACCGGACTCCCGCAGGAGTTACAGAATTTCTCCCCGGCAGGGATTTTTCCACTGCATGCCGGACACGCGGTCTCTAATGGTAACCTTGCACCACATTCATTGCAGAAATCTTCAGTATATGGAGAAACGGCACCGCATTGCGGACAAATTTTACCTGATGGATTATTTGGGTCTGCCATAGTTACAAATCCCTTGGAATAGTCCCATGTTCCATAATATAAGAGACTATATCTCAGATACATCCCTTCTGTGCGGGAAAATATAAGTATTTCGATAAATAATGGTGACCGGTTAGACCGTTCATTTCATCCAGATTCGTAAGTCTGGGAGAAAAATCGGGGGATCCTTCAGAACATCTTTGCCCCACATATTCCACAGAATTTCTGACCTGGTTCAACAGGTGATCCACAGTGGGGACAATTATTCCCTATTTTTATCTGTGGTTGTTGCATGGAAGAACTTACTGCAGTACCACATTTTCCACAGAATTTCTTCCCTGGAATGAAGGCTGACCCACAGTTTGGACATGTGGAAGAGGGTACCGTTACCTGTGGGGTGGGTACCTGTATTACTGATACCCCGCAATTTCCGCAGAACTTTTTCCCAGGCACAAGTGGGGTGTGGCAGGAAGGGCAGAATAAATCCTGTTTCTCCACTATTTTTTGAACCGGAACAGGGGCTCCGCATGAAAAACAAAATTTTCCACTCCCCCCTATTTCTTTTCCACAAACCGGGCATTGACGCATCGTAGTTCTTACCGGAGTAGGTGTGGGGGGTTGTTGAGGCGCGTTTATAGGTTGTGGTGGTGAAATTGCAGCCTTTGCTTTTACAGTTGCTTCAGATATTTCATAATAACCAGGACGGCTCCTGATTTCACTTATCTGGTCCTTAATGCTACTTGTATGGTTTTTCACACGTGAAAGAAATTCCTCATTCCCATCCTGGTAGAAACATTCTGCCGCAGTTTCAAAATTTTTTAAGGCAATTTCGAGGAAATATGCCCGTTCATTCAAATCTTTCACATCTCCAAACTCGTTCACCCAGAGGACACCAGTATTATAGTACATAATTCCAGATTTCCTGAATTCCTGGATCTTACTTGAGGTTGTGTCAAATTCCCCAACGCAGGTTGTGAGAAGTCCAAGAATCTCCTGCCGGAGTTCCGGTTTTGCAATCATAAGTGCATTTGACAGACTATTCGCAACCTGTGAACGGATAAAATTCTGGAATGTGACGTTTTCTTCTTTTTGGGCAAGATTTATTGCAGTCCTTGCAGGCATCAGGGAATTTTTCAGGAGGGCCTGTTCTGAATGTTCATCGGTTTCGAGGAACGCCTCGTGTACTCGTGTTTCTGCCATTAATGCGTACGTTGCCACCCGGATACTCATAAGGACAGGATCATTGCACTCAAGTCCTGCAAGATATTCAAGAACCCCAGATAATTTCGTTTCCAGTCCCTGTAATGCTCCCCGGTTTTGATCTGACTCACCAGGCTGCTGGAGTTTTTCATGAATATGAAGTACGTCCTGGTACAAAGCGATTGCAACGGTTTCTACTGAATTTTCTTCCATAATAATCACAAGAATTTCCAATTCCAAGGATACCAGTTATGCCACGGATCTGTTGGTTTGCCGGGTGGCGGGTGGTACGATTTCAGCTTGTCCTCTGCAGTTTTTTGTTCCTGGGCCTGTTGTTTCTTGAACTTATCAATTTCCTTCTGTTCTTCTATCCGATCTTTGGTCTTTTGGTAATCTCCACCCATAGAATCCTTAATTGTATCGCTTCCGGCACCACCATCGTCCCAGTTTGTCGCTTCATCCTGGAACTGCTGGTTGCTCTTTGTTGCACCATCAACGATTTTCTCTCCTGTATCTTTAACATTTTTCCCGAGATCTTTTGCCCCAATTGCATCCGCGACCTTTTTCCCAAATGTCTTTGTAATGACCTTATCAAAACCCCTGCCTAATGCATCTGCGGTGCCTATCCCAACCGATATAATGGTTCGTGATCTTGGGTCTATTTGTATATTTTTCGTAGACTCGTTAAATTCATCAACATTTTTCTTGATTTCCTCTAGGTTTTTCTTGAGTCCTTTTATTTCATCGATATGTTCTTTGGCCCATTCAGCATTTTCTTTTGCTTTTTCTGCATATTTACTCAGTTTATCGGAATATTCTTTTAAACCCTTCTGAAATTTATCGAATTTATCTTTCGTCTCCTGTGAAAAATTGTTGTCAACAACCTCTTTCGCTTTGTCCACCTGCTCATTAATATTGTCGATAGTCTTCTTTGTGCTATCAGCGGTGTCAATTATTATTTCAGGGACTGTTTTTTCATCTTCTCCCTCTGTTTTCGCATCGTCAGACTTTTTCCCGTCACCTTCTCCGGTTTCTGGTTTCTCCGAAGGGCCCGGTGGCGAGGTTACAGGTGGCAGTGGGGTGGTTGGGGGCACAGGAGTTACTGGTGGCTCCGGCGGCAGTGGCGGAACCGGCGGTGTCGGGGGTGCTGATGGTGGCTGTACCGGTGGAGAGGTCGGCGGGGTGATGATTGGGGGCACTGGAATTACTGGTGAGACTGGCAGTGGCGGAACCGATGGTGTAGGGGGTGATGATGGTGGCTGCACGGGTGGAGAGGTCGGCGGAATATCTGTATAAGGGTCACCTTCATTGCCGGTTCCAAAGATTTTGGGAGGCCGGTTCACGGCTTCCGGATAGGGTGTGATCGTTCCATCCGGTCCTACCTTACCAATTGCGCCATCATCACGGTAAGGATCGTCAGGTGTCCCGGTACCGTATATCTTTCCGGAACCACCCGGTTTACCGCCGGAACCATCAGCACCACTCCCGGCAGCGCCTGCAGCAACAGTCTGGATAATAATAGGTCCGTTGACAAGGATCGAAAGACCAGCGGCCGCTGTACCCGCGATAATTTCAGCAAACCCAGGCGTCCGCAGGCAATCCTCAGCACGGGTGGGGTCCCGTAAACAATCGTCAGCAATTACCGGGGCCACGATAAACAGGAGACAAAACACCATCAGGAGAAACGCTGGCCTTCCCCTCCCTGGGATCTGATGCGTGGCCTGGGCAAGTACAGGGTTCCTGACAAGAATATATGCACCCAATACTCCGATAATCAGGTTCGTACGGATCAGGGAATATTCCGATAAATGGAAAATATTATAGAGAATAAAGGCAGTCAGGAACGGGAGGGCAATACCGATTCCAACCAATAGCATCATGGGAATTTTTTTCCGCGTGGGTTGGAGCGGCAGCAGCAGGTTGTCAATATCCTTCCGGAACCAGACAAGGATAACCGGAAGCGCGATCATTATAATCGGAGTAATAAAGTCTAAATTCTCTTTCGAATAGATTATCCATATAATTGCCCCAACCACACCGCCAAGGATGGAAAAAAGATCCCACCATTTCTGGGGCCTCTTTGCAAGGGGGACTTCCTTGCTGATCTTTCGAAACGTCTTGTAATCAATCAACTGGTCCCGGAACTCTGAAATACTTCGCGGCGTGGATACCTCACCAACAGTCGGGACAGGAGTCTGACCAGGGGGATTACCCTGGCGCCAGGCCGCCCCATCCCAGAACAACCAACCAGGCCCTCCAGGATTCGGCTGCCATGTTTTCCCCGATGCATCAACAACACGTAACTGGTTCACCGCTGCAGAATATTGTTCCCGGGTTATCTGGCCATTCCTCACCTGCTCCGAAAGACCCGAGAGCCTGTATTCCACCTCCTGGAAATTCATGTTCTTAAAACACCCCACCACTCAAGGAACATATGATATAATAGTGGAAATATTACGTTCCAAGTATTAAAGTTTCGTAACTTATGCAGGCGGACAACTGACGAGTTCACGTCCAGGAGGGAATTTTTCCAGGGATGAAAAAGTTAATACAACTCATAAACACGAAAAATTCTGGCGGAAAAAATGCCAGGATAGAAGGATCCCTTCCACCGTTCGTCCGGTAGGTGAATTCATTCCCGGAAGTCGGGATATGCCGGATAAATTATGAACGCTTAAATACATCCTTCGTTACGTTTATGTAAGAGCCGAAACATTTCAGGCACACGAGGCTATCCCACTTGATACACGGCTATCATGGGTTAACCCGATGCCCTTCAGATTTCAAAATAATGGGATACAGGGGAATATTCCTGCGAATTCCTGGAATGAAAGCGGTGAAATTACCATGACGAAACAAATCACGACTGCCCGGCTGATCGCTCTGTCTATCGGAGCCTTTGTACTGATCGCCTGCATTCTGGCAGGCTGCCTGGCAACGCATCCCGCTTCTGTAAAAAAGGAAGTGATCGTGTACACTTCTGTTGACCAGGTCTATTCTGAACCGGTCTTTTTGGAATTTGAGAACCGGACAGGTATCAGGGTCCGGGCAGTATATGATGTTGAGGCGGCGAAGACCACCGGCCTCGTCAACAGGCTTATTGCTGAGAGAGCAAATCCACGGGCGGATGTGTTCTGGAGCGGGGAGTTTGCGCAAACCCTTGACCTCCGGAAAGAGGGGGTCCTTGCACCATACCACCCCCGGGACGTGGAAAATGTCCCTTCCCAGTACCACGATACGGATTGGTACTGGGTAGGACTTGGTGGAAGGGCCAGGGTACTACTCATCAATACCCGGTACCTGGACGAGAGCCAGGCCCCGGATTCAATATTAACACTGGCAGACAGCACCGTCCCAGGAGATCGGATTGGTATTGCGAACCCGATGTTTGGCACGACAGCCACCCAAGCATCGGCGCTGTATGCATACCTGGGTCCTGATGCGGCCCGGGCATATTACCAGGGAATAAAGGATAAGGGGGTTCGGGTCGTCGATGGTAATTCCGTCGTCCGTGAACTTGTTGAAAAAGGAGATTTATACATTGGAGTGACCGATACGGACGATTCCTGCGAAGCAATCGCCAGGGGATCACCGGTCCGAGTAATTATTCCAGACCAGGAAAGCAATGGAATAGGGACATTCATCATACCAAATACCGTAGCGTTAATTGCAGGGGGGCCTAATCCCACAGAGGGGAAGGTCTTTATCGATTATCTCCTCAGCCAGGACGTTGAACATGATCTGATGAAAAGCCGCTGGATCCAGATCCCCCTCCGGCCTGACACGACCGGAAAGGGGTGCCTGAATGTTTCGGGAATTCGAATGATGAATGTATCAATGACCAGCGTAGCCACACAAAATGACAGGGCACGCCAGGAACTTTCCGATATTTTCATGCGGTAACGGGAATGAACGGTCACAGGCCTGCGATCTTGAAGTCAATGATCAGGTCGGGCTACCAGGGTTACCTGCATATCCTATTCCTCCTCATTTTTCTGCTCGTAGTCATTACCCCGCTTGCTCCGCTCCTGTTCGAGACCATACGGTTTGTTGCAATGGACCCAATGAAAGCGGCGGGGTTTGCCCTCCCATCGGGCAGGGCCCTTGGTCTTTTGGTACACAGTGTCATACTCGCCCTTGCCGTCTCCGTATCCGTAACGGTCATCGGGGTACTCGCCGGGACGTATCTTTGGAATAACAGTCGCGGGATCACGGGGTATATCCCCTGGGCCCTCCTGGTTTTTATCCCGCTCCCATCAACCCTGTATTATTTCGCATGGTCCTCGTTTTTTCCGATTACCGGATGGTTTTCTGCCTGGTGGGTCCAGGTGATGATGTATCTCCCCCTCCTCACCGTTTTTGCCTATATCGGGCTCCGGCTTGTAGAGCAGGAAAAAATCGAAGCTGGACGGGTGGCAGCACCTGATATCCAGGTATACCGCCGTATTGTCCTTCCCCTGGCGGCACCACTGGTCCTCGCCGGTTCAGGACTGGTTTTCATCTTCAGCATGCTTGATTATACAGTCCCTTCGTTGTGTTCAGTAAATGTCTACGCACTGGAGATATTTGCACAATTCAGTGCTGATAACCAGGCTGCACATGCATTCATTCTTGCGATACCCCTGATGATTATTGCAGGTTTCGGGGTTTACTTCTCCCAGTACAACATGAAAAAGGCATTTCAGAACGTATCGTGGGATAGGGCAGACCGTGTCACGGGTTTCCGCTGGCCTGGATGGTTTAACCGTTTAACGCAGGTTACGATTGGGATTACAGTCCTTGGAACCTGTTTTGTACTCGTTTTCCTTATCGGATCTGCGATCGCAGGCCAGAATGGAACCATTACCACCGCGATGCACAACGATATCCTGTTTAGTTTTACCACAGCCCTCCTTGCTGCGGGTCTCTGCCTTGCCCCGGCTATGGCCGCCGCACGTGAGATGTCCCGGTATCACCGCTGGTCCGGCCTCTGGTGGGGGATCAGCATGATTCCGCTTGCCATTCCAGCAGCACTTGCAGGGATTGGTCTCTTAACAATATTCAATAGTCCCATCCTCGAGCCCGTCACCGGGGGGGTCATCCAGCCGGTTCTTGTCAGCATATTCCGGTTCATACCCATCGCTGCGATCGTACTGTGTGCACAGCTCCGCATAACGGACAGGACCCTCATCGAGGCAGGGCAGATTTTTTCAACAGGAATTATTCGTGAATGGACAAATATTCGATTACCCCTGTTTTTCCCGGGAATCTTTATGTCCGCCTACCTGGTGTTTGCATTCACGCTCGGGGAGCTTGGTGGGACAATCATGGTAATTCCACCCGGCAGTTCCACCCTCACGATCAGGCTGTATAATTATCTCCATTACGGGGCATCGGGAAGTGTTGCACAACTGAGCCTTCTCCTTGCCGGGTTGGTCCTGCTGTCTGGCGTGGTGTTTCTCCTGGTGTTAAGGACCCTGCGAAGATCTCATACCCATGAACATACAAACATCAGGAGGGGAGAGAATTGATCCGGGTGGATAATGTAACACGGGAATTTAACGGTCATGTAGCCCTGGACCGGGTTTCTTTTACCGTGAACGATGGTGGGGCCATTGCAATCCTCGGGGCTTCAGGGAGCGGAAAAACAACCCTCCTTCGGATCATCGCGGGCCTCGATGTGCCAGACCGTGGGGAAGTCTGGTTTGACGATCGCATGGTGAGCGGCCCAGGGTGGGCAGAGCCCCCATATTCCCGTTCAATTGGTTTTGTTTTCCAGGCGCCCGCGTTGTGGCCCCATATGACCCTTGCGGAAAATGTCCTATTCGGCATGGGCCGGATCCCAAAAAAGGAACGCAATAGCCTCGTATCTGACCTTTTTTCACGTGCAGGGATCCCACACCTTACCGGGAGATACCCGGACGAAGTATCTGGCGGGGAAGCCAGGCGGGCCAGTATCATCCGGGCCATGGCCGCACGACCGCGAATCATCCTGATGGATGAACCGCTGACCAACCTCGACCAAAAACTAAAAGATGAGTTTATCGATATCGTCAGGGAAATTGCAGGAAATACGTCCATGATACTCATTTATGTAACCCACGATGAAGCCGAAGTGGACCGGATCGGTCTGTCTGAGATCAGGCTCCGGCAGGGGAGGCTCATCAGTGACCATGCCAGTTAGATTGTGCACCGATTCTGCAACCAGGAATACGGGGGTGCGGCCCTGATGTCGGAAAAGAAGGCGCCGAACCCCTATGTAAAACCGGTTGCAGAACTGATCATCGGCATTCTGATCGTTATCCTCGCCATTACTGCTCTCAACTATATCTCGCTTGCATACAAGGGAATTTCCGTCCCTGAAGGCTGGGCAATTATTCGTCCACCCAATGAAGTGAGTACCCTGATTATTGAGAATGACACAATCTGGACAGGGGGAAAAGACGGGCTGGTCCTCATCAACAGGTCCAATAAGACAAGGGTTCCCGTGCCGGGTAATGCACCTTCTTTCGGGTTTGTCCGGGCGATCATTCGGGATCATGAGGGGCAAATATGGGTGGGTCATGACGGGGGACTTGCCCGATACAATACCGACGGCTGGCATACCCTTCCGGGGAGCGAAAACGGGTCGTACCCATTCACCGAAGCCCTTTCACTCCTCGAAACCCACGAAGGAGATATCTGGGCCGGATCGCGGGGTGGAATTGCCTCGTACCGGAACGGTTCCTGGCATGTAGAGTCCCCGAAAGGAGGTTTCCGGTTGGCAACAACCGACGTACTATTTGAAGACCGGGACCAGACGATCTGGATCGGCTCAGCTGACCCAAATAATGGCGGGCTTTATTCGCTTGTTAATGGGACATGGACGTATTATTCCGTTGAAAATGGCCTCCCTCACCAGGCAGTACGGATGGTATCCCAGGACAGGAACGGGACACTCTGGGTTGCAACCGGGTTTTCAAACCAGGGAGGCTTGTTACGAATTCAACATGGCAACTGGACAATCCTTTCGAAACGCGACGGTCTTTCTGCGGATAATTCCCGGTCCGTGTACGAAGACAGCCAGGGGAGGCTCTGGGCCGGTTCGGAATATGATGGGATTGCAATACAAAACGGCACCACCTGGCGGGTTCTTACGACGGCGAATGGTCTTGCCGGGAACGAACTGAAAGTCGTAAAAGAAGATGTTGACGGGGCGTACTGGCTTGGGACATCGGGGGGGCTCAACTGGGTACGGTCGGGCGAGTTTGTAGTTTCATGCGGGTGCGCATCGTTATGAAACCCTGCCGGGCAACGACTTTTTTTAGCAACTTCCGGGAATATCCGGCAGTCCCCAGGGGGAGCTGACGGCAACCCCGGGTTTCGAAGGTAGGCAGGGAGAGGTCAATCATTATTTCCGGACATCTTCCCGGGCAGAAACATGGCACCCTCTTCCCTCACAACGTTTAGCGCCAGCGGCCAGGGACTCGCCGCACGGTCCGCAGAATCTGTATTTCCGGTAAGAACCACGCCCCAGGTATCCTGATATCAGGCAATCGTGTTCTGATTACGTATCTGCCCCGGATTTTTCAGTCTATGAAAAGGGGTTCCTATGAAGATATCCTGGTGCCCAGGCAATCCCCCATTGCCAGAGGATTCGGTTATGCAATGGTCCTGTTTCAGGAAATTCCGGTTTCAGGATGGAGTTTTATCGATTAAGCAATACCCCATGGACCCAATGAAAGAATATACGTACCCTTCAGTACCGCAATCCTGTACCTGAATTCCCTTATTTTTCAGGGAGTCGTGTACACATCAGGTATCCTGAAGTACGGTCTGTTGGGCCTGAACCGGTAGTTAAGACGCAGCAGGAAAACCAACGATATTATCCATGCCTGAGATCCACATCTGGTTGAATGCTCGAGCTCCTGGTCCTTGCCGTTGTACCGGCAGTTCTTCTTCTCGTGTACGTGTACCACAAGGACCGGTATGAGCCGGAGCCCAAGTACTTGGTTGCAAAAGTGTTCCTGCTCGGTGCACTTTCTGTACTGCCCGCAGGCATCCTGGAAATGCCATTTCCCCCCGGGCTTTTTAGTTCAGCCGTGGTAGCCCCGGTCGTGGAGGAGGGACTGAAATTTTGTGTTGTCTACTTTACCGTGTACAAGCTCGCGGAATTCGACGAACCGATGGACGGGATCGTGTATGCAGCGGCTGCAGGCCTTGGGTTTGCTGCCGTTGAAAATATTTTCTATGTCATGGAAGGCGGCCTCGCGGTGGCAATCCTGAGGGGATTTTTGTCGGTACCAGGGCATGTGATATTCTCGTGTATCTGGGGAGCGGCACTGGGTATTGCGAAATTTCGTCCTGAGTCAGAGAGGGCACGAATTATCATCCTCGGCCTTGCCGGTGCAATGCTGGTACATGGGCTCTTTAATCTCTCCCTTGAGTTATTTGACCTGCTCGGGCTGGCGATAGTCACGCTGGTCATTGTGCCACTCGGCTGGTGGGTCCTGCACCAGAATATTGAGACAGCCCACCACCAGCCGAATGCGGCCCATATCCTGGCTGATAAGTCACACCCCGCCAGCATGGGTAGCGAGGTGGTGGTTCCAACAAAATTATCAACAGATACTGCGACCAGAACCAATCCCACAACTATCAGGGGGGTGTCAGCGGGAGGTACCGCTGAACGGGGACCGGCTGAAATCAGAGGGACCACCGGATTCTGTACCGATTGCGGGGCCCCACATTCTGCAGGGGCAAGGCATTGCAGGGCATGCGGGAAACCCCTCGATGCGTAATAAACAGTCCATGAGTATCGTGAGCACGGACTCTGCCAAAGACAGGGTACTTACACACCTTGGCCACGGCAAAGGTCACCGTTCGACATTTTATGTCCATGAACGGCGAATTCTTACTGAACATTCCTGCGAAACCTCAGGCATTTCACTATATTCGAGGAGGATATAAAATTTCAATGCCCGGGGAACAGTCCAACCGGGGATGTGAAGGCCCCGGTGAGGTTGCATTCCTTATCGTGATTCGTACGAGAGAGGGGGAGGATGCCGCCCCTGGTTTTTCCCTGATGAATTATTTTCAGTTCCACCATCCATTCGAAGACAGGCAGGAAGTGAATTTTTCAACCCTTTAAAAAAATGGTCGCCCCGCCAGATTCACGATTACAACACTACCTGGCGGGAATCGAGCGTTTCATATCTGCACCACCCGGAATTCCCCCATTTTACCGGGCCCTCCGGCCCACCCCTTGTATGCCCTGGCCAGCACCCCGTAATCCCGCGTATGGGCCATGGCAGAGGCCGGATTACCCGTATTTTTTCTCCGGTACTATTCCTGCTCCATTAAAACGACTTTTCCAAGATTCTGTACCACATAGACCAGATTTTTCCATTTATCCTTTTCGGGATTTCAACGGCGGGTTTAATTTCCTCTCTCACGGCGGAATAATTTCCCCGATGCGGTACTCAGGTTCCTGGTACCGAAAGTGCTGCTTATGATCAAAGAGGTGGAATACCTGATGATACAAGCTAAGCTACCCGAATAGGAAATCACAACGGTCCAGGTCACCATCAGCGCCACGCAATCTCCAACATCTGCGCAGGTCACGGCCCTGTCTGCAACCACAATAATGACCCCGATTGTTACCCAAACCAGGTCCCACCCGCCGGGGTTCCCGACTATAAGGGAGTGGATGCCTGGCGATGATCGTCGTAATGGGGATCGGACCTTGGAGGGGCATGATTTATCTTAAAAAATAATCACCCCATTTTTTACTACCTGTGAACTAAAGAGGCCACTATTACCAGTACTGTCCGATACTGGCAATACCAGTAAGGGATTCCAGCCCCAAAAATGAACCCTTAAAAAAATCACGGTCATTTTGGTTTTTCTCAAATAAAAATACATAAGTATATCCGAATGAATGGAATGTTATGTCAGAAAGACCACTTGGAGTAACAATTCTTGGAATCCTCTGGATTATCGGGGGACTGTTTGCAATTATCGGTGGGATCATCGGCGGGGCAATTCTGAGCGTCGCTGGCTTCGGGGACCTTGGTGCCGCTATTGGAATTATTGTTTTCATTATCGGGATCATCGACCTCCTCCTTGGGATTGGTTGTTTCAAGGCCTGGCCATGGGTCTGGATTGTCGGAGTTATCTTCTCGGCCATCAGCATCCTGACCGGCATCGGGAGCTTGTTCACCGCCGGGGCCGGTGCACTGCTCGGGATCATTATCGCAGCGATCATCCTGTACTACCTTTTCCAGCCGCAAGTCAAGGCTTATTTCGGAAAATCCTGAAGTCATCCTTTTTTTTGTAAAGCAATCGCTGTGATATATTGCCCCATGGTAATCGGTCAAGTATTCCCGGGCAACCAGTAATGATAACATTTCAGGGTCCCATGATATTCCCATCCCGTAGATCGTCGACATGGGCAATAAAGACTATTATGTTTCAAACTACGGGAAACATTTGGAAGACTGATACGCTTGAAACACGGCACCACAATAAAATAAAATTGGATTAATGAGGTCTGTAAAAACAAGATTCCAGGGCATTAATGGTGTTTAGCGTGAGAAATAACAACATTTTTTATCGGAATTTTTCACACGATCCAGGTTGGACACTCAACTTGCCGGATAATCAGTCTGAACCCCAAATGGGAATATTTATACTATGTTATAACGAACCTTGCTATGCAATAGCATAGCAGAGGTAATGAATGAAACTTACGTATGTGTTTGTATTGATTGGGATGATCGTAATTGGTGCATTCCTTGCAGGTTGCACCCAGCAGGCATCGACGGCACCGGCCCAGGCAGTTAAGATTGGTGTTGTTGCGTCGTTGACCGGACCATCCAGTACTACCGGAAAAGATGTCTGGGAATCCGCACAACTTGCAGCCGATGAGATCAACGCCAAAGGCGGGGTTTATGTTAAAAGTCTCGGTAAAAGCGTCCCGATCGTACTGGTGCAGGGCGATGATGAGTCAACCCGGGAAGGTGGCCAGAAGGTAGTATCGAAGATGATTACCCAGGATAATGTGGATATGCTGGTTGGGGGTTTCTCGAGTGCCGTTGTTTCGGCGCACCAGTCAATCGTTGCCGAGCATAGCATCCCCTATATCATTACCGGGGCTTCGACACCCGTCATCACACGCCGGACTGATGTGAATACAAGTTTCATGTTCCATCACGCACCGACAACAGATGATTCCGGAAGCCAGACCACGTTGTTTATCGATAGTGTCATCCGTCCTGCAGTCAATGCAAAATTTGGCTACCCAGAGGACCGGCCACTAAAACTTGCTGTGCTCTACCAGGACAGTCCCTACGGAAAAGGTCATCTTGAGGCAGTAAAGAACACGATCGCCAATAATAGTCTGAAAATCAACCTGGTCTCCCAGGAAACCTTCAAGATGGGCGAAAGCGATTTCAGGACAGCGTTGACCAGCATCAAGAGCTCGGATCCTGATGTGGTTTATGTTGCAGCCTTTTTGAACGAACAGATACCCATCGAGACACAGGCGATGAAAGATGTAAACTTAAAAAAGATCTTTATCGCCATTGAACCGAATGATGACCCGGATTTCTATAAGGGCGTAGGGAAATATGGGGACTACTCTATAATACAGAGCCGTTTTAGTCCATACACCGTTCCAAAAGGTCCAACCGAAGCTGCATACAATAAATTCGTTTCAGATTTCGATAAGAAATTTGGCGGGTTCCCAGGAATGATGGGCGTTGCAACCTATGAGGGAGTATATATAGGTGCCAAAGCAGTCGAAAATGCGGGGACTCAAAATAAAACGGCGATAAAGAATGCGATTGCGGATTTACAGATGCCCCAGATAGTCGAAGCGATGCAAAACCAGACAATTAATTTTTCAGACGACTTCAGGGAAAGCAAATTCGATCTTACCATGGAGCAACTGGTTTGGGATCCAACGGTAAATCAAACACGGCCGAAGATCGTCTCACCAGCTAATCTCAAAGAAACTGACTTTGTACTCCCTGACTGGTATGTCCCGGGTAAAGCATAACCCCTTGTAACACCAATTTTTTATAGCATCCCTTGGAGGGATAAGAAATGGAAATCGGCCTTGACATCTTCCTACAGGTTATGGTATGGGGGTTATATGCCGGATGCATTTATATCCTTCTCGCAACGGGTCTCAACCTGATTTTCGGTGTAATGAAAGTCGTAAACTTTGCCCATGGCCAGTTGCTCATGATCGGGGCGTATGTGACCTTTTCTTTCTTTGTTCTCACGGGTTTCAATCCCTATGTCCTGCTGGCGGCATCAATCCCGATCCTGATCGTGATCGGTGTGAGTATCGAAAGGCTATGCTTCCGTCCCATTCTTGGCACGGGAAAATTAAACGAGATCTTCATCAGTATCGGCCTGATTTATATTCTCGAAAATGTCGCGGCCCTGATATGGACTGACGAGTGGAAAACCATCCGAAGCCCGTTCGAAGAGATAAGTATTACAGTCGGGAGTATGAAAATCCCAATTGATTATCTCATTATCATTGTCACGACGGTATTGATCCTTGTAGGACTCTATATATTCCTGAAGAAATCCAGGCTTGGTCTTGCAGTCCGTGCGACCAGCCAGAACCGGAAGGCCGCAATGCTGGTGGGGATCAATGTTGAACGGATGGATATGCTGAGCTTTGGTATCGGGGCCGGACTTGCCGGGGCGGCCGGGACTCTCTGGGTAGTCAGCGGGCAGGTGTTCAACCCATACATGGGCTCTGTGCCGGCGGTTAAGGCCTTTGCCATCGTGATTATCGGGGGTCTTGGGAGCATTCCCGGTGCGATTATCGGGGGTCTTATCCTCGGAATCGCAGAAAATTTCACCGTTTTAACGATCGGCGGTGCCTGGAAGGACGCGGTTGCATTCCTCATTTTAATAATAGTCCTCATAATTAAGCCGAACGGGCTATTCGGAGAAAAGGCGGAGTGAAAGATATGATAGAAAAAGACCGGGTTGTCCTGTACCTCACTATCGCCGCACTGGCGTGTGCAGTACTTTTTCCCCTTGTTACCGGGCTGAACGTTTATTATTTAACCGTTCTTATTATCATGGTCATTTTCATCATCTTCGCATCTGCCTGGAACTTCCTTACCTATAGCGGCCAGGGATCTCTTGGGCATGCTGCATTCTTTGGGATCGGGGGGTATATTTCCACACTGATCGCGGTGAAAAGCGGCCTCACCCCATACCTGACGATATTTATCGGGGGAGCCGTTGCGGCTGTAGTCGGGCTCTTTATTGGCATTATCTGTGTCAGAATGAAAGAATGGTTCCTCGCCATGGTCACATTCGGGTTTGCCGTGATTATCCAGGTGCTGGTAGCAAGCCAGTTCAGTTCTGTCACCGGGGGTTGGGATGGTGTTGCAGCACCTCCACTCATCAGCAATACGGTACCGAACTACCTTGTGTATGAATATTATTCCATCCTGCTTATTGCAGTCGTTGTGATACTTCTGTTCAGGACCATTTTAAATTCCAAAATTGGCCTTGCATTTTCTGCTATCCGGGAAAATGAACTTGAAGCCCGTGCAGCGGGGATCGATCCGGTCAGGTATAAATTACTTGCATTCATGGTTAGTGCATATTTTGCCGGTCTTGCCGGGGCCCTGGAAATCCACTACCTCGGATATGTCACACCCGAAATATTTGGCGTTGATATCTCGTTCTGGCCTATTATTTATTCCATAAGTGGCGGGCTCGGTACACTTGCAGGGCCGATTATCGGAACGATAGTCATTACACTCCTCTGGGATGGTCTCCAGTCGCTCGGCCTTACGTATGGCCGCTTCATCATTATCGGTGTCATCCTCGTCCTCGTCGTAATATTCCTGCCACGCGGACTGATCTCTCTGCCAGAGGAGATTAAAAAGAGGGCACCCAAATGGAGGGTACGGTTCAATAAACTACTCCAAAAATAATTTTTCCGAAAAAATGCTGAATGCAGTGTTGTACCGATTTAATCCCCGGTAAAATAATCGGTGGGGACTGCTAAACACTTCACGCTATTGGCGCACAACTGGTGAAGATTGCAAATCATCCCCCTTTTCTGAAAACAGGGAGAAGATCCATCAAAAATAACAGGGTTGACAAAAAACATTATCCCCTGGATATTACTAAACTGTTTTCATATCCCCAAGCCTTTATAGCCCAAGATAACAGGCCTGTATCTCCTGGTTATCAATTAGCTCCTTGGCAGTACCCTGGATCGTGATCCTTCCGTTTTCAAGGACATAACCACGGTGTGAAATTTCGAGAGCACGCATCACATTTTGTTCGAGGAGCAGAATAGAAAGGCCTGATTCATTGAGTTTTGCAACCGATTCAAGCACGCTTTTTACAAAAAGCGGGGAAAGACCCAGTGAGGGTTCATCAAGGACCAGCAACTTCGGGTTTAACATCAGGCTTCGGCCGATTGCCAGCATCTGCTGCTCGCCACCGGATAACGTGCCGGCAAGCTGGCCCTGCCTCTCCCTGAGGACAGGGAACATCTCCAGTATTGGTTCTGGATCACTTGTGCCCCGCATATTCAGGTGGCCGCCAAGGCTTAAGTTCTCCAGGACTGACATTTTTGGGAAGAGTTCCCTTTTTTCCGGGACAAGGGTAATACCCCGTTTGACAATCTCATAGGGTTGAAGACCCAGGATCTCCTGGTCCAGAAACCGTACGGAACCCCGGGCACTCCGGTTAAGCCCCATGATAGTCTCGACAAATGTGGTTTTTCCTGCACCATTTGGTCCAAGGAGCGTAACGATCTCACCTTTGCGGACCTCGAGGGACAGGTCCCATACCACGTGCAGATTACCGTGGCAGACATCCAGATGTTCTATCTTAAGCAAAAATTGACCCCTAGTTAGTATATTTTTCGCCAAGGTATGAATCTATTACCCGCTGGTCGTTGAGAACATCGAGAGGTGTACCCTCCGCTATTTTTTCGCCGTGATCAAGTACCACAATGCGGTCGGAAACGCCGGTAATGACCCTCATCACATGCTCTATCAGCATGATCGTCGTACCACCGTCCCGGATCTTTTTTATAAGGCTGATTGCTTCCCCACTTTCATTTGGGTTGAGCCCGGTCGTAAGTTCATCCATAAGAAGAAGTTTTGGCCTGGAGGCAAGGGCCCTGGCAAGCTGAACGCGTTTTAATTCCATGAGGTTAAGCTGGGAAAGTGGCGCATCAATCTTGTCTTTTGGAAAACTTACAAATTCGAGGTGGGCAACTGCCTCTTCCCGGGCATCCTTCATACCGACCTTGTGATGGTTCCCAAAGATGGCGCTGACCATGACCGCTTCAGCAGCCAACATACCAGGAAAGGACTGGGGGTGCTGAAATGTCTTAGATATTCCCTTTTTGCAGAGCTTGTTCAGGGAGAAGCCCGTAATATTCTCTCCCTTGTAATGAATAGTGCCGTTGTCAGGCTGGTACATACCAGATATAATATTGAGGAGCGTGGTCTTTCCCGCTCCGTTCGGACCGACCAGTCCAAGGATTTCTCCTTCGTTCAGGGTGAGATCTACGTCCTGCACCGCAACAAGGCCACCGAATTTTTTCTTTACCTGACGTG
>SESC01000219.1_pt1 | contig 23244 bp, 23 predicted proteins | sample 3171431 | NCBI WGS metagenome assembly SESC01 (sample SAMN06051868, study PRJNA518727) | freshwater metagenome | biome: subpolar coniferous forest; feature: holomictic lake; material: water; isolation source: holomictic Lake 227, 8 m depth | place: Canada: near Kenora, Ontario | collected... | reverse complement strand
GTGTGGTCTATGATGGACTGGCTGATGCATTGGCAATTCCTGATACTGAAGTCAGATTATTTGGAAAACCCGAAGCTTTTGTGAGCAGGCGCATGGGCGTTGCTTTGGCAACGGCAGATAATACAAGTGATGCTAGGCATAAAGCCGTAACAGCAGCACACTCAGTGGTGATTAAATCAGTGTAAGGTAATGTAAATATGATCAGGTTATTGGTTTTTTTATTGGTATTAAGTGTCTCGATAGGCGCACAAGCAGATATTTATAAATATACTGATAATCGAGGTAATATTTACTATACGGATAATCCTAGAAACAGTTTGTATCAACGCATTATTAAAAGCAGGCTTCATGTGCCTGTTATGAAAAATACGTTGTTTGATACACCCGTTATTTATCCTCTCAAGGTTAATGGCTTTAATGGGGGTGGAATTACCAGTACCAGTACTGGGATTAACGGAGGAGGTGTGGTTAATAAAAAAAGATTCTCATCTCTGATAGAACAAGCGGCTTATAAACATCAGGTCGATGCCAAATTGGTCCATGCAGTTATTCAAACTGAATCGGCTTATAATTCTACGGCACAATCTCCCAAGGGTGCGGTCGGGTTAATGCAGTTGATGCCAGATACAGCTAAACGCTTTGGCGTGTTAGATCGCAGTGATCCTGATCAGAATTTAGATGGGGGGGTCCGTTATTTAAAACATTTGATTAACCTATTTAATCCTAGTCTGGAATTGGCACTGGCTGCTTATAATGCAGGTGAAAATGCGGTAATGCGTTACAACAATTCTATTCCTCCCTATCCGGAAACTCAGAATTACGTTAAGCAAGTGTTAGCTTTGTATCGTCCAGAGCCCGTTCAAAAGTTTGTTTTTAGACATTAAACTCTTTACAAAAACGGCTATAGATTTTCAGATAAATAAAAAACAGAGTGCAATTGCTTTAGCTATTGCCTGTAAAAACAGCTAAAGCTATATTAATCCACCTTGGGGTTGTTACCCCAGTAAAGCTTCGCGTTATGGAAGTTTAACTTCCGAAAGACTATACTTTGACATTATTTTAGCGTTTAACCCATTTTGTTAGGCTGAGGTTTTAAAATAAACAAATTAAGCAGTGTAAATGTTGGACGTTAAGCATTAACTATTGTTATCATCCCTTTGGTTGATCGAATCTTGATTTGATTTGTTCACCCCTATTTTATTTATATAGCATCACTTTAGCTGTTCGGCGAAAGTATTACATAAACTGTGGAGATAATTATGCACAATGTCACGTTGATAAAAGGTGATGGTATTGGTCCTTCCATTATGGATGAGGCCGTTAAAGTTATTGATGCGTCAGGCGTAAAAATTCATTGGGAAGAAGCGTACGCTGGATTGTCAGCCTTTGAGAAATTTGGTACACCGTTGCCAGATGAAACTTTGGCATCGTTCGATAAAACCCGCTTGGCATTTAAAGGGCCATTAACTACCGTAGTAGGTACTGGCTTTAGAAGTATTAATGTTGCATTACGGCAGCAGTATGAGCTCTACGCTAACGTGCGTCCTGCTAAAAGTTGGCCAGGCATTAAGACCCGTTATGAAGATGTTGATATTGTTATCGTTAGGGAAAACACTGAAGGGCTTTATGCTGGACTTGAGCATTATTTGACGCCCAAAAAAGACATTGCCGAAAGTTTGGCAGTGGTTACGCGTGCCGCATCAGAACGTGTTATCGAATATGCCTTTAAATATGCACAAGATAATCAACGCAAGAAAGTAACTGTGTGTCATAAAGCTAACATATTAAAATACACTCAAGGGCTGTTTTTGGATGTAGCAAGAGAAACAGCAGCACGTTATCCCGACATTCAGTTTGACGAAAAAATCGTTGATGCTGCCTGTATGCATATGGTGATGAATCCACAACAATTTGATGTGGTGGTGACTACTAATATGTTTGGCGACATTTTGTCTGACTTAACGGCTGGTTTAGTCGGTGGTTTAGGTTTGATTCCTGGTGCAAATATTGGTGATAATGCGGCTTTATTTGAAGCGGTTCACGGCAGTGCACCTGATATTGCAGGAAAAAATCTGGCTAACCCAATTGCAGTGATCATGGCCGGCGTGATGATGTTAAATTATCTGGGTGAAACTGAAGCGGCAGCGAAAGTTAAAAACGCAGTTGAAAAAGTGGTGAACGAAGGTAAGTTTGTTACTAAAGATCTTAATCCTGAATCAACTTGTGGTACTGTTGAAATGGGTGATGCCATTGTAGCCGCAATGGCTTAATCCCTTATCTTTCAATAATCGCTAGCAGAGGGGGCATTCAATAGACTTGGGTTTATGCTCAGGGTATTTGTTGGATGTCCTCTCTTTCATTATCACACCATTACTACCGGTTCAATTAAAGAATTGATCAATGCAGGACAAACAAATTACAGGGTCGCCAGGAATTAAATCGAGTATTAAGCAATGTCAGTGGCTTAGCGGGCTACTAATTTTATTGTTAGTGATTCCTGCGTGTGGGGATTCAAAAATTTATGAATGGCGTGATACCAAAGGCAGTGAACATTATTCTGATACGTTTACTAGTAATGCTAAAGTCGTTGATATTAAACCTGGCTATGAATTTTATAGTGTAAAAAGGGTTTATGATGGCGACACTGTTCAATTAGAAGACGGTAGAAAAATTCGTTTCCTGGGAATTAATACGCCAGAAATACAGCATAGAGATAAACAGGCTGAAGCAGGTGGTCAAGAAGCTAAAGCCTGGTTGTTTGCCAAGTTACGTAATCAGCGAGTTCGCTTAGAATTTGATGCAGAGAAAACCGATAAGTATGGACGAACCTTAGCGTACTTATTTACTGAAAAAAATGAGCTTATTAATTTGTCTTTGGTTAAGCAGGGTTTGGCTTCCATCAGTATTTATCCACCTAATCTGCTGTATGTCAATGAGTTAATCGCGGCAGAAAAACAGGCAGAACAGGATAAATTGGGGCTTTGGGCACTTTCAGATTATGACGTTATACCTGTGAGCCAATTAACTGAGGCCGGACATAGTGGTTGGACAAGGTTATCGGGAAAAGTTATTGATATTCACAGGACGGCCAGATTTATTTATTTGAATTTCTCCAATCAGTTGGATGCACGAATTGAATGCAAATGGTTGTCACTGTTTCCAGATATTAATAGTTATTTAGGTAAAACGCTTGAGGTAAGGGGATGGCTTAATAGAAGGGATACACATTTTTCAGTATTAATTCGTCATCCAAGTGCTATTAAAACATTACCCGGTCTGTAAGGGGTGGCTAATCGCATGTTTAAGATTAAGATGACTAGATGTTACAATCAACTGCTATAAATTAACCACTTCCTGTCCCTCCGTGCAATTTAAACAGAAACAACAAGCCTATACTTGGCGTGCGATTTATAAGATTGCATTAGAGCATAAAAAAGCACTGATCTTTTCCCATGTGATAGCGATATTGGCAACTGTTGTCAGTGTTCCTGTTCCATTACTCATGCCTTTGCTAGTTGATGAGGTCTTGCTTAATAAGCCGGGTTGGGTGATTAAACTTATTAATCCCTTGTTTCCTGTAGAATGGCATCTGCCCGTTCTTTATATCACGGTTATCCTGGTTGTGAGTTTATTACTCAGAGTGTTCGCCAGTATTTTTAACATTATCCAGGCACGCCATTTTTCCTGTATTTCTAAAGACATTATTTTTCGCATACGCAGAAATATGATTAGTCATCTACAGACTATCTCTATGTCTGAATATGAAAGTTTAGGCACGGGAACGGTTGTTAGTCATTTGGTTAAAGATTTAGATACGATTGATACTTTTATTGGTACAACTGTCAGTAAACTACTGGTCGCGGTGCTGACAATTATTGGAACGGCTGTGATTTTGCTCTGGATGCACTGGCAATTGGGTTTGTTTATCATGCTTTTAAATCCAGTAGTCATTTATTTTACGCGAGTAGTCGGTTCGCGTGTCAAGGATCTTAAGTCTAAAGAAAACTCCGCATACGAACTTTTTCAGCAATCACTGACCGAAACTTTAGAGGCTATTCATCAAATTCGTGCGAGTAATCGTGAACAGCATTATTGTCAGCAGTTGATTGAGTCTGCCCGATCCATAAACGAATTTTCAGCCGCTTATGCGTGGAAAAGTGATGCGGCTTCACGGTTAAGTTTTTTAGTTTTTCTGTTTGGATTTGATGTTTTTCGTGCCTGCGCCATGTTGATGGTGTTTTATTCAGATTTGAGTATCGGTGAAATGCTGGCAGTCTTTGGTTATCTTTGGTTTATGATGGCGCCTGTACAAGAAATCCTGGGCATACAATATGCTTTTTATGCGGCTAAAGCAGCGCTAATCCGTATCAATCGTTTAAATGCCTTAAAACAGGAGCCCTATTATCCGCATCTTAAAAACCCGTTTCTGAATAAAAAAACGGTTGCTATTCGTGTTGATAATTTACACTTTAGTTATGGCGAAGAAACCATTTTGAATGGCATCCAGTTAAAGATTAATGCGGGTGAGAAGGTGGCATTGGTTGGGGCAAGTGGAGGCGGTAAGTCTACTCTTATACAAACGTTGATTGGCCTTTATTTGCCGAGTCAAGGGCGAATAAGCTTTGATAATGTGCCCATTGAGCAAATTGGTTTGGAGGTCGTCAGAGAAAATGTAGTGACGGTACTACAGCATCCGGTTTTATTTAATGATACGATTCGTGCTAACCTGACATTAGGAAAATCAGTAAGTGATGAGGTGTTATGGAATGCCTTGGCGATTGCACAATTAAAAGATGCCGTTAAAGATTTAGAGCGGGGCCTGGATACCATAGTAGGGCGTTTAGGGATGCGGCTTTCTGGAGGTCAACGACAACGGATGGCGATTGCCCGTATGGTAGTTGCTGACCCTAAAGTGGTGATTTTGGATGAAGCGACTTCGGCGCTGGATAGTGAAACGGAGTATAACTTACACCAGGCAATGGCGACTTTTTTAAAAGATCGTACCACTATTATCATCGCGCATCGCTTAAGTGCGGTTAAACAGGCAGATCATGTTTATGTATTCGAGCAGGGTGTTATTTGTGAACAAGGCCGGCACGACACTTTAATTCAGAACAAAGGTTTGTACGCAAAACTCTATGGTGAATACCAATAAAATAAATCTTAGTAATCTCGCATGTTTTTTATTTTTGCCTTTTTTCAATCCTTAATATGACCGAACTTTACGATTTACATTGTCACTCCACTGCCTCTGACGGAGCTTTATCGCCGACAGAGCTGGTACAACGCGCTTATCACCAAGGTGTTACCTCTCTTGCATTGACTGATCATGATACAACCTCTGGTTTGATTGAAGCCAGGTTGTGTGCGGATGAAAAGGGTATCAAATTTATTTCGGGTATTGAGCTGTCAACGAATTGGCAGAATCAGTGTTTTCATATTGTTGGTTTAGGAATTGATCCAAATTATCCACCCTTGGCAGAGGCAACACATAACTTACAGTCGATGCGTTTAGAACGTGCTGAAAAGATGGCTTTAAAACTTGAGAAAAAACGTATTCCAGGTGCGTTTGAAGCAGTAAAAAAAGCGGCAGCAGAAGGCATGATTACAAGGACGCATTTTGCAGATTTTCTATTGTCGCAAAATCATGTGTCCACTCACCAGGAAGCATTTGATCGGTATTTAGCCAAAGGTAAGGTCGCTTATGTGTCTACGCCTTGGGCAGACCTTAAATTAGCGGTTAGTTGGATTACTGAAGCGGGAGGAATCGCAGTTTTGGCGCATCCCTTGCGCTATAAGCTGACAGCCAATTGGATGGGGCGTTTGCTTAATGAGTTTAAGTCTGCGGGTGGACAAGGGATTGAAGTAATTACCAGTCGAATGAATTCAGATGAAATACGCTTGGCGGCAGATTACGCAACTCGTTTTGAGTTGGCCGGTTCGGTGGGTTCAGATTTTCATAATGCAACCAATCCTTATGTAGAGTTAGGACGCTTGGCGCCATTGCCAGATAACATTAAACCAGTTTGGGAGTTATTAGGTTAAAGCCGTTAACTGATTGAATGTGCTGTAACTGTCTATCATGGGAATTATAAAAAAGCTCGCCTCACAAACTGCAATTTACGGCCTAAGTAGTATTTTTGGCCGATTTCTAAATTACTTGTTAGTCCCCTTATACACCTATTATTTCTCTGCTGCGGAATACGGTGTTGTTTCTGAATTTTATGCCTACGCAGGATTTTTTTCAGTCGTATTGCTTTTTGGCTTTGAAACGGGATATTTTCGATTTCGAGATAAGGCTCATAGCGGGCGGGATGTTGCCTATTCAACGGCACTCATTTTTGTCGTATTCGTTAATCTACTGTTCTTCTTGGTTATTTATGTTATTAATCCATGGCTTTCAGCGTTACTGAATTATTCTAATCATCCTGAGTATGTGTTGTGTTTTAGTCTTATTTTAATTTTCGATGCCGTTGCCTCTATTCCCTTTGCGCGTTTACGGGCAGAGGCTAAAGCGTTTCGTTTTGCAGCTATCAAGATTGCTGAGATATTGATAACCGTGCTGCTGAGTTTGTTTTTTATTGTGTACTGTCCCAAGATGCTAGCTGAAAATTCTGAGTCTTGGGTGAGTAAGGTCTATCAGCCAGAAATTGGTGTTGGATATATTTTTATTGCTAACTTGATGGCGAGTGCCTTTAAATTTGTTTTGCTTTTTGCACAATTAAAGGGTTTGGCTTGGGGATTTGATCGCCAGTTATTCGCTAAAATGATTCGTTATTCATTACCGATGGTAGTAATTGGTTTTGCCGGGGTTATTAACGAAATGTTAGATAGAGCTTTGCTGAAATATCTATTACCCTATGATGTGCAAACCAATATGAAGCTGTTGGGTGTTTACAGTGCATGCTATAAATTGTCTATTTTAATGTCGTTATTTATTCAGGCATTCCGGTATGCAGCCGAGCCATTTTTCTTTTCTTATGCGGATAACAGCGATGCGCGACCCATTTACGCAAAAGTTCTTAAGTTTTTTGTCATCTTTTGTGTCTTTATCTTCTTGTTGGTCACGCTATTTATAGACTTCTTTAAATACTTTGTCGGTGAAGAATATCGGGCAGGTCTTGGGGTTGTGCCTATTTTATTATTGGCTAATCTGTTTTTGGGTGTTTATGTTAATTTATCAATCTGGTATAAGTTGAGTGATCGTACCTTAATGGGGGCTATTGTTTCTTTATCGGGCGCTCTATTAACTATAGGTCTAAATCTTTGGTGGATACCGGAATTCGGTTATGTGGGTTCAGCATGGGCTACACTGGTTTGTTATGTCTGGATGGCCGTGGTGTCGTATCTATTGGGCAGGCTTTATTATCCCGTAGGTTATGAAGTTAAACGGGTGTTAGGTTATATTCTATTGGGTGTCATTTTGTATTTTATCAAGATTATCTTACCGATTGGAACAGCTTGGCAACAGCCATGGTTCTTGTCTACTGAATTGATGACCCTGTATTTCCTGATCGTGCTTCTATTTGAAGGTAGAAAACATCATATCTTTGATAAATAAGCCGGGTTGTCATATTGTTGACATGGTTCTAGACTAGAATCAATCAATTATTTTCTGTCGTATTGATAAGTCAATGTCAAACACTTTGCAAGTACGCGCTCGTTTTATTGGTTGTCTGATATTATTTTTGTTAGGCAGTTGGGTATTACATGGTTTTTTTGACTTGCTGGCTTGGGCGGTGGTGCTAGCCATTGCTACATGGCCGGTCTATGAAAGGTTATTGGCATCAACTGAATTGAATGGAAAAGTAACCTGGGTGGCATTGAGCCTTACCTTTTTGATCGGTGCGATTATTATGGCTCCCTTCGGTTATGGGGTCAGTCGATTGCTTGAGGAAGTTGAAACCTTGGGTCAACTGTTTACTCACGCCCAAAACGTTGGTATTTCACCGCCAGACTGGTTAGAAACTCTGCCTGTTATCGGTCATTGGCTTAATGTGAATTGGTTAAAAGTGTTGGGTGACTCAGAGACTTTTAATGGTTCCTTACAGTGGCTAGCGAGTGCAAAAACCTTTAATTTTACAAAAGAGCTTGCGGGGCAGCTAGTCAGCAGATTTTTCGGTTTTCTAATTATACTATTAGTGTTGTTTTTGGTATACCAGCATGGCAACAACCTGGGTCGTCAGGTGTTGGCGAGTAGCAATAAGCTATTTGGTGAAAAAGGTTGTCGTTATTTTCTGCATGCGACGGCTGCAGTGCGCTCAACAGTCAATGGCATGATGCTGATTGGATTGGGTAAAGGCGTGTTAATGGGGGTTGGTTATGCTTTTGTTGGCTTAGATAATCCTGCTATTTTGGGTGCTTTAACCGGTTTCTTTGCCATCATTCCTTTTGCGGCCAAGTTAGTTTTTAGTGTGTGTGCTTTGGTGTTAGTGGCAAAAGGCCATCCAGTTGAGGCTGGAAGTTTGTTTATATATGGAATGACTTTAACACTGATTGCCGATAATTATATCCGCCCTGCCTTAATAGGCGGAGCTGTGAAGCTACCTTTTATATGGACACTTTTGGGGATTTTTGGTGGATTGGAAACGTTTGGGCTTTTGGGCTTGTTTTTGGGTCCAGTATTGTTGGCTGTGTTAATGACCCTTTGGCGAGATTGGATTGCTGATCTAGATTCGTTGAGTAAAACTAACGACCAATAAAAAGCCCGCATATAGCGGGCGTGTTGAGCATTTTTATTATTGTTATAGCAGTTGTTATTGGTTCAACTCAACTCAAGCAGTATTATCTTTATTATTGTTATACGCCTTACGGCGGTCTTCCCCCCTCTTTAGGTCAACCCCTTACCTTTGACCTAGCCCCTAAAAGCTGACGCATTATAAGCTTAAAAACCAGCAGCGTCTAAAAAAATATTAAATTTTCAATAAAAAATTAACGGTTAATTTAATGGCTCATTAAAATAGGTTGTTATGATCTGTTTTGTGAGCGGTATAAAAAAATTAGCGATTGCGTTTAGCTTCTTGTTCTTGGTTATAGAAGAAGTTTAGGCGCTCATTCAAAATAGAAGATAATTGGAAGTTAAGACCTTTAGATGCTTGTGCTAACCTAATTTGCAAAATAGCATCTTTCGTTTGCCCCATTGCATAATAATACTCTGCAAGGAAGCGATGTGATTCAGCGGGTTGGTGCAAATCACTGTAGGATTGAGCTAATAACTCCCAATAGGTAGGTAGTCGCTGCATTTGGGGATTTAACGATAATAATTTATTTCTAGCCAGATCTGGTTTGTCAATTTTTAATAAAGCTGTTATATATTCAAGCTTAACAGCGTCATTATCAGGAAATTGTTCTACTAGTTTTTGATAGCGATTTGCTGCGACTGCATAGTTGTGAGAATCAAATGAGGTACGAGCGAATGCGGTTGCATATTGAGGTTGTTCAGGAAATTCACCCGCCAATGTTTGGAAAATAGTTTCAGCCTCTTTAAATTTTTCAGCCTTCAGAGCAATCAACCCCATACCGTAACGAGCAACTGCACGCTGCTCTGGTGTTCCTAGAGAAAGTCGGTTCTGGAAATACTCTGCGGCTGCTCCTGTATTGGCATCTGACAAGACCCGGATTTTTGCTTTCGTCAGTAGATAGCCCATCGAGTCTGGATATTGCTTATATGGATATGTTTCAGCTCGTCCACGCGTATCAGATATACGTGACTCTGTGACAGGGTGAGTCCTTAAGAATTCGGGAACACCTTGTCCATAAAAGCGGGTTGCTTGTTGTAGGCGTTCAAAGAAGGTTGGCATGCTCCGAGGATCATATCGGGAAGCTGCTAACGTTTGCATTCCAACACGGTCAGCTTCCTCTTCATTTTCGCGGGTAAAGTTAATTTGAAATTGTATGCTACCACCCATAATCGCCATAATAGCGGCTTGGCCCATCTGCGGTGATTGAGAGCCTAATAATATAGCGGCTAACATGCCTGCTGCACTTGGAATAGTTAATCGGCCAGCGGCTTCGGCTGCACGAAATAAATGCCGTTGAGTGACATGCGAAATTTCATGTGCCATAACCGAGGCTAATTCACTTTCTGCTTCCGTCATGGTGATCAGGCCTGAGTTTACCCCAATATAACCACCTGGACCTGCAAACGCATTGATGTCATTTTCCATAACTACAAAAAAGTGGAAGGGATGACTGGGGGCGTCACTATTAGCCGCTAACTTTTGGCCAATTGATTGGATATACTCTTGAATCTCAGCATCTTGATTAATTGTAATCTGGGCATGCAAGCTTCTAAAAAATTCTTCACCAAATTCTTTTTCCTCAGCAGGCGATATCAGTGTGCCGGAGGAGTCGCCCATATCAGGCAAATCAATTTTTTTAATGGCTCGTGGCTGTGTCGATGAGCTTGAATCTTTATCCCCACCAGCACCTCTTTCTGGAGGTGATTGCTGGCCAGGAGGCAAGCCTTTGTTTGTGACAATGACGCGTTGATCTTCAGCTTGCTGAGGCGTAGAGAATAAAATAAGGCTTAGAGCCAGGGCAATCGCAGAGGGTTTAAACATGAGTTCTCAAGGTTACAATAATAGAGTAACTAAATCAGCAGGGAGTTATTCAATCGTAATAGAATATCAGCTGTTTATTATAAAACATCTCAATTAAATATAACTTAAGAAATAGAGTTAAATAATGAAATTTGCCATTCAAATTAATGCCAGCCCTAATCACTCTAATGTTGGACAAACTGCTTACCAATTTATATATACAGCTTTGAGGTTGGGGCATGAGATCGTTAGGGTGTTTTTTTATCACGATGGGATACTGCACGCATTCAGGCATGCAACGCAACCCGATGATGAACTTCAATTGATTCAGCGGTGGAGTGATTTGGCTAAGCACAATCAAATCGATTTAGTGGTATGTATTTCTGCTGCCCAAAGGCGCGGGTTATTGTGTTTAGATGAAGCCCAAAGACAAGGGAAGCAAGATAACGATTTGGCGGAGGGATTTAGAATTTCTGGGTTAGGACAGTGGGTTGAGGCGACTCTGATTGCCGATCGTTTGATCACTTTTGGTTAAGTTACTATGAAGAATTATTTATTTGTACTTCGTAAAGCGGCCCACAGTGGGTCTTTTGTGCAAGAAATGTTGGATATTATTTTAACGACTGCAGCGTTTGATCAGAAAGTGGGGGTGTTATTGCTGGATGATGGGGTTTTTTATTTAAAAAATGGTCAGCAACCAGAAATGACTGGTATAAAAGATACAGCGGCTATTTTTAAAGCGTTAGAGTTGTATGATGTCGAAGATTTTTATACCGAGCAAGAATCTTTAATAGATAGAGGTTTAAAGATCACTGATTTGTGCCTACCTGTTCAAGCGATTTATAGAAAGGATATTGCCAGTTTAATGAAGCAATTTAATGTGATTGTTTCAGGTTAAACTGTTTAACAGGTGTTATTAAACATTTGCCCGCTAATCTTGTGTTACAAAGATGAGTTTATCGGTTGCAAAGCCCAATTCCTTTGCTTTTGCAATTAACGACTCCTGAATGTTTTTAGATAATTGCTTGGTGCGTGATAAAATCCAGAAATATGATCTATCTGGACCTGTAATCATGGAATAGGAGTAGCCTTTTTTGTCTAAATCAATGATGTTATAAGCGCCATAGAAAGGTCCAAAAAAAGACACCTTAAGCTTGCCTTCATTAGGTTGATCAATGAAATAGGCTTTTCCTTCTGCTTGTTCCCATTTGCCTGTTGTCTGATTCAACCCTTTGTTAATGACAGTCACGCCACCATCGTCTCTTAAAGAGTAAGCAGCAGAGATGTTGTTTAAGCCTCGCTCAAAGTGGTTATCAAGTCTCGCAATTTCATACCACGTACCCAAGTATCTGTTTACCTCAAAGTCATTAACCGCTGTTAACCCGTTTGGAATTCCAGTGCAAGCTGAAAAAAAACAAACCATTAGACAGATAAAAATTGCGGATTTATTCATGAAGTTAAGAGGTGTTTTTGTCAAGAATCATGATGTTTTTTTGAATTGTATTCCCAACCCAAACGTATTAAAAGACTTTATTTGATTATTTTTTATAGTTGTTGACTGTTATTTAATATATCTTCAATCACACCAAATAACATGTGTGAAATGCCGGTATAGAAAAAGAAAATCGGGAAATTATTATCGATTTCAACAGTATTGATTTCACCGTAAAACTCCATAGAGCCGACCATGAGAATTAAAAAGAATCCTACGAGGATTATAGATCGAAAATTTTTTCTGATAAAACAGTATATTAAAATAACAATCTCAGTCATACCTAAGTAGACCATAATCATACGTAAATTGTTATCCAGGGCGCCATAAAGATCTGCTTTAAACTCAAAAAGCGAATGATCATCCGAAACAGATAAAAAGCTACCCGCCAAGAGTAAGATAACAGAAGCGCAGAAGTTGACTTCCAGCAAGTATTTTAAGTTTTCTAATTTTATAAGTCTCATATCAATTTACTACGCTAAATAGATGTCATAAAAAAAGACCCTCCCTTAAAGAATCAGAGAGGGTTTACAGAGGAGGACATGGAGTAATATCTTGAATATTTTTTTATTCAGATGACAATACAAGTTTGAGGGTTAACGTTGGTATTTTAATTTGGATGAATTCCTTAAAATGCCACTAACTTAGTTGCTAACTTACCCCTCAAATGTTACTTTGTCAAACTGTAGTTGAACAAAACATGTACAATATATTTTAACGAAAAAAGATGAGGCTATCATGACTAAGATATTAATAACGGGTGGTACAGGTTTTATTGGTAGCGCATTAACAAAACGGTTATTGGCTCAAAATTATGAGGTGACCGTTTTAAGCCGTCATCCTGAGACAGTTGGAAAATTAGGTTTGGACGGTGTTGATATATTGGGTTCTTTAAGTTCCTTAACACCAGACGATAATTTTCAAATAGTTATCAATTTGGCGGGTGCTCCTATATTTGATTTGCGCTGGACAGAAGCTCGAAAACAACTGATACGAGAAAGTCGAGTTAATCTGACTGAACAGTTGGTTGCTTGTATGGCAACGATGACTGTTAAACCTGAACTATTGATCAGTGGTTCTGCTATTGGTTATTATGGAGATCAAGGTGATACCATAATGACTGAGAAATCAGAGGTTAAGCAGGATTTTTCACAACAACTGTGCTTAGATTGGGAACAGGCTGCAAAGAAAGCCGAACAATTGGGCGTTAGGGTTTGTTTAATAAGAACCGGTCTTGTACTGGGTGATGGTGGGTTATTAAAGCGAATGTTATTGCCTTTCCAACTTGGGCTTGGTGGGCGCTTAGGCAATGGAAAACAATGGATGTCCTGGATACACCTGCAAGATTGGCTCTCAATTGCTGAAAGGATGATCAGTGATAACTCAATGTCTGGTGCTTATAATGCAACTGCACCCAATCCGGTAACAAATACTGAGTTTACTAAAGTCTTGGCAAAAACTGTAAACCGGCCCGCGTTATTTCCATTGCCAGCTGGGTTATTAACCGTGTTGTTAGGCGAGATGTCCAGTTTGGTGTTAGGTAGTCAACGTGTTCTTCCTGAGCGATTGCAGACACAGGGCTATCGTTTTCAGTATACCGATCTGGCTGCAGCATTAGTTCAGATAATTAAACGCTCATGATTAAACGAGATAGTAATCATGTTAATCCTGACAAGCTCATTTTAAGCAAATGGACTGCGGTTAATCCGAGCCATAAGGAGAAACATTTTTTAGTGACACGGGTCATAAAAGATGAAGAAGAAATTATCACACATTGTGTACTTGAAGCAGTTATAAATCACCGTGAAATTGAACTGGATTGGAAGTTATTGAAAGACCCGGGCAGTTGGTTGTTTGGATGGCGGTAAGGGTATTTCGACGACTACTTTAATAGATACTAATAATTAAGGTGTTATGATGAGTGATTTAATTGTATCTTCTTGGCGTTATATTTTACAATTCGATTGGCAATGCAAGTTTACAGGGCAATTTAAAGTGTTTAGGCACGATAATCGCCTTTTATCATGATACCTATAATAATATTTGGAGGATAGTATGTTTAAGATTCGTTCGCTAGTCACTGCGCTGGCGTTAGTGGGTTCTATTTCGGTAGCATCGGCTTTGGAAGTTTTGCCAACTGTAGCACCTGCTCCAGATGACAATCCAACCACAGCAGAAAAGGTTGAACTGGGTCAACTGTTATATCATGATCCACGCTTGTCATCTACTGGAACAGTTTCTTGTTCATCTTGCCATAACACCATGTTAGGCGGTGAAGATAACAGACCCAATTCAATGGGTGTTAATGGTCAAACAGGTGGCCGTAGTGCACCCACTGTATGGAATGCAGCTTTTAATGCGGTACAGTTTTGGGATGGTAGAGCGCCTAGTTTAGAAGCACAAGCAGCAGGCCCTGTAACCAACCCAATTGAAATGGGTATGAAAAGTTGGGATGATGTTGTCGCGCGTTTAAAGACTATTGAAGGCTATCAAGTCGCTTTCGAAAAGGCTTTTGGTAAGGATTCAATCTCTAAGGATAATGCAACTAAGGCGATTGCTGCTTACGAAAGAACCTTAATTACGCCTAACAGTCCATTCGATAAATATGTATCTGGTGATAAATCAGCGTTAACTGAGCAACAAGTTCGTGGCTTGAATAAAGCGCAAGAACTGGGTTGTACGGGTTGCCATAGTGGTCCAGCATTTAATGGCCCTGGTCTATTTTTGCCATTCCCAATTCATAGTAATCCTGTTTACGCAGCTAAATATCATTTCAAAGATGATAAGGGTTTAGCTGAAGTAACTAAAAAAGCAGAAGATGAACATCGTTGGAAAGTACCTACTTTGCGTAATATTGCATTAACTGCGCCGTACTTCCACAACGGCTCTGTCAAAACGTTGGATGAAGCGGTAGTCGTTATGGCTAAAACTCAATTAGATAAAGATTTATCTAAAGAAGAAATTGCTGATATCGTAGCATTTCTAAACAGTTTAACAGGTGAGTTCCCTAAACAAAAAATGCCTGTTTTACCTGCGACACCTGGCTCAACGTTCAATTAATTCACATGTTGTAGAGACGCGCAAGTCGCGTCTCTATCTTTCTGCTGTTTCAACAATTTCCTACAAGTGTATCCGACTTTGATTAGACTGTTTCTCTCTAGTTATGTCAGTCAAAATTTATGAATATTAACCAGACTTACGTCACTGTTTTATTTTAAACAGATCTGTTTGAACGCTGTTGATATGTAAACAGTTTAAGGGCGCTCATCTAATTAAGAGATTTTCCTTTAGGCTGTTATATTATTTTATAAATATTTTAGACACTTAATAAACAATACCTTGCGAGATGTTGCGCTTGTCTTTAGCATTTAATAACTATTCAGTTATCAAGATGGCTTAGTATTTGCATTTCTTTATCTAACTTGACGCATGACTTTAATGGGGCGTCCTACACTTAAAATTTAGAAAATTAGGTATTGATTATTCATGGCTACAAGAATTCACAAACTAGCTCTGTTATCGGTTGCTATAACAGCACTATCAACCCATATCAGCCTTGCTGCTCCCAGTATTTATCCAACGGGCGTAACCCGTTATGATCCTGCCAAGGCTTATAATAGTTATATATTATTTTCTGGTAGTGATAAAAAAACGCATTTGATTGATCTTAATGGCAATGAAGTTCATCAATGGCCTAATCAAGGTTTTCCCTCTTTTTATATAGATCCACAATTAGCCAATGGAGCCCAAGGACATGTATTGCTTCAGCTTTCAGAGGGTGGCTTAGGCTCTAGTAATAATAGTGAAGCTCAATCAATAGGTGAAGTCGATTGGGATGGCAAGGTCGTCTGGCAGTGGGGTGGTGCAAAAGCTCAGGATGCTTATGGTGCCTATGGCGCTCCAGTAGCGAGTAATGATGCCAACGGTTATGGTACGAGTGTTAAGCAACATCATGATTGGCGACGATTGCCGAATGGGAATACTGTTATCCTGATTAACTATGTTAAACCCGTTAAAGGATTTAAAGCAGAAAAACTGCTGGACGATGGTATTTATGAAATTAATCCCAAAGGTGAAGTCGTCTGGAAGTGGTTGGCTTATGATCATCTGAATGAGTTTGGTTTTAGCAAGGCATCACTCAAGTTATTGCATGAAACATTGGGTCGTAGTAAGGATAAAACGAGACCTTTCGATTACTTACACTTTAATAATATGTCAGTTGTTGGACCCAATAAATGGTTTGATGCAGGTGATCAGCGCTTCAATCCTGATAACCTATTGATTGACTCACGTGAAGCCAACTTTATTGCTATCATCGATAAGAAAACCGGCAAAATAGTTTGGAGTCTTGGCCCCGATTATGAGCCAGTAAATATTGATGGCAAAGTTCCTCGGCATGTTGATCAAATCAGTGGTCAACATGACGCCCATATTATTCCTAAAGGCTTGCCAGGGGAAGGTAACTTGCTGGTATTTGATAATCAAGGGGAAGCTGGCTATCCATTTGTTGTGTTAGGTGTGGGTGGACAATTAGGTTCGCGTGTCTTAGAAATTGATCCGACTAAAAATGAAATTGTCTGGCAATATACAGGCTCAAGTTCTGGTCGGCCAAACTATACTTTCTATAGTTCCTACATCAGTAGTGCCCGTCGTTTACCCAATGGCAACACCTTAATTGATGAAGGGATGAATGGACGGTTTTTACAAGTTACCAATAAAGGTGAGATTGTCTGGGAATATATTAGTCCTTATTTTTCTCAGCCTCGTGTGGATGATCCTCAGCAAGTGATTAGTAATACTGTTTATCGGGCTCAACCCGTTCCTTATGAATGGGCGCCAGCGGGGACACCACACTCAGAAACTTCAGTTAAAGCGCCCGACTATAGCCAATTTCATGTGGCTGCTGAAAAGTAAGCAAGAACGGTACTATTTTAAAACTAAGCTTTGGAAGACATTTTGAGTACAGTTAATAAAAATCGCCGCCGTTTATTGGGTGGTGTATCTGCTTTATCATTAGGTGCTTTGACAGGTGCCTGGAATTTTGCTTCTGCGGCAGAAAAAAAAGCCAAGCCTAATATTATCTTTATTCTTGCTGATGATTTAGGTTATGGCGATTTAAGTATCTACGGCCAAACGGATTTTCAAACACCCAATTTGGATAAACTTGCACAACAAGGTTTGCGTTTTACACAAGCCTATTCAAATTCTGCGGTGTGTTCTGCAACCCGTTTTGGTTTGATAACAGGCCGCTATCAGTATCGTTTACGAGGTGGACTTGAGGAGCCTATTGCAGGTGCTTCTGATACCATTGGTTTGCCACCTGAACATCCGACTTTACCATCGTTATTAAAGAAAAATGGTTATAGCACTGCTTTATTTGGTAAATGGCATTTGGGCTTTTTACCCAAGTTCAGTCCTCTAAAGAGTGGTTATGATCAGTTCTTTGGGAATTATGGCGGGGCTATTGACTATTTTACTCATAAGTCAGGTGTAGGCGAAAATGCCAAAAAGGATTTGTATGAGGATGAAGTCCCCGTTCACAAAGTGGGTTATTACACGGATTTAATTGCTGACCGCGCGGCTGATTATATTGCTAAGCAAACTGCCGCAAAGCCATTTTTTCTGTCCTTACATTTCACTGCACCTCACTGGCCTTGGGAAGGTCCAAAAGACGAGGCTGTCTCACAGGAAATCAGTAGTCTTTTTCACTATGACGGCGGCAATTTAGCGACCTATGCCAAGATGGTAACCAGCTTGGATGCAGCTATAGGTCGAGTACTTAAAAGTTTAAAAGATCGTAATCTGGATAAAAACACGATTGTGGTGTTTACCAGTGACAATGGCGGAGAACGTTTTTCTAAAACATGGCCTTTCACCGGTCAAAAAACTGAGCTCTTGGAAGGCGGGATTCGTGTGCCTGCAATCGTAAGTTGGCCAGCAAAGATAAAACCTGCCGTGACTCAACAAGTTGCGATTAGTATGGATTGGTTACCTACCTTATTGGCCGCAGCCGACACCACACCGGATGAAGCTTTTCCTCCAGATGGTGATAATTTATTATCTGTTTTGTTGGGAACAGCTAAACCCCATCCTCGTACCTTATTTTGGCGTTATAAAGCTAATTTGCAACGAGCAGTTCGTTCGGGTGATTGGAAGTATTTAAAAATAGCTGACAATGAATTTTTATTTGATGTGGTTGCTGATCAGCATGAACGGGCCAACCTGTCACAAAAAAAACCCGAGGTCTTTGCACAGCTTAAAAAGCAATGGGAAGAATGGGATTCAAAAATGTTACCGATCACTGATGATGTGCGTACACATGCGGTTGAAGGTAAAGTCCAAGCTGATCGCTACGGGTCAAAATAGCGGCATATCTCAACGTTAATACCGTATGGGTGTGAGCCAGTCGCACCCATACGGTGTTCGCTTTTATCAAGTTATTTAATTTCTGTTCCTGAATATGTTAAATTGTGCAGTTATTATTAATGCACTTTTGGGGTTTAGTTTTAAATGACAGCCCTTATATAACGAATATATTATTCTGCAATAAAAATCCTGTATGTCGAACACAACTGTTTCACGAATGACCTGTGCCCGTATTCCAACTGAATACGGCGATTTTCAACTTTGCTATTACACTAATACTCTCGATAAAAAGGAACATTTGGCATTTTATAGAGGTGACGTACATGATGCTGAGGATGTTTTAGTACGTATACACTCCGAATGTTTTACTGGTGATGTTTTGGGTTCCAAACGTTGTGACTGTGGGGAGCAACTCAATCTTTCTTTGAAACTGATTTCAGAGCAAGGTATGGGGGTTTTAATTTATTTGCGTCAGGAGGGCCGGGGCATTGGCTTATTACAAAAACTGCGGGCTTATAATTTACAAGACCAGGGTCATGATACTGTCGATGCTAATATTTTGTTGGGGCATGGTGCTGATGAGAGGAGTTACGACATAGCTGCCCGTATCCTGGAAGATTTAGGCGTCAAATCAGTAACGTTGATGACTAATAATCCTTTAAAGATTAGTGCACTGGAAGCCGAGGGGATTAAAGTTAATGCGCGTCTACCGGTAGAAGGCACTATCAATTCAGAAAACAAAGGCTATCTGTTTACCAAAGCGCAGCGTATGGATCATCTCTTACCGCTGACAGCACCTGCATTCCCTAATGAATTACAGAGAACCTGATGACTATTAACCAGAAAATTGAACACTGGTTAATATCCCATAAACGTAATTTAACTCAGGCAAAACGACCTTTTGTGACCCTAAGTTATGCGCAAAGCTGGGATGGGAGTATCACCACTCGCAGCGGTGAATCGTTGGCTTTAAGTGGTGCCGAAGCCACGCGTTTAACGCATCAACTCCGTAGTCTTCACGATGGGATTCTGGTGGGGATTGGTACCGTGTTAACCGATGATCCCCAATTGACTGTGCGGGAGTGGTCAGGCCCTAATCCGCAACCGATTGTCCTGGATAGCCAGTTGCGAATGCCTGTGAATGCACGTCTTTGTCACCATACGGATAAGAACTGCTGGGTTTTAACCCGAATAAAAGATGCTAACGACTACAGTGATCAGGTTGAGATTATTACGCTAGGTAGTGATATTGATGGTCGGGTCAATTTACTGGATGCGCTGTCTTTGCTTTGGGAGAAAGGCATCAGGATGTTAATGGTAGAAGGCGGCAGCGATGTGATTACCGCCTTTTTAAAAGCTCAATTAGCCGATGCTTTGGTATTGACGGTAGCGCCCACTTTGGTGGGTGGCTACAAAGGGGTGGGTAACTTAGGCATTTGCCATAAACACTTGTTACCGCAAATTCGTCCACTGTCTGCCGAGATGTTAGGGGACGATCTAATAATGTGGGGTGACTTGCAATATCAGCCCTCGAGTCTGGAACAGTCAGGCTTATGAGTGTTCGTGAATTGTGGTTTACACAGCCGTATCATGTTGAAGTTCGAGAGAGATCATTACCGCCATTAGCGTCTGGACACATCAGGGTTAAAAATGAATGTTCAGCGATCAGTGCCGGGACAGAAATGCTGGTTTACCGAGGACAATTGCCCAGTGATATTAGTTTGGATGCTACCTTGGAATCTCTGCAGCATAACCAAACCTATCCGCTGCAATATGGTTATGCCTGTGTGGGGCGAGTGGAACAGATAGGTGCAGAGGTAGATTCATCCTGGTTAGGAAAACGGGTCTTTTCCTTTCAACCGCATGCGAGTCATTTTGCGGCAACACCAGAGCAAGTGATTCTGTTACCGGATGATATTGAGCCAGAAGCGGCTGTGTTTCTGGCTAATATGGAAACAGCCGTTAATTTGGTTTTAGATGGCAGTCCTGCGCTAGGCGAGCGGGTGCTTATTCTAGGGCAGGGTGTGGTCGGTTTACTGGTGTCGAGTCTATTAGCGCAGTTTCCATTGACTCAATTAGTCGCCTTAGAAAGCTTATCGCTTCGGAAAGCTCAATCCCTAAAGTTTGGAGTTCAGCAGGTTTTCGATCCCCATTTAGCAGCAGACCTTGCCAGCTTAGAACAGCTATTACACTTACCCGTACAATTATCTGACACGGCCAAGTCAGGTGCAGATTTGATTTATGAAGTCAGTGGTGTTGCCAGTGCTTTAAATTTAGCCATTAATCTCAGTAGTTATGCGGGGCGTATCGTGATTGGCAGTTGGTATGGTAATAAAGCCGATAATCTCAACTTAGGTGGTGTTGCCCATAGAAACCGGCTTAAATTTATTAGCAGTCAAGTGAGTACCATTGCGCCTGAATGGAGTGGGCGGTGGGATAAGTCCCGGCGCTTTGATGTGGCCTGGGACATGATTAGACGCGTCCAGCCTCAGCAAATGATTAGTCATCGGGTGCCTTTAGAGCAGGCACCCTTTCTGTATTCGTTATTAGATCAAGCGCCTGAAGAAATCTTACAGGCCGTGTTGACCTACTAACCCGTTTATCTTTAATCTCTTTATCAGGAAATAGAATGTATACCGTAGCCGTTACCCGTGATTTTATTGCTAACCACTATTTGATTGGAGGCGACTGGGGCAGTGAAAATCAGCCTCATGCCCATCATTATGTTGCAGAAGTCAGTATTGAGGGTACACAACTTGACCAACATGGCTATTTAGTTGACATTGTGGCGATAGAAGCAGGCTTGGATGCCATCGTGGGCCGATTTCGTGATGTCTTATTAAATGATCAAGCCGAGTTTGCAGGACTTAATCCCAGTATTGAACATTTTAGTCGTATTATCACAGAGCAATTACTGGCAGCGATTAATCCCCCTGGATCAGGCGCACTCAGAGTGAAGTTATGGGAAAATGCCACTTGCTGGGCTGCGTTTCGCCAAGAGTTTTAATTAAAGCATGAGTTATCTTCCAGTCATACGGGTAATAATTTCCTAACTCAACATTCAGTGAGTGCCGACTAATTGCTGCTTGACTTTTATCCTGATCGGTTAAACTTAATGCTAACTTACTTAAAGGTGTGATAATGAAAATTCTAATTTTATTGGCGGGCTTTTTTTTATATTCAGCTTCTGCAGCTGGGTCAGAGCCTTGTTCTGACTTACTGAATTATAAAGCGAGCAAATTAAGATCCAGCGAAGAGCTTGATTTTTGCCAGGCATTCCAAGGCAAGGTGATTCTTGCCGTCAATACTGCCAGCAATTGCGGCTATACTCCACAATTTAAAGGCCTGGAGGCGCTGTATCAAAAATATAAAGCCCAAGGTCTGGTAGTTGTCGGCTTCCCCTCCAATGATTTCAATCAAGAGTTTGATGCGGCAGAAAAAACGGCCAAAGTGTGTTTTATTAACTACGGGGTGACTTTCCCTGTGTTGGAAAAAAGTGCTGTTAAAGGCTCTTCAGCCAATGCATTCTTTCAAAAACTGATTAAGGCTACTGGTCAAGCGCCCGAATGGAATTTTTACAAATATCTGATTGCTCGGGATGGTTCATCTGTTGAGGCTTTTTCGAGTGATGTCACTCCAGAACAACTGGATTCAAAAATAAGCGCACCATTAAGCCCCCAATAATTTAAAACCACAGTTTATTGCCGACTTTTGGATAGCTGTTAGTGCATGGTCTATTATGCATATAGGACTATTAATTTATGGCGAGATGGAGACCTTAAGTGGCGGGTATTTATATAATCGGCAACTGGTTTCTTATCTGCGTAGCCAAGGTGAGCAAGTCACCATCATCTCTTTACCGTACCGCAACTACTGGCGGCATTTAACCGATAATTTTAATAGAGCCTGTTTAAGGCAACTAACGGATGCAAAGGTGGATATTTTAATTCAGGATGCGATGGTGCATCCGTCTCTATTTCTGCTGAATTATCGTCTTCGTCAACGAAGCAATGTACCGTTGATTTCCTTGGTACACTTGCTGACCACGTATGATCATCACTCTCGATGGAGTGGCTGGTTTTATCGTGCAATAGAGCAGTGGTATTTGCAGACTGTGCCTGGTCTGATACTGAATAGCCAGACGACTTTAAGACAAGTGACTGAATTACTGGCTAAGCCAATAGCACCTTATTGTTTGGCAGTACCCGCAGGGGATAATTTTAAAGACGTTAAGCTGGATATTGATTTTATCAGGCAACGAACTCAGATGGCTGGGCCATTAAAAATAGTAGTGGTTGGAAATGTGATTCGTCGCAAGGGCTTGCATGTGCTGATTAACGCTTTGCGTTTGTTGCCACCTGAAGATTATCAGGTGACAATTGCCGGACGTTTGGATATGGAACCCGCTTATGTCCAGCAACTGGAAAGTATGATCCAGCGTCTGCAATTACAGACGTCTATAATCTTTAAAGGCCCGATACAGGGTCAGAATCTCGCTGCTTTATATCAGGCCAATCAGTTGATGGTTTTACCTTCGGCTTATGAGAGTTATGGCATTGTGTATGTGGAAGCTCAGCAATTTGGTGTGCCAGTGATCGGGACAACTGAAGGAGCTGCCAAAGAAATTATCAGGGATGGCGAGAATGGCTATCTGATTCATCCTGAAGATCATCAGGCTTTGGCCACTGTCTTACGAACAGTGCATGAGAATCGTCAGTTGTTATTGCAGTTAAGTCTAAATGCCTGCATAGCCTATGAGCAGCATCCAAAATGGCAGGATAGTTGCGAAATTATTCGCCAATTTTGCCATCAGTTACAGATATTTTCTAAGAAATGAATCCATTG
>SESC01000216.1_pt1 | contig 23300 bp, 16 predicted proteins | sample 3171431 | NCBI WGS metagenome assembly SESC01 (sample SAMN06051868, study PRJNA518727) | freshwater metagenome | biome: subpolar coniferous forest; feature: holomictic lake; material: water; isolation source: holomictic Lake 227, 8 m depth | place: Canada: near Kenora, Ontario | collected... | reverse complement strand
GGTTACCTACGACCCCATGCGCAAGGAAGATACCCAAAACGGCACGACCTACCCCAGTGAAGCCGATATGGATAGCGATTTGGCTTTATTGTCAGATAAGGTTCATGCCATTCGAACTTACAGCGTACTTAAAGGCCAGGACAAGATTCCTGCACTTGCGGCCAAGCATAATTTAAATACAACCTTAGGTGCGTGGATTGACGGCGATCTGGAAAAAAATCGCCAGGAAATCGAAACCTTGATTGAGGTGGGTCGCCAGGATAATCCTAAAATTATTCGGATGATGGTGGGCAACGAAGTTTTGTTGCGTGCTGATATTACCAAAGCGGCCTTGATCGATTATATCCGGGAAGTTAAAAAAAGCAGCTGGCGACCTGTCAGTACTTCAGAAACATGGGATGTCTGGTTGAAAAACCCGGATCTGGTTGCTGAAGTTGATTTTATAGCGGTGCATATTTTACCTTATTGGGAAGGCATTGCCGCAGATGACGCCGTTGATTATGTTTTTGACCGTTTCCATGCCGTTCAGCAAGCTTACCCGAATAAACCCGTTATTATCACTGAAGTCGGCTGGCCTTCAGATGGTCAACCGTTTAAACATGCGGAAGCATCAATATCCAATCAGGCAAAATTCCTGCGTGAATTTCTTAATCGGGCCGATACTGAAAAAGTCACTTATTATATCGTCGAAGCCTTTGATCAACCTTGGAAAAAGTCTATAGAAGGCTCTGCGGGCGCTTATTGGGGCATTTTTAATGCCGATCGACAACCTAAATACCCGATGGACGCCGATGTTATAACCATGCCCGGTTGGAAAAACTGGGCGACTGGCGCGGCTGCTTTTAGTGTGGTGCTAATGGGTTTTTTCTTGTTTACCCGAAGCACGTTAAAACTTCCCGGCATTTTATTTTTTGGCGTGTGTGCCAATCTTGCGGTTTCTGTGATTTTTTGGTCTGCCTCCATTGGTGCCCAGCAATACCAAACCAACCTCAGTATGGTATTTTGGGGCGTTATGTTGTTGATGCAGATAATGGCGGTTGTTATCTTGCTGATAGAAAGTCTTGAAATTGCAGAAGTGATCTGGCATAAAAAGACCGCCAGAACCTTTCAGCCTCTAAAACCCTCGGCTGAGTTTAAATATCCCAAAGTTTCATTGCATTTGCCCATCCATAACGAGCCACCCATGATGGTGCGCAAAACGCTTGAGGCTTTGGCGAAAGTAGATTATCCCAATCTTGAGGTGTTGGTGATGGATAATAACACCAAAGATCCGGCGGTATGGGAGCCTGTGCGTGATGATTGTGAACGGCTGGGGCCTATGTTCCGGTTTTTCCATCTGGAAAACTGGCCAGGCTTTAAGGCAGGTGCCATCAATCATGCGCTTGAACAAACGGCCAGCGATGCTGAAATTATTGCGGTCATTGACAGTGACTATATTCTATCTCCGGATTGGCTTAACTGTATGGTGCCGTATTTTGATAATGAAAACGTCGGCTTTGTGCAGTCGCCGCAGGATTATCGTGACCGCGATCAAAGTTCTTTTAAATCCTTTTGTTACTGGGAATACGCCGGCTTTTTTAATATCGGCATGGTGCAAAGAAACGAATACAACGCCATTATTCAGCATGGCACGATGACCATGATTAGAAAATCCGCTTTATTGGAAGTGGGTAATTGGGCGGAATGGTGTATTTGTGAAGACAGCGAACTGGGGTTGCGTTTGTATGAAGCAGGCTATGACTCTGTTTATGTGAAGGATTCGTTTGGTAAAGGCTTGATGCCTGATACCCTGTCTGGTTATATGACGCAACGTTTTCGCTGGGTTTATGGTGCCATGCAAATTATCAAGGGCCATTGGCGCAGTTTTTTACCCACCAAAAAATCACCACTGACAGCGGCTCAGCGGTATTATTTTATTGCCGGTTGGTTGCCGTGGTTTTCCGATGCCTTGGCTCTGTTGTTTACGACCGCCAGCTTGGTTTTAACGGCAATAATACTGAGTGATCCGATACACAGCGAACTGCCTGCCAATGTGTTTTTATTACCCACCGTCGGATTGTTCAGCTTTAAAATTCTGCGTGGTTTATGGCTATATCAGGCGCGTGTTCCGTGTTCTGTGTGGCAATCATTGGGTGCGTCATTAACCGGATTATCGTTAACCCATACCGTCGCCCGAGGTACTGTGCAAGGCTTGTTTACTTCCGGCAAGCCGTTTATGCGGACACCCAAGTATGAAAAACAAGGGCCTTTGTTTACCGGATTAATCGCTATCAGACAGGAGTTATTTTTGCTGATATTGTTAAGTTCGGGTATTTTTGCCATGAGTTCTGTAGAGCATTTTGATAATTTAAGCGGTAAATTATGGGTAGCGGTATTGTCTGTACAAGCCGTTCCTTATGTTGCGACTTTGCTCACGCTACTGATCAGCATTGCACCTAATTATGGTAAAAAGTCCAAGCTTCTTGCTGAAGAGTTGGACGAGTAAACCTTCGCATTAACTAAAATATAACACCGCGAAGCCTGTCCTGAGCGAAGCCGAAGGGACAGGCTTCGTGGTGCGCAGTTAATCTTCTTACCTGCTTAATCATAAGTATTCACCTCCCCCTTTGAAAAAGGGGGATTTATCTAATAAAATCTCCCCTAACCCCTCTTTTTCAAAGAGGGGGACTGAACTTACCCTTAATCAGCCTTGACCGCACACAGGAAAAATTCAATGACACTTATTCGCCAAGACGACTTTATCCAAAGTATTGCTGATTCACTGCAATTTATTTCCTACTATCATCCGCTGGATTTTATCCAGGCTTTATATGCGGCCTATCAAAAAGAACAAAGTCCTGCGGCCAAGGATGCCATGGCGCAAATATTAATCAATTCAAGAATGTGCGCAGAGGGCCATCGGCCGCTATGTCAGGACACGGGGATAGTCACTGTTTTCTTAAAAATCGGCATGGATGTGCAGTGGGCGGCCGATATCAGCGTTACCGAGATGGTCAACGAAGGCGTTCGACGCGCTTATCTTGATCCTGATAATATTTTGCGTGCGTCGATACTGAAAGATCCTGCCGGAAAACGCATCAATACGGGAGACAACACACCAGCCGTTGTGCATACGGAACTTGTAACGGGTAATACGGTTGACGTTATTATAGCGGCCAAGGGCGGCGGTTCCGAGGCCAAGGCCAAGTTTGCCATGCTCAATCCCTCGGACAGCATTGTTGACTGGGTGTTAAAAACCGTACCGGCGATGGGCGCGGGCTGGTGTCCTCCAGGCATATTGGGCATAGGTATTGGCGGCACCGCAGAAAAGGCCATGCTTCTTGCCAAACAAGCTTGTATGGAATCTATTGATATTCAAGAACTCATTGCCCGTGGTGCCAATAACGCTTTGGAAGAATTACGCCTGGAACTTTATGAAAAAGTCAATGCGCTGGGTATTGGTGCACAGGGTTTGGGTGGTTTGACGACCGTGCTGGATATTAAAATTAACGATTATCCAACGCATGCCGCCAACAAACCGGTTGCCATTATTCCCAATTGCGCAGCAACCCGCCATGCCCATTTTGTCCTGGACGGCTCCGGCCCTGCCGAGTTTACCCCTCCACGCCTGGAAGACTGGCCAAACATCACTTGGGGCACCGGCGCTACGGCCCGCAGGGTTAATCTGGATACAGTCACTTCCGCCGAAGTCGCTACCTGGAAACCGGGCGAAACCCTGTTACTCAGCGGTACGATGCTGACGGGTAGAGATGCGGCGCATAAGCGTATGGTTGACTTGCTGGAACGCGGCGAGCCTTTGCCCGAAAGCGTTGACTTTAAAAACAAGTTTATTTATTACGTGGGCCCTGTTGATCCCGTACGCGACGAAGTAGTGGGTCCGGCAGGACCTACCACTGCTACGCGTATGGATAAATTTACCGAAACCATGCTGGCTAAAACCGGCTTGCTGGGTATGATTGGAAAATCCGAGCGTGGGCAGGAAGCGATTGATGCTATCAAAAAACACCAGGCCGTTTATCTAATGGCGGTGGGTGGCGCTGCTTATTTGGTATCAAAAGCGATACGCAAGTCACGTATTGTCGCGTTTGCTGATCTTGGTATGGAAGCCATTCATGAATTTGTTGTTGAAGATATGCCCGTTACCGTTGCTGTTGATAGTCAAGGCGTATCCATCCATCAAATAGCGCCAAAAATCTGGCAGAATAAAATCGGCAAGATTCCTGTCGTTGAAGCGTCGTATTAGTCGATCAAAAATTTTTTAGCGCTAACCATGAAGAATACGAAGTTATCTGTTAACTTATGACTATTCATAAGAAAGCCAGGCCATAAGGTAATGGTGTGCGTCCGCAGTTGATAGAATTAAATCCATAGCAATGTTCTATCAACATCATCATAAATGACGAGGTTTGAAAGCAGGATGAAAAAACTCCCCATCGGTATCCAAACCTTTTCGGAACTCATTGAAGATCAGCATTATTATGTTGATAAAACGCCGTTGATTGCCGATTTGGCGGCAACGGGAAAGTATTATTTTCTTGCCCGTCCGCGCCGTTTTGGAAAATCGTTATTGATCAGTACGTTAAAGTCGGCTTTTAGCGGCGAGCAGGCGTTATTTAACGGCTTGTATTTGCAGGATCATTGGGATTGGTCGGTACGTCATCCGGTCATCCATATCAGCTTTGGGCGCGGCATCGTTACGTCCGATGCAGTGTTGGATCAACGGTTTCGGGCCATGTTGAATGAGGTCGCCGAACGCTATGCGATAGTTTTGCTGCAACAGGATTTGGCGAATCGCTTTGCCGAGTTAATTCAGCGTTTACATCAAACGTATCAACAAAAAGTGGTGGTGTTAGTCGATGAATACGATAAACCGATACTGGATAATATTGAAAATCCCGGGCTAGCCATTGCAATAAGGGAAGGCTTGAGAAATATTTATTCAGTGATTAAAGATTGCGACCCGCATATTAAGTTTGCCTTCCTGACCGGGGTGAGTAAATTCAGTAAAGTGAGCTTGTTTAGTGGTTTGAACAACTTACGGGATATTAGTCTAAACCCGCGTTATGCCTCGCTCTGCGGTTATACCGATAAGGAAATTAAAGCGGTTTTTAACGGGCATTTGGACGGCGTCGATTTTTCGTTACTGGCCGAGTGGTATAACGGTTACAACTTTTTAGGCGAGAAAGTGTATAACCCTTTCGATGTCCTGTTGTACTTGGATCAGCGGCTATTTAAAAACTACTGGTTTGAAACCGGTAGCCCTTCGTTTTTAATTAAACGGGTACGCGAAAGACAGTATTTGATTCCCGATTTTGAAAACATGGTGATTGATGAAGTGATGTTGTCGAGTTTTGATGTTGAGGAAATCGCTTTGGAAAACTTGCTGTTTCAAACCGGTTACTTAACTATAGACCGCGTGGAAGAGTTGGGTGGCGAGCGCTTTTATTATCTGACTTATCCTAATCGTGAGGTTAAGGCGAGTCTGAATAGTTATTTATTACGGGATTTAACCCACTCATCAGCCAGCGTGGTCACGAGCCATCAAATGCAGCTTTATAAGGCGTTGAGCCAAGCTGATTTTGCCAGGTTGGAACAGTCTTTAGTACTGCTGTTTGCCGCGATTCCCAACGATTGGTATCGTAAAAACCAATTGGCCAATTATGAGGGTTATTATGCGTCGATAATTTACAGCTGTTTTGCCGCCTTGGGTTTAAAAGTAATTGCTGAGGATGCCACTAATCAGGGGCGTATTGATTTGACGGTTTTGCTTGATAATAAAGTTTTTATTATTGAATTTAAAGTGCTTGATGGCGCTAAAAAACAGGGAATGGCTTTGGAGCAAATCAAAGCCAAGAATTACAGCCAAAAATATGCCGGTGCTGAAAACAGTGTGTTTTTAGTCGGCATTGAATTTGACAAAGAGAGTCGTAATATTGATTTTTTTGCATGGGAACAGATTTAGGTGTATGCCAATAAACATTCATTGACGTAATGTTCAAATTTTATGTCAGCCTTGAAAAAAAATCTTATGTCCCCACATATTCAGCAATCACATTAACCATTTAGGAACAATACCGTGACTGTTGAAGCAAAAAAAGAAACCCTGGGCTTTGAAACTGAAGTAAAACACCTGTTGCATTTGATGATTCACTCCTTGTACAGCAACAAGGAAATTTTCTTGCGCGAGTTGATTTCCAATGCCTCCGATGCGGCCGATAAATTGCGTTTTGAAGCTTTGTCAAATGACGGCTTGTATGAAGGCGATACTGAGCTCAAAATTCGTCTGGAATTTGATAAAGAAAAACGCACCATTACGATTATCGATAATGGTATCGGTATGACCCGTGCGGAAGTTCAGGAGCACATTGGTACGATTGCAAAATCAGGCACCAAACAATTTTTTGAAGCCTTGACGGGTGAGCAAGCTAAAGACAGCGAATTAATCGGTCAATTTGGCGTCGGTTTTTATTCGGCATTTATTGTTGCTGATAAAGTAACCCTCACCACACGTAAAGCCGGTGTTGATAAAAGCGAAGGTACCCGTTGGGAATCAGCAGGTGAAGGCGATTACACAATAGAAGCAGTAGAAAAAGTACAGCGTGGCACAGAAATCGTTTTGCATTTGAAAGAAGCTGAAAGCGAATTCTTGGACGGTTATCGCATCCGTTCCATCGTCAGAAAATTCTCTGATCATATTTCTTTACCTATCGTTATGGATAAAGAAGTGATGCCAGAGATGGACATGGACATGGATGTAGAAGAAGGCGAAGAAGCCAAAGAAGCCAAGCCGGTTGCACAAATTGAAGAAGAAACCATTAACAGTGCTTCCGCGTTATGGACCAAATCCCGTCAAGATATTTCAGATGAAGATTACAATCAATTCTACAAGCATGTGGGCCATGATTTTCAAGATCCATTGACTCATGTACACAGCAGGGTTGAAGGCACTAACGAATATGCTTTATTGCTTTATGTGCCATCACGCGCACCGTTTGATTTGTGGGACAGGGATGCCAAACATGGCGTAAAACTGTACATTCGTAAAGTCTTTATTACCGATGATGCCGAGCAGTTAATGCCGCGTTATTTGCGTTTTATCAGGGGCGTTATTGATGCAAACTCGTTACCACTCAACGTATCCAGAGAACTTCTGCAACAAAGTAAACAAATCACCGCCATTAAATCGGGTGCGGTTAAAAAAGTGCTGGGTATGTTGGAAAATCTGGCCAAAAATGAACCGGAAAAATATGCAACATTCTGGGCTCAGTTTGGCGCAGTGATTAAAGAAGGCCCGATTGAAGACCATGCCAATAAAGCGCGCGTCGCCAAATTGCTGCGTTTTGCGTCTACCCATGCCGATACCGACAAACAGGATGTTGCGCTGGAAGATTATGTGGGCCGGATGAAAGAAGGTCAGGAACATATTTATTATGTAACGGCAGACAGCTTTTCTGCGGCAAAAAACAGTCCGCATCTGGAAATTTTCCGCAAGAAAGGCATTGAAGTTATCTTGTTATCTGACCGTATTGATGAATGGTTGGTGTCTAATCTGGACGAATTTGAAGGCAAGCATTTACAGTCTGTTGCCAAAGGTGATCTGGATTTAGGCAGTCTGGATGCAGAAGAAGATAAAGCCGCCCTGGAAGAAGTTAATAAAGACTTTGAAGCAGTCCTTAAGCAGATTAAAGACGTGTTGGCCGATAAAGTCAGTGAAGTACGCTTGAGTCATCGCTTAACCGAATCACCCGCCTGTTTGGTCGCGGATGTTTATGGCATGAGTCTTAACATGGAAAGAATCATGAAAGATGCCGGTCAATCAATGGGTATGGGAATGGGCAGAAAACCGGTTTTCGAAATCAACCCCACGCATCCGCTGGTTGTGCGTATGAAAGCGGAACAGGATGATACCCGTTTTGCCGATTTAACCCACATTCTGTTTGACCAGGCAATTTTGAGCGAAGGCGGACAACTGGATGATCCGGCTGCCTTTGTACATAAGTTAAACGGCTTGTTGCAAGGCTTGTTAAACTAAGCTTTAACAAAACCCAAAAAGGCTGGAGTGATCCAGCCTTTTTTTTGCCTGTTGGTTACCTTTAAATTTCAGCTAACAGGCTATTTATTGGTCAATTAGTTTATAATTAGCGCCATTCTACGTAGTAGCACGATATAAACAACCATCGTTTTCATGTCATCATCAAACTCTAGTTATTGTAATTACGCGGCTTTTAAGCCTTTAGAGCAGCAGAAAAAATCACGTTTTATCGCCGGCTTGTTGTTGGCAGTGGTGGTGGTGTTGCATAGTGCCTTGGCGTGGTATTTATTAAGCACACCTAAAACGGAAATTAAAAAACCGTTGCTTGTTATGGAGGTGGCGATGTTGACAAAACCTGAGCCGGTTTTAAAAGCAGCGGCAAAAGAACCACCGCCCGCGCTACCGCCCGTTAAAAAAGAACCCATAAAACCCAAGGCCGTTGTAAAGCCGCCACCGCTAAAAAAACCCGTTGTGGTTAATAAACCTGCACCATCACTTGATATAAAAGAAATGGTTCCCGTGCCCAAATTTGAGCCGGTACCCATGGTTAATACTGCGCCAGCAGCTGTTTCGCCAGCACCCTCAGCGTCATCAAGTTCACAGGCTACAGCTAAAACGACAACAACAGGGCAGGGGCGTGATGAGAGTAAAGCAGTGGTTTCAGGTGTGGTGCCATTGCTTCGTGTACCACCCAAATATCCGGTTCGCGCGGCTAGTCGGCATATTGAAGGCTGGGTGACCGTAGAATTTACCATTCAAACAGACGGAACAGTGGGTGACGCTGTCGTGGTAAGCGCAGAGCCTGAAGGTATTTTTGATGAGGCAGCCCTCACCGCCATAGGCAAGTGGGAGTTTAAGGAAAAAATGGTTAATGGCGTGGCGGTAACGCAACGCGCGGTGCAACGCTTACAATTTAAACTTGAACACTAACTTTTAAAAAATTGATACAAGGAAATCACTAAATGTCCCTACAGATGCATATTGCCCCCGAACTCATTATTGATGGAACCCTTTATACCTTACTGATTTTTTCAGTAATCACCTGGACACTCATTTTTTTTAAACTTTGGCAGTTTATCAACAACAGTCGTTGCAATGAGCGCTTTGAGAGCGCGTTTTGGCGTTTGTCTGATTTGAAACAAGCCAAAGAGCTATCGCCTGAATTATCCAAAGGTTCGCAAGCGCGGCTCGCCTATCAAGGTTTGACGTGGCTGGAGGAACATGAGCGTTCTGCAGGAACCCGGCTTAAACACAGTGGTGATTCTACGGAATTGCTGGAACAAGCTTTACGCGTACAGTTGCAAGAAGAACAACATGCCATGGAAGGCGGTTTAACATTGTTGGCCAGTATCGGCAGTACTGCGCCTTTTGTCGGTTTGTTTGGCACCGTATTGGGTATTATGCAGGCCATGCACGATATTACTGAAAGCGGCTCAACCAGCCTGGACGTTGTTGCCGGGCCGATTGGTGATGCGTTGGTTGCCACGGCCATTGGTATTGCGGTTGCGGTGCCTGCTGTTTTGGCCTATAACTTTTTTCTTCGTCGTGTCAAAGTACAACGTACCCGTCTGGAAAATTTTGTTGCCGGTTTTTTAAGCGTGGCGTTAACCTCTAGTAACAGGCAGGTTTAATCATGGCATTTAAACCGCAATCCGAAGATGAAAGCGCGATGAGCGAAATTAACGTTACGCCCTTGGTGGATGTGATGTTGGTGCTGGTGATTATTTTACTGGTTACCGCGCCGTTACTGACGCAATCTGTTCATGTAACGTTACCGAAAACGGTTGAAACAACAGCCAATATCAATGATCAGCCTTTGCAACTCGGTATTAATGCACAAGGTGGAATGACGCTTAACAAAAATCCAGTCGCTGATTTAGCGGCGCTTGAAATCGCTTTAAAAGCTGAATTGCAAAAAAAACCGGATGTGGGCGTGCATTTATATGCCGATCAAAGTGTGGTTTATGCCAAGCTTGCAGAGTTGATGGCAGCCGTTCAACATGCCGGGATAACAAAATTAGCGTTCGTAACGGAAGAGCAGTAACGATTGGTTGGAGTGATATACCTAGGAGGCTGTCCGAGAATAGGAACCGTAGCGAGGGGGAAGCCATTTTGAGTCAGATATTTTGATCATTTGAAATAAATAGTTTATTCGTGTAACGTTGTGAGCGGAAAATCTGGCCGAAATGGCTTTTCCGCAGTAGGTTTTCTCTTCTCGGACAGCCTCCTAGGCAACTCGCAATAAATAAGCCCCTAATTTGTAGTCTCCACATGCTTAATTCAATGGCAGTGACGTGTCCGACACCTTGACAATTTGGAGTGCAAACCCAGGTTTGTACTCCGGCCTTTAGACAACTCGCAATAAATAATCCCCGCCCTATCGTTCTCACGCTCCGGCGTGGGAATGCCGCCAGTGACGCTGGAGCGTGGGAACCAGGCGTATCCTTGGGGGTATTTCTGCGTGCTGCCTAACCGCCCTTGAAGAGAGGTTGTCTGTATGGACTTACAGTTTAAATGATAATGGACGGGGACTGCGTGTACTTCTTCTATTCTTCGATTTGTATACGTGCAAGTTTTCTGCGGTGCAGGAAAATGTAAGATATGACCAAAACAACACTGACACCTATCACGCCGATAATTGCCTGATGAGAGTATTGCATGATTAATGCTTCGTTATGGCCCAGTAAATAGCCAATCCAGGTCAGAATGGAGACCCAGATGAAAGCGCCAAGCAAGGTGTAAACAGTAAATTTTATGTGATTCATACCCGCCAATCCTGCGGGCAGTGAAATCAAGTGGCGGATGACGGGTAACATACGGCCAATAAACGTAGAGATTTCACCATGGCTGGCAAAATAATCTTCAACACGACGGAAATGTTCTTCCGTTATCAATACATAACGTCCGTACTTGAGTAAAAACGGTCTGCCCAAATAGTGGGCTGCGAAATAATTCAGATAAGCGCCAAACAAACTGCCCAGCGTGCCGCTGAGTATGACCAGAGCCATGTTCAATTGCCCTTGCTGCACCAGATAACCGGCAGGCGGCATGATGATTTCGCTAGGAATAGGCACTATAGAACTTTCCATCGCCATTAGTAAAAAAATGCCGGTGTAGCCCATCGCGCCGATGGTTGTGATTAGCCAGTTGATTACTTCGTGTAGCATTAATTTTCTCTATGAATGAATGATTGCCAAGGAATACTCATAAAACAACTTGGGTATCTTGCGCCCTCTCCCGCCGGGAGAGGGCTGGGGTGAGGGAATATAAACGGTCAAGTTATTTCATGCACGTTTCCAAGTGTGTTTCTTGGCTCTGCAAAAGCTGATAAACATTAACAGAGAACGCGATGGCAGGAAATAAAAATTTTGGCGGATTGTCGTGTGGGTGAATTGAGTAAGGTGCAATGGAAGCTCCAGTCACCTAACTATATATCCATATATCCAAAATTTTGGTTACAGTTCGATACGGATTCCAAGCTCCACAACCCGCTCAACCGGTATTTTAAAAAACTCAATTGCACTGGTAGCGTTATGAAATAAAAACCTGAACAACCCGCGGCGCCACTTGGGCATGGGGCTTTTGTTACGAAAAGATATTTGTTCGCTGCCGATGAAAAAAGAGGCGTTTTTGGGGTTAAAATCCAAGCCTTGTTGCACGCACAACTCCAATGCGCGACGAACATCTGCATTTTGTTTAAACCCGTAATAAAGTTTTACCCGGTAAAAATCACGGTTTTTACCAAAGGCTCTGATTTTGACCAGGTGCGCTTCGTCAACGTAGGGTTCGTTGGTGGTAACAATGGTCAGTACAATAATTCTCTCGTGCAAGACATGATTGTGTTCAAGATTGTGCAGCAGCACTTGGGGAACACCATGCAAGCTTCTGGTCAAATAAATGGCAGTACCCGGCACCCTCACCAATTGGCCATTTATTTTTTCTTCCAAGTCCTCGAATAACGTTCGTCTCTCATTCATATATTCCGAAAGTAACCTGCGCCCCTGAATCCATGTCGTCAACACCAGAAATAGAACGGTGGCAACGGCTAGGGGGAGCCAGCCACCAGTAGGTATCTTCAAACTGTTGGAAGAAAGGAATGCCAAGTCTATCGTTAAGAAAACCGACAAAAAAGCTATACTGGTGAATCTGTTCCATTGCCAGAGCGCTTGGATGACAATAAATGACAGAAGAGTGGTGGCCATCATGGTTCCGGTCACTGCCAAGCCATAAGCGGAAGCCAATGCAGATGAGGACTTGAAAGTTAGCACCAGCACAAAAACCGATATCATGAGCAGCCAATTGATGGCGGGTACATAAACCTGTCCCATTTCATCGCCCGAGGTGTGCAAAATGTTCATGCGCGGACAGTAACCTAGCTGTATGGCTTGTTTCGTCATTGAAAATGCACCGGAGATCACTGCCTGCGAAGCGATGACTGTCGCCAGTGTCGATAGAATCAGTAAAGGATACAGCGCCCAGGTCGGGGCAAGTAAATAAAAGGGGTTTTGTATGGCATCGGGGTGACCTATTAACAGGGCTCCCTGTCCGAAATAGTTGAGCAGTAGAGCCGGAAACACAAAGCCGAACCAAGCGTAACGAATCGGTTTTAAACCGAAATGTCCCATATCGGCATACAGCGCTTCTGCGCCGGTAATCGCCAGCACAACCGCCCCCATGATCAAAAATCCATGCCAGCCTAAATGGGCCAGCAAATACACTGCATAATAAGGGTTAACCGCCATCAATACGCCGGGTTCATGGATGATGTTAATCACGCCCAAGACCGCAAGCAAACTAAACCAGATACACATGATCGGCGAAAACAGTTTGCCCATCTTGCCGGAGCCTTTTGCTTGCAGAATAAACAGCCCGGCCAGCACAGTGATGGTGATCGGCACTATATAATCCGCCAATGAAGGTGCGATAATTTGTAGGCCTTCGACGGCGCTAAGTACCGAGATTGCTGGGGTGATGATGCTGTCGCCGTAAAACAGCACGGTGCCGAGCAAACCGATGGTGACGATAAAACGCATTCTTTTTGGATTTTCTTTGGAGCCTTGTAGCGCCAGGGCCATTAGTGCCATGATGCCGCCTTCGCCTTTGTTGTCGGCACGCATGATGAAAATTGCGTATTTGGTGGTTACAACCAGCGTTAATGTCCAGAAAACCAGAGACAAAGCTCCCAATACATGGAGTTTATCAATCGTCAAGCCACTCAGAAAAATTTCCTTAAGGGCATAAAGCGGGCTGGTGCCGATGTCGCCGAATACTACGCCGATAGCACCCAGCGCCAGACCGCCCAGTTGTTCTTTGGAATGATTTTGTGAATTTGAGGACATGATCGTAACCAATCGGAAACTAATAAATATTTAAGAAAAATTGGACGGCATGATTGCCGTCCAACAGATTGTAAGGCAAAAGAAACAGGTACGCGTTTCAAGATAATATCGCTGAATCGCTTAAAAATACCGTGCATTTATCCAGAAATGCACGGCAATACTGGCGAAATAGCCCAGTAAAATAACGGGCATCCAACGCATGTGGAATGCAAAAGTATAGCCCTCCTTGATCTGACCGAGCAATGCGACGCCGGGTGCAGATCCGATTGCCAGCAAACTGCCACCTACGCCGAGAGTTAGGGTCAACAGCAGCCATTGACCGGGAGGAAGGTCTGGATGCATGCTCAATACCGCAAACATCAAGGTACCGTTATCAACAAACGCAGAGGAAAGACCGATACTAATATTGGCAATCGTGGGGCTAATCTGCCCGAACAGAAAATGCGCAATAGCATCAAGATAGCCGATAAACCCCAAGGCGCCAATCATCATCATCGCGCCGTAGAAGAATAACAGTGTATCCCAATCCACATTACCAATATTCTTGAATACGTCAAAATCCTGTTTTATATTATCTTTGGGAGCTTCTACCCCAAAGAGTTGATAGACATGGGCAAAGTCGCTTGGGACTTCGATTGCTGTCTTGGTCAGATAAAAGCTAAAAAACTGTAATAAACCAAGGCCCGCCATCATGCCCGCAGCAGGCGGCAGTTCCAGAAGAATATTAGAAGAGACCGTAATAGCGAGTGTCACTACGAATAGTGCAATAACCCGCTTGCTGCCACGGCGAAGCCAGATGCCGCTGGTGGACGCTGCCGGTGTTTCTTTGGGGACGAAAAAATGCATCACGGCTGCAGGTATAAAAAAATTGACCAGACAGGGAACAGCCAGCGAGAGGAACTCATAGAAAGGCAGGATTTTATGTTGCCAGACGAACAGTGTCGAAATACCGCCCAAGGGACTTAACGAACCGCCGGCATTGGTCGCCACGACGATATTGACGCAAGCCAGGGCGACGAATTCTTTTTTGTATTTGCCCACCGCAGCCGCAACAGCGCCCAATAGAAGGCCCACCGCCATACCGCTGATCACGGTAGAAAGGAGAAAGGCAAGAATGCCGGTAATCCAGAACAGTTGCCGGTAGCTGAATTGCCGACTTAGCAGCCAAATTCTGAGGCCATCGAAAACGCCGCGCTCTTCCATGGCGTTTAGGTAGGTCATAGACACCAGGATAAATAAAAATAATTCGATATAAGCAAGCAGATTGCTTTCAAATGCGACTGCTGCCACTTTGGCTTCACCGTTCATGGCATAGTAAATACATATAGCAAACCATACAAGCGCCGAACCTAATACCATCGGTTTGGATTTACGTAATTCGATAACTTCTTCCGACATCGCTGCAATGTATGCCAGAACGGTAACTGCTATCGAAAGATAACCGACGATATGCTGTGTTAAGTTTAATGATTTGGCCGCACTTAACGCTTCGCCGGCAAAGGCTTCTGCAGGTAAGAACAATAATGCAAAGCTTACTAACGTTAATGATTTGCTATTCATTTGATTACTGAATGTTAATTAAGAAAAGACGAAACGAATAAAGCAGTTTACAAAAATTGACTGCCAATGACTTATAAAACTCGCCTAATCTTGAAGCCTGTTTTGACTGGGTGTTGTTTGCCTTGTCTATTTTAAGGGAAGTTTAAACAAAGCTGTAAAACTATTTAAAAAAAACCGGAATACGGTTGCGATAATGCTTATGTCCGGCCACTACGGAACTTTGCTGTTGCGATTCCATTTTTTAAATTTATCACTATTTGTTTGAATGACAAGTTTTTAGGCGTTACTTGATCGTAGATAAGTCCAGAAAAATCTTAAAAGATTATCACCGCGAAGACACAAAGGGACACGAAGAAAAATTTGTCTCTTAAAGCTTGCGTTCAGGGTCAATGCCTTCATATCTTAACTTCGGGCTGTGCGCCTGGGACAGACTTTGTAGTTAATAATAGCTTATTGACAGGCTGTTTATCCTCATTTTTGGGTTGGCTGATTTAATTAAAAATGCAGTGCGGGGGTCTGGGGTAACAAGAACTTGCTGTTTTTATACATAATACAATGGTTTATTGTACTAAATTCTAAAAAGGCTGGATAATCTGCAACCTTCATTTATGAGCAAATATTTTGGCATGGAATTTAATTTAATTAATACTGACAGTCATGCACGGCGTGGACGTCTTACTTTTGACCGTGGCGTTGTAGAAACGCCGATTTTTATGCCGGTTGGCACTTATGGCGCGGTTAAATCATTAACACCGGAAGACCTGACGAGTGTCGGTGCACAAATTATTTTGGGTAATACCTTTCATTTAATGCTGCGACCAACGACAAGTGTGATCAAGGCGCATGGTGATTTGCATAACTTTATGCATTGGGATAAACCTATTTTGACCGATTCCGGCGGTTTTCAAGTGTTTAGTTTGGGGGCGTTAAGAAAAATTACTGAAAAAGGCGTCACCTTTAAATCGCCGATAAACGGCAGCGCTATTTTTATGGGGCCTGAAGAGTCCATGCAGGTGCAGCGTGATTTGGGCTCGGATATCGTGATGATTTTTGATGAGTGTACGCCTTATCCGGCTACCGTTAACGAAGCCGCCGATTCCATGCGCTTATCGTTGCGCTGGGCGGCGCGAAGTAAAGCGGCGCATGGTGATAATTTGTCGGCGTTGTTTGGCATCGTGCAAGGCGGCATGTATGAGCATTTACGTCAGGAGTCAATAGACGGTTTGCTGGATATCGGTTTTGATGGCTATGCGATTGGCGGTTTGTCAGTCGGAGAGCCCAAAGAAGAAATGATGGCGACACTGGATGCCATTCATAGCAAAATGCCGGTTGATAAGCCGCGTTATTTAATGGGTGTGGGTACGCCGGAAGATCTGGTTGAGGCCGTTCGACGCGGCATTGATATGTTTGATTGTGTCATGCCTACGCGCAATGCACGCAATGGACATTTGTTTACCAGTTTTGGGGTGGTAAAAATCAGGAACAGTCAATACGAGTTTGATAACATGCCGCTGGATGAGTCCTGTGACTGCTATACTTGTCGGAATTACTCAAGAGCCTATTTGCGTCATCTGGATAAATGTAAGGAAATGCTGGGTTCAAGGCTTAATACCTTACATAACCTGCATTATTATTTGGGCCTGATGCAGGGCTTGCGTGATGCCATTGAAAAGCAGGAGCTGGATATTTTTGTCCGGCAGTTTTACCAACAACGAGGAAAATTTACGCCGTCTATGGCATAATAACAAGATTTTTTAATTACTATAGAATTTTGAGGATAATCATGAGTTTTTTTATTTCTGACGCTTTAGCGGCAGCGCCTGCTGCCACGCAACAACCAGGCATTGAAGGCATGCTGTTTCCACTGGGTATTCTGGTGTTTTTTTATTTTTTGTTTCTGCGTCCCCAAGCCAAGCGCACCAAAGAAAAGAAACAAATGATTGCCGCTATGAGCAAAGGTGCCGAAGTAGTAACCTCGGGCGGTATTTTAGGTAAGGTTGTTGATTTGGATGATAATTTTGTCAAGATTGAAATCGCGGACAATACTTTTATTCAAGTGCAGCGCCAAAGCATTGAAAGCATGATGCCAAAAGGAACTTATAAAGCCATAACTAAAAAAATAGTTAAAGCTTAATATTATAGCGCGTAGCCAGTCAGCAACAGCTTGCGTAAGCTGATGCACGGTTTAATTATTGGAATAACACATGCAAAACCATTTCCCCCTTTGGAAAAATCTATTAGTCCTGATTGTTTTTGGCATCGGGATTATTTATTCATTACCTAATTTGTACGGTGATGATCCGTCTGTTCAGGTGTCATCGACACAAACAACCCTTATAGCGCAGGATCAGGCAAATCAGATCGAGTCTGAAATTAAAACGGTCGGCGTTCCGGTAAAAGCGTTTGAGTTTAAAGACGGACGTATTTTGGCGAGGTTTACCAACACCGATGATCAGCTTAAAGTCGCTGATTTATTAAGAGACAAGATGGGCAGCAATTATACGGTTGCCTTAAATCTGGCACCCACAACACCCGCCTGGTTACGAGCTTTAGGTGCCGAGGCGATGTATTTGGGTCTCGATTTGCGGGGTGGGGTACATTTTCTGCTGGAAGTGGATATGGATGCTGCTGCCAAACAAGCTGAAGACCGCTATAACGATGATTTACGTCTGGCCTTAAGAAGTGCAAAGATGCGCTATCAGACCGTTGCCAAAGATAACGGCTTTATAAAAATCACGCTGAAGTCGCCGGATGATAAGCCTGCACTGATGGATCTGCTGGCTAAAGATTTTCGTACCCTGGATATTACCGAGCCGGAAAATCAGGATCAGGTATGGCTAAAAATGTCTGAAAAAGAAGTACGCGAAATCAAAAAATTTGCCGTGGCGCAAAACATGACGACTTTGCGTAACCGGGTAAACGAGCTGGGAGTTGCCGAACCGGTTATTCAGCAACAAGGTGAAAATCGCATCATGGTGCAATTGCCGGGCGTTCAGGATACGACGCGTGCCAAGGAAATTCTGGGTACGACGGCTACCTTGGAGTATCGCCTGGTTGATACTGAACATGATGTGCAGCAGGCAGTTGCCGGTCACGTTCCGGTTGGCAGTCGCTTGTATTATGAAAAAAAGGGCAATCCAATCCTGTTGGATCGTCGCGTTATTGTGACAGGCGACCAAATTGTTGATGCGTCTTCCGGTCAAGATCAGGACGGCAGGCCTTCGGTTAATATCTCCTTGAACGGCGTTGGTGCGGCCAAGATGGCTAAAACCACCCAAGTCAGTGTTGGCAAGCCAATGGCGGTGGTCTTTATAGAATATAAAGTCGAGACAAAAGTAGTCAACGGTCAAAAAGTACGTCATAAAGATAAAATTGAGAAAGTTATCAATGTAGCCACTATCCAGGGCGTATTCAGTAAACGTTTTCAAACCACCGGTTTGGACAGTCCGCAGGAAGCACGTAATTTGTCACTGTTGTTAAGGGCGGGAGCCTTGGCTGCGCCGGTTGATATTGTTGAAGAACGTACGGTAGGCCCCAGCCTTGGACAAGATAACATTGATAAAGGCATGTTGTCGTTTGTGGTAGGTTTTGGTTTGGTTGTGCTGTTTATGGCGGTTTATTATCGACTATTCGGCATGATTGCCAACCTTGCCTTGGCGTTTAACGTGGTGATTGTTGTCGCCATCTTATCGATGTTGCAGGCGACGCTGACGTTACCGGGTATTGCCGGGATTATCTTGACGGTGGGTATGTCGGTTGATGCCAACGTGTTGATATTTGAACGGATTAAAGAAGAGCTCAACAATGGCAATACACCGCAATCATCCATATTTATTGGTTACGATAAAGCTTTTGCCACCATTCTTGACTCCCACTTTACCAATCTTGTGGTTGCTGTGGTGTTGTTTGCTTTTGGTACCGGTTCCGTCAAAGGTTTTGCGGTAACGCTGATTATCGGGATTTTGTCATCCATGTTTACGGCAATCACCGGAACGCGGATGGTTATTAACTGGGTATACGGTAACCGCAGGGTTGAGAAATTATCCATTTAGACCCTACTTTAAGAAGAATAAAATATGAAGACGACAAATATAAATTTTATAGGTAACCGAAATAAAGCACTGATATTTTCCGGTGTGCTGATGATTATCTCGATAGGATCGCTGGCTGTTCGCGGCTTGCAGATGGGCATTGATTTTACCGGCGGTACTCTGATTGAAGTGGGTTATCAAAAAGCGGCAGATTTAACGGTACTGCGCAATACCTTGGATACTGAAGGTTTTGACGATGCCACCGTGCAGAATTTTGGCACGGCAAAAGACGTTTTGATTCGGTTAAAACCCCATGAAGGGGTGAGCAGTGCCGATTTAAGCACCAAGGTACTGGAAGCGATTAACAAAACAACCGCAGAACCCGCCAGTGTTCGACGCGTTGAATTTGTGGGGCCACAAGTCGGTGACGATTTGGCTGAAGACGGTTTTTTGGCCTTGTTGTATTCAACGATAGGTATTTTGATATATATTGCCTGGCGCTTTGAGTGGAAATTTTCTACGGGTGCCGTTATCGCGACTATTCATGATGTGGTGGTTACCTTGGGGTTATTTTCCATTTTAGGTTTGGAATTTGATTTGACGGTATTGGCAGCAGTACTGGCGCTGATCGGTTATTCCTTGAACGATACCATTGTGGTTTATGACCGTATCCGTGAAAATTTTCGGTTATTAAGAAATAAATCGACCGAAGAAATTATGAATATCTCGGTTAATGTCACTTTAAGTAGAACCATTATGACTTCGTTGACGGTTATTTTAGTGCTGGTTTCCCTGTTTTTTCTGGGCGGTGAAATTATCCATAACTTTTCCATTGTGCTGCTGTTTGGCGTGTTTTTTGGCACCTATTCCTCTATTTTTATCGCCAGTCCGATGGCTTTATTATTGGGTATAAGCCCTGAAGATTTGATGATTCCGGTCAAAGAAGGCGCAGATATAGATCATAGACCGTAGATATAAGCGTGGTCGTTTGTCTACAATGTGTCGCTTATCGGGTATAATCGGCAATTCAAATATTTTATTTACTGTTACTTTGGAGTTTTAAAACATAATGGCACTAGAACGCACTTTCTCAATTATTAAACCTGACGCTGTCGCAAAAAATGTTATCGGTGAAATTTACAGTCGTTTTGAAAAAAATGATTTGAAAATTGTTGCTGCAAAAATGCTGCACCTGACTCAAGAACAAGCTGAAGGTTTTTACGCGGAACACAGTGAGCGCGGCTTCTTTAAGGATTTGGTTGCATTTATGGTTTCAGGCCCTGTGATCATGCAAGTCTTGGAAGGCGAAAACGCAGTCCTTAAGCATCGTGAAATAATGGGTGCTACCAACCCTAAAGAAGCCGCTGCAGGCACCATTCGCGCTGATTTTGCTGCCAGCATTGATGAAAACGCAGTACATGGATCAGATGCGGTTGAAACGGCTCAAAGAGAAATCGCTTTCTTTTTCTCGGATAATGAAATCTGTGCAAGAACCCGTTAAGACCCAACGGTTTAATCTGCTCGATTACGACAGAAAAGGTCTTGCGGCCTTTTTTGTTGAATTGGGCGAGAAACCTTTTCGGGCAACCCAGTTGCTTAAATGGATTTATCAGGAAGGCGTAGAAGATTTCGACCTGATGACTGATTTAAGCAAACCGTTGCGTGTCTGGCTCAATGAAAATTGCTGCCTGGCCACTCCCGAGATTGTGATTGAGCAAATTGCCAGTGACGGCACCCGTAAATGGGCCTTGCAAACCAGTTGCGGCAATCGAATCGAAACGGTTTTTATACCTGAAGAAGGGCGTGGCACTTTATGTGTATCATCACAAATCGGTTGTGCACTAGCCTGTACTTTTTGTTCTACCGCTCAACAAGGGTTTAATCGTAATTTGACGACGGCCGAGATTATTGGTCAGGTTATTGTTGCGCAGAAACGTTTGGGGACGACCAAAAAAATCACCAATGTGGTCATGATGGGCATGGGCGAGCCTTTGCTTAATTTTGATAATGTGGTTGCCGCCATGAATTTAATGATGGATGATTTTACTTTTGGGCTTTCCAAGCGACGGGTAACGATCAGCACATCAGGTGTGGTGCCTGCCATGTATCGTTTGACGCAAGTGTGTGATGTGAGTCTTGCGGTATCATTACATGCGGTGACCGACGAATTAAGGGATGAACTGGTTCCGATTAATAAGAAATATCCGTTAAAGGAGTTAATGGAAGCGTGCCGGGATAATGCAAAGATTGCACCACGGCGTACCATTACCTTTGAATACGTGATGCTTGATGGTATTAATGACTCCATGGATGATGCTCGCGGACTCATTAAGTTGTTAAAAACAGTACCGTCAAAACTTAATTTAATACCCTTTAATCCGTTTCCCAATAACGCTTATCGGTGCTCAAGCAAAGACGCTATTAATCGCTTTAAAACGGTTTTAAACGATGCCGGAATAGTCACTACGATCAGGAAGACGCGCGGCGAAGATATTGATGCGGCGTGCGGTCAACTGGTTGGACAGGTTGAAGATAAAAGTCGCAGACATCTCAAGTTAAAGGCAGTAGGCGCAGAACGTGCTGCCTGAGGCAACACAAGTGTTTATTCGCCTGGCTTGTGGCCTGTTTTTAGTGGTTGTATTAACGGCTTGTACCTCCTTGTTTGACAAAGAAACCAAAAGGGATGATTCCGCCAGTATTTATTTGCAGCTGGGGGTGCGTTATATGGATTTGGGTAAGCTGGAAATAGCCAAAGAAAATTTACAACTGGCACAAGAAAAAGATCCCAATAATTCCCAAGTGCATAATGCATTTGCTTTTTTATACGAAAAATTAAATGACTATAAGCTGGCCCAAGAGAATTATGAACGGGCACTGGATGTGTCGCCGGATGATTGGAGTGTCCAAAACAACTATGGCCGGTTTTTGTGTGACCGTGGTCAATATGAACAAGGCATGGCTTTACTGACCCAGGCGATTTCGACCCAGTTAAACGACCGGCAGTGGTTGGCCTTAACCAATGCCGGGCGGTGCCAGTTGGCAATGAAACAACAACAAAGTGCCAAAGCTTACTTTAAGCAAGCACTGATACTTAACAACACTTACGCGCCGGCATTGCTGGAAATGCAAAAAATGAGTTATCTAAGCGGCGAGTATTGGGCGGCAAAAGGTTATTTACAACGATACCTGAGTGTTGCAGATCATACCTCCGGCACGTTATGGTTTGGCATGCAAACAGAACGCGCCTTGGGTAATCAAGCGCTGGCAAATGAATACCAAAACCTGTTATTGGAAAAATTTCCGCTTTCAGATGAAGCAAAACAAATCAAGCCGGTTTTACAATAACAGTCATTCTGACCCTTATGGCAAATAATATACAAGCAATTCGCGGGATGCACGATGTGCTTCCTGATCAAACACCTATCTGGCAGTACGCAGAACAAACGCTAAGAGATGTACTCAGTGCTTATGGCTATAGTGAAATTCGGCTGCCCATTGTTGAAAAAACAGAACTTTTCAAACGCTCTATTGGTGAAGTAACCGATATCGTCGAAAAAGAAATGTACACTTTCGAGGATCGTAACGGCGATTCATTAACCTTGCGGCCGGAAGGAACGGCAGGTTGTCTTAGGGCCTGTCTGGAGCATGGACTCTTACATAATCAGGTACACAGGTTATGGTATTACGGCCCGATGTATCGCCATGAACGTCCACAAAAAGGACGTTATCGCCAGTTTATTCAATTGGGCGTTGAGACCTATGGCATGTCCGGCCCTGATATTGATGCCGAATTAATTCTGCTAATGGATCGCCTATGGAAAAAGCTGGGTATTCGCGATAAGGTGCGCCTACAGCTAAATTCTTTGGGTACTATTGCTGAACGACTGGTTTACCGGGAAACGTTGGTCGGCTATTTTCAGGCACATCTGGATGAGTTGGATGAAGACAGTTTGCGTCGACTGGGAACCAATCCCTTGCGTATTCTGGATACCAAAAATCCGGCCATGCAGAAGCTGGTTGCCAATGCGCCAGAATTAATGGCCTATTTGGGGGAAGAAAGTCTGCAACATTTTAATACCTTAACGGCCACCTTGATTGACTTGGGTATTAGTTACGAAATCAACACCCGATTAGTGCGCGGACTTGATTATTACAGCAAGACCGTATTTGAATGGGTGACCGACGAATTGGGCTCACAAGGCACGGTCTGTGCCGGTGGCCGTTATGATGGCCTGATTGAACAGTTGGGTGGCAAGCCCAATTTTGCCGTGGGTTTTGCCATGGGCATTGAGCGCTTATTGGCTTTAATGGAAGCGTCGGGTAATATTCCGCAAACAA
>SESC01000213.1_pt1 | contig 23358 bp, 19 predicted proteins | sample 3171431 | NCBI WGS metagenome assembly SESC01 (sample SAMN06051868, study PRJNA518727) | freshwater metagenome | biome: subpolar coniferous forest; feature: holomictic lake; material: water; isolation source: holomictic Lake 227, 8 m depth | place: Canada: near Kenora, Ontario | collected... | reverse complement strand
ATAGGTGATTAGGCTTTTAGTTTCAATAAAAATATGGATTCTAATTTAATTGGGTGTGATCTGGTTAGTTTAGTGATTAGAGAATATACACGGTAAGCCTAGTCAAGCCCAATTAATTAAGGGATTAATAGAAATTAAGTTAAAATTCAAGTGGTCGATATTTTTAGGAATTAAATATAGTATATGAAGGTCTTAATCGAAAACAAAGATCATTGTGCCGGAATAATAGAGAAGTAAGCTGATGTTTTTACCAAAGGATTTTGTTGAGACGGCTGAAGGTTATATATTTGCAGTTGTCTGGCATGGCATTGAGCAGGGTAAGGTACTCTGTTTTTTAAGATATATTGAAGTAGAGGGGGCATGGATTAAGGTTGACACTGAACAAGCGAACGCTTTACTCAGAGAGCAATGTCCAGGCTATTTATATTACTCCGTTTTGTTGGATGCTCATTTACATGCTGTAGTTATTGATAAAATTGCCAAACATTATCAGCCCAGAGAATGCTTGCAGCAGATTCTGACTAAAAACCATTACGATGACGTTGAAGGTGATCTCATTCAACTTTGTCATTTATTGCAAGAAAATGGTGTGGATTTATCCCAAATCGGGATTACAGGTTCGCTATTAATCGGTGTGCAAAAGCAAAATTCAGATATTGATTTGATTTGTTACGGGCGAAAGACGTTTCATCAATGTAGAGCAGAGCTTGCTAAATTGATTAGCCAACATAAGTTGCAAGATTTGACTGAGGAGGAGTGGCTCTCCTCTTACAACCGAAGATCTTGTCATTTAAGTTTTTCTGAGTACGTTTGGCATGAACGAAGAAAAGGTAATAAGGCGCTTATTAGGGGTCGTAAGATTGATCTAAGTTTTATTGATGATACGCAGTCTGTTGACAAAATGCGTTATCAAAAATGCGGAATGATAACGCTGCAATGCCTTGTTATCGATGATACTTATGCATTTGATTATCCGGCGGTCTTTAAGGTAGGTCATGAAGACTATGACGCTATCGTTTGTTTTACGGCAACCTATACAGGTCAGGCGCTTACAGGAGAAACGATTGAAGTGTCAGGAAACATAGAGCAAACACAGGCAGGTTTAAATCGTATTGTGGTCGGTTCCAGTCGTGAAGCCGTAGGTGAATATATTAAGGTTATCCATGTGTAAACTGACCGATTTTGCCGCCGTTATCTTTGATATGGATGGCTTGGTTTTAGATACGGAAAAAACGTATTTCAAGGCTTGGCAGGCTGCTGCAACATCAATGGGGGTTGATTTTACTGAGACATTTTTAAACTCTTTGTCGGGATTACATTATAAGAATATAGAGAGAAAAGTGCTGGCACATTTAGGTGCAGATTTCGATTTGAAATCATTTAATGAACTCAGTGGTGTTTTTTGGCGTAAGCAAGTGTCTATTGACGGTATTGAGACAAAGCATGGTTTTAATCAGTTGCTAGACTTTATTATCGAATGCAAGATTCCCTATTGCTTGGCAACAAATAGTAGGGCGATTAATGTTTATGAATGTCTTGAGTTAGCAGGTATTAAAGAGGTATTTTCAACGATTGTTACGCGTGATGATGTGATTCAAGGTAAGCCTGAGCCTGATGTTTTTTTAAAAGCAGCGGAACGATTAAAGGTGCCAATTGCAGATTGTTTGATCCTTGAAGACTCTTTGGTCGGGATTCAGGCGGCAGCAAAAGCGGGAGCTTTTTCAGTTTTTGTGCCTTCAACAGTGCCAGTCGATTTAATGGCTATTGAGTTGTGTGATTTTATGGTAACAGATTTATCACAAGCTCTTTTTGCTTTTAAGTCCGTATGAGGGCATGTTAATACTGTATAATTCGTCCATTTTTTAATCAAACATTACATCACTAGCTTGATAAGCCACTATTCTAAAGTTTCAGTCATTGCTCCAGCTCGGTTGCATATGGGTTTTATAGATCTAAGCGGATCGTTGGGTCGTAATTTTGGCAGTATTGGCGTTGCACTCAATGAGAATTCTACAAAATTATCACTATCTGCTTCATATGAACGCATAGTATCAGGGCCCTCTGCAAAGCGTGCTGAAAAATGTTTGACTTTGATGTGCCAAGTCTTAAATGTCTCGGATAAGCTAGCCGTAATCATAGAATCCGCTATTCCTGAGCATGTTGGTCTAGGATCGGGTACGCAAATGTCATTGGCAATAGGCTCTGCACTTAATGCGTTTTATGGTTTAGGGTTAAGCGTACGTGATATTGCTTTGTTAATGGATAGGGGCTTACGTTCTGGTATTGGTATTGGAGTATTTGAGCAGGGGGGGTTGGTGGTTGACGGTGGGCGGGGAGCAAAAACTATTACGCCACCCGTACTTGTACATTTGGATATTCCTGAAACTTGGCGTTTTATTTTGGTGCTCGATCAGCGTGGACAAGGTTTACACGGTCAACAGGAAATAGAGGCATTTAAAACGTTGCCGGTTTTTCCTAAACGTGAGGCAGAGCGTTTATGCTATTTATTATTAATGCAAGGGTTGCCGGCTGTTGCTGAAAATGATCTAAGTAAGTTTGGTGATGTTATCACGCAACTTCAGCGTTCCGTTGGTGAGCATTTTGCCCCCGCTCAAGGCGGTATTTTTACGAGCTCTGAAGTTGCCGTTGCCATGCAATGGCTGGCTGAACAGGGTGCTGTTGCGATGGGGCAAACTTCATGGGGCCCCACCGGTTTTTGTGCAGTAGACAGGTTAGAACTAGCGGAGTCACTTGTTCATGAGGCGACCCAAAAATTTGCGCATTTTGATAATCTGAGCTTTGTAGCTACAAGTGCTAGAAATAGCGGTGGTGATGTATTTGTTGTTTAGGCCCCTTTGTTGAACAATCTCTCTAAACAGTGAGAAAATAATGAATAATCATAAAGATATTCAAGAGCCACTCTCTAATGTTATGGCGTTGTTAGCACGACATAAGTTGGTTGAAGATTTACTGCATCGACAAGACATGCCTCGACATGACTTAGTTGAAACTTTAGTTCATAAACAAAATAAAGTTGAGTTACAAAGGTTGCTTGATCAATTTGATAATAGACTCATAGCACGTATCCTTGAAACTTTGCCTATCGGCGATCGTAAAATTGTTTGGCAGTTAGTGCGTGATGACAGGAAAGAAGAGATTCGGCGAGAGGTGTCTGAGGCTATTCGTCATGATCTGGTTCTCGATTCAAGGCATAAAAATCGAACGATGATGATTCGAGTATTCGATCTTTATGAGGGGCGTTTAAGGCAAATCCCTGTAGAGGCTAAAGAAGATTTAGTTAGCGTTAAGCCTATTTGGGTTGATTTAGTTATGCCAGATGATGAGCAGCTCACTTGGGCGAAGGATATCTTTGGTGTCGATCTGCCTAATCCAAAAGAGTTGACTGATTTAGAAACGAGTGCTCGTTTTTACGTAGAAGATAACGGAGAAGTGCATCTACATTCTGATTTTCTTCTTGACCGGAAAGACGAATCTCGAAACGTGGCTGTAGCATTTATTCTAAATAAAGATACCCTGTTTTCTGTGCGAAACAAAGAGTTACCTGTATTTCGTTTGCAAAGATTAAGAGCGAGAGCCGAGTTTGGTTATGTATCTGAAGCAAAAGATGTGTTGTTAGATCTTTACGCTGCTGAAGTTGAATATTCTGCTAATGCCTTAGAAGATGTCTATTCGGAGTTGGAAGAAGTTGGGCGACAAGTCTTTAGTTCTCATATGACAGATGATGAGGCCGCCAATATTCTGGCGGCAATTGCTGAAGAAGAGGATCTCAATGGACGTATTCGGAGAAATGTTTTAGATACCCGACGTGCGCTTTCATTTTTAATGAGAGGCAAATTTCTTTCAGAAGTTCAGCATAATGATGTCAGAGAAATTTTACGAGACATTGACTCTTTAGATGGGCATACGGCTTTTTTATTCAACAAGATTAACTTCCAAATGGATGCTACTGTTGGTTTTATTAATGTAAATCAGAATAAAGACATTAAGAGATTGACAGTGATAAGCGTTGTTTTTATGCCTTTGAATGTGTTGGCCGGGATTGGGGGTATGTCTGAGTTTACAATGATGACAGAAGGAATACCGTGGCCGCTTGCTTATGGTGGTTTTTCGGTGGCTTTGGTAACAATCGGCTGGATTACCTATGCGGGTTTGAAGTTTTTTGAGAACCGTAAGATAAAAAATAATTCGGGGTCCAATAGAAAGGTGGCATGATTGCTTCGATATTGTCGCTGATTTCATAGTTTCAGTTTGTGAATACGGTAGTCATTCCTGAGTACATTCTGATTATTGCCAGTTCGGCACGGATGTTAGCACAGGCGGCAAAAAGAGCTAATCTTAGGTCTTTAGTTATTGATTTGTTTGCTGATCTAGATACGATTTCTTCTGCTGAAGATTATTATAAAGTCTCTTCGTTGGCTGTGGAGTGCTTGGCACCAGTTGTTGATGAGTTTATAAATAGGTATGCCATCAAATACATGGTGTATGGTAGTGGTTTTGAATACTATCCGGATAGTTTAAGCTATTTAAGTTGCCACTTAACTATTTTAGGCAATACACCCGATACTTTTGTAAGGATTCAGGATAAACGGGTGTTTTTTGCTGTGCTGGATCAGTTGTCTATTTCTTACCCTGCTACTTGCTTTTCTGAGCCAGTGCCTGATGAATGTTGGTTAGTTAAGCCTCTATCAGGTCAAGGAGGCGTAGGTATAAGATACTATGCTACAAACTCATGTTCTCAAACTGCAGTTTATTGGCAAAAATACCAACAGGGAATCTCGTCTTCCGTTTTGTTTTTGGCTAATGGATATCAAACTCAGGTTATTGGTTTTAATACACAATGGACAACAGCTTTAAGTGAGACTCAGGGATTTATTTTTTCGGGTATCATGAATTACGTTGAAATATCGGATACACAAAAAAATTTGATAATCTCCTGGCTGCAGAAGCTGGTGCTTTTTTTTGGATTAAAAGGACTTAATTCCCTAGATTTTATATTGGCGGGTGAAAGTCTTTATGTGCTTGAAATTAATCCAAGACCCTCAGCCAGTATGCAGTTGTACGATGCCGATTTACTTCTGTGTCATATCAAAGCAAGTCAGGGTGAATGGGTTGATCTTAGCGTAAATCAAGAAGGATTTACAGGTTATCAAGTGGTTTATGCGCCGCAGGATGTCACTATACCCGATGATTTTAAGTGGCCCGATGGCTGCATGGATTTACCTGGATGTGGTGTTACTTGTCGCACTGGGCAGCCTGTTTGCAGTATCATTACGCGCCAAAAACACGCTCCATCCTTGATGGATGAGCTATTGATTAAACAATTTAACTTACTAAAAGGTTTTTAACCACTATGGAATATAAAGCTAGCGTTAATAAATTGACTCAGCCTCTGGTCAAGTATTTGATTGATAATGCGGATAAACTACGTCTCAAAGTAGATGTTTTGGAAAATGGTTGCACCATTATCGATGCTGGTATTAAAGCGCTAGGCGGAATTGAGGCGGGTCGCATTATTGCCGAGATTTGTTTGGGCGGTATGGGTACAGTTTCTATTAGCCATAGCCCTTATACTAATCATTGGCCGCTATCAGTGAATGTGCATACCGGTAATCCGGTGTTGGGTTGTTTAGGCAGTCAATATGCGGGCTGGAGTTTATCTCATGAGAAATACTATGCTTTAGGTTCCGGCCCTGCTAGAGCCTTGGCGGTTAAAGTAAGGGACGGTAAAGAAGAGCCTGTTGAAGAGTTATATAAAGAATTAGCGTATTCAGATGCAGCGGATAGCGCCACCTTAGTGATTGAAAATGATGCCGTACCACCGCTAGAGATTATTGAAAAAGTTGCGGCGGCGTGTAAGCTTGATCCTTCAAAATTAACGATTATTGTCACCCCTACCAGTAGTTTAGCGGGGGGCGTGCAAGTGGTTGCCCGAGTTTTAGAAGTGGCAATGCATAAAGCTCATGCTTTACATTTTCCTTTAGAAAATATTATTGATGGCAGTGGCAGTGCGCCTATTTGTCCGCCACACCCTAACTTTGTTAAAGCCATGGGGCGTACTAATGATGCGATCTTATTTGCCGGTCAAGTGCATTTATTTGTAAAGGGCAGTGATGAAGATGCAGAGAAATTAGCCAAAGCATTACCCAGTTCAACCTCAAAAGATTACGGTAGACCGTTTGCAGAAATCTTTAAGCAATATAACTATGATTTCTTTAAAATTGATGCCATGTTATTTAGTCCTGCCAGTGTGATTGTCACAGCGGTTGACTCCGGTAAAAGCTTTAGAGCCGGTCAGTTAGATAATGCCTTATTAGATCAGTCATTTGGTTTATAACCCGTTAGCGCAGGCTGCATGGTTAGCGTGAAAGGGCGTATCGCTATATTTACGGATGATCCGGGCTGGCATGGTAAGCAATTGAAACTTGCCTTTGCTGAGTTAGGTTATAGCAGTGACTATGTTTCGTTAACAGCCTGTCGTTTTGAGATACAACCCGGTCGTACCCCGTTGGTGATTCCCGGTTTTGAAGATGCCTTGCCTGATGGTGTGTTTGTGCGGGGGGTGCCGGGCGGGTCTTTAGAAGAGGTGGTGTTGTATCTGGATTTTTTACACGCCTTAAAGCGGATGAAGATTCCCGTTTATAATAATGGTCATGCGGTAGAGCGCAGTGTTGATAAAGGCATGACCAGTTTCTTATTGCAGAATGCGGGATTACCAACGCCCTTAACGTGGGTATTAAGAGATCGGGATATGGCTCTGAGTATAATTGAAAATGAACTTAAATTAGGTCATTTCGTTATTAGCAAACCGTTGTTTGGTTCTCAAGGTGCAGGGATTCGGCGTCTTGAGAAAAAGACGGATTTAATGTGGTTGACCAGTAGTCAGGGTGTTTATTATTTTCAGCGCTTTGTGCATTGTGCGGGTGAGGGTTTTTCTGATATTCGGGTGTTTGTGGTCAATGATCGAGCCGTAGCGGCGATGCGTAGATGTGGTAAGTCCTGGCTGAATAATGTGGCTAGAGGGGCGAGTTGTGAGCGGATTGAGCTAGATTCCGACATGGCGAATTTGGCGATTAAAGCGACTGCCACGTTAGAAATGGATTATGCGGGTGTGGATATTATTAAAGACCAAAACGGATACTACACGGTGATTGAAGTTAATAGTATTCCTGCCTGGAAGGGACTGGAAAGTGTTTGCGATTTTAATGTGGCCAAGGTGTTGGCAGAGGATCTTGTTAAGCGTTATATGCAAACATGATGACTTTAGATCAGCCGTTAGATGCGCAGTTAAGTGATTTCTACCGGCAAGCGGGTGAAATTGAGTAGTCCCTAGAAATCCATGCAGGTTGATTTTTATCAACGAGTTACTGGAAATGGGTATCACGATAAAAATCGCTGTGTTAATGCCGCTTGAGTCAATCCCATAGCCATAGCAGGTGTTGGATGCACAAAAAAAATGTGCCCACCTTACCAGGCTTTTGGTATAGCTTCTCTTTATTAAATCAACATATCAACCCACTCAACAAGATTGACATCTGCACTGTTATTTCAACCCATTGATGAATTTAATGATTTTTTTTATTTTATAGGGTATCCTGATGGACCTTTAAGCTTTTTCTAAATACAAAGTCACCTTACAATTATGGCCAGCGCTGATCAACTCAAAGCCTTGCTCAAATCACATTTCAACGGTGATGATGGTCATTTTTACGCTGTCGCAATGCAGTTGGCGGCACATGAGGCTAAATTAGGTCACGGTAAGCTGGCAGAAGAATTACGCTCGATGATTGATGCCGGCAAGGCACAGTCTTCTCCAGTTTCGAACGGAAAACGACCAACACCCATAATACAGCCGCGCGGAGAAATGACCACTCTGCTAGATGCTTCTTATCCGAAGGCTCGTTTGGCTGAAATTGTATTAGACAAGACTACTGAGGAACATTTGCAACGGATTATCAAGGAGCAACGGAGTTTTGCCAAAATACAAGCTCACGGACTATCACCACGGCGCAAAATTCTCTTGGTTGGTCCACCAGGCACGGGCAAGACGCTCACTGCATCGGTACTTGCAGGTGAATTAGGCATTCCGTTGTTTGTAGTTCGACTGGATGCATTGATCACCAAGTTTATGGGTGAAACTGCTGCTAAACTACGTCAGGTTTTCGATACCATCACCTCTGTACGCGGCGTTTATTTTTTCGATGAGTTTGACGCTATCGGTGCGCAACGTGGCTTTACTAATGATGTAGGTGAAATTCGCCGTGTCCTAAATAGTTTCCTGCAAATGCTTGAACGGGACGAGTCCAACAGTGTCATCATTGCTGCTACTAATCATCCTCAAGCACTCGATTATGCATTGTTTCGGCGTTTTGATGATGTCATCGAATACGGATTACCGAATCGTCCACAGATCATTGAGGTTTTGAAATTCAAGCTGTCCGGCTTTAAAATCGTCAAACCGTTATGGGACAACCTAGCCGAAATCGCCGAAGGCTTAAGCCATGCCGAACTAACTCGAGCAGTTCAAGATGCTATTAAGGATGCGGTAATTCATGACAGAACCACCCTGACATCCGCTGATTTAAAAAAGATGCTGGAAGAAAGACAAATTATGAAACAGCGCAAAATATTTTCCCCTGAAAATTAATTCTCATGTGACCTTATGGATGAAAGTCGTACCTCCCGCCGTTATCATTTTGTTCTTTCCAATACATCGCAAACTGAGTCATATTCCCCGATAACGGGAGGTGGCGGTAAAAAACCTCCTGACTTGGATCGAGCTACTCACGGACAAGCATTGCTTAGACAGTTATCCAATCTTAAAACAATCGTCGATGAAGCCAAGAATCAACAGCAACAAGCGGGTATAACCTCTGGTCTTGGACTGCAAATCCAGTTTTCGAGTCTACCTGATGTGGATTTGGCAATACAAAGTCTTTCTAACTCCCCCGCAGGCATCGAGCTGCTAAATGTACGGCACGATGAACATCAGACCTATGCCACTGTTTTTGTGCCCGATGGCAAACTGGATGTGTTCGAGAGGAAAATCAAAGAATACATTGCAGAGCGTAAGGGTAGTAAGGGTCAGGCGCTCGACCATAAAGCCTTGATAAATACTATCAGTGAAATTCGTTGCGCGGCTTTTAATGAGTTGTGGACGGATGATACATCGGCATTACCTGTTTCGGAAGAGGAGCTAATTTGGTGGGAAGTATGGCTACCTATTTTGAAGGATAGAAAATCAACCAATCATCATTTTCGCTCTATAGCAGAGCAGATTGGTTTTGAACTTTCACCAGACGAACTGCATTTCCCTGAACGTAGTATTTTGCTCATGCACGGCACAAAAGGGCAGATTGAACAGTCAATAATGTTGCTCAACACTATTGCTGAACTTAAACGCGCCAAAGAAACCGCCGAGTTTTTTGATTCGTTTAAGCCAACAGCGCAGCGTGAGTGGTGCGATGAATTGATCGAACGGACGCAATGGCCTTTGGAAAACGCACCCTATATCTGCATACTCGATACTGGCGTTAATGCGGGACATCCTTTGATTTCACAGAGTTTGAATATCGCTGATCTACATACCATCGAACCAATTTGGGGTGTTGCCGACCAAAACGGTCACGGTACTGAGATGGCTGGCTTAGCAGTTTGGGGTGACCTCACTCACAGTTTGGCAAGCTCAGATCCAGTTTTACAAACTCACCGCCTTGAATCTGTGAAGATTTTACGTTACAACGGAGGAAATATCGGTCGTCATCACGGCAATCTGACGATAGAAGCAGTAGCTCGCCCAGAAATATCAGCACCAAATCGTCAGCGTGTTTTCAATATGGCCGTTACAGCTAAGGATAATCGAGATCGAGGTAAGCCTTCCGCTTGGTCAGCAACCTTAGATAAACTAGCCTGTGATGTCGATGATGAAGGGCTTACGCCTCGTTTGTTTATCGTGTCTGGAGGCAATATTGATGATCCTAATGCCTGGGCTAATTACCCATCTAGTAACAGTACTGATAGCATCCATGATCCTGGTCAAGCCTGGAACATTCTTACTGTGGGTGCTTATACTCAAAAAACTGACATTACTGAAGAAAATACTGAGGATTATTCAGCTGTCGCACCTTTCGGTGGCTTAAGTCCTTTTAGCACTACATCCCTAATTTGGCAAAATCATTGGCCGATTAAGCCGGATGTGGTATTTGAAGGTGGCAATGTAGCAAAAGATGTCCTTAGCGCAGTGACTATGTTCAGTCTTAATTTGTTGACGACATCTCATGAACTTACTAATCGCTTGCTGACTACTACCCACGCAACCAGCGCAGCAACAGCTTTGTGTTCCCGTATGGCTGCACAAATCATGGCGCAGTATCCTAATTTCTGGCCGGAAACAGTGCGAGCTTTGATTGTGCATTCAGCAGAATGGACTAATCAAATGAAGGTCGATTTTCTTGACCCACAGGAGCGAAGTGGAGATTATCGACACTTGATTCGTCACTGCGGATTTGGCGTACCTAACCTCGATCGTGCCTTGTGGAGTGCGTCCAACTCGTTGACTCTAATAATCCAAGATGAACTTCAGCCGTTCGCACGAGAAAATACGGGAGAACCCAAATTGCGTGAAATGCACCTGCATTCTCTTCCGTGGCCTCAAGAAGCATTAATGGATCTGGGAGCAACTCCGGTTGAGATGCGTGTTACGCTTTCTTATTTTATCGAACCTAGTCCTGGCATTGTCGAGAGGGGCGCAAGTGGACGTTATCTTTATGAATCTCATGGTTTACGTTTCGATGTGAAACGGCCTTTGGAAAAGCTCGATAATTTTCGAGCACGAATCAATCAACGGGTTCGTAACGAAGAGGAGGGTAGTTATGCAGGTGGTGGTTTAGATCCAGATTGGCAACTTGGTCCAAAGCTGCGTCATTTGGGTTCTCTGCATTCGGATACCTGGACTGGAACCGCTGCGGACTTAGCCGAACGTGGAATTCTTGCTGTTTATCCGGTAACTGGTTGGTGGAAAACCAGAAAGAAACAGGAGTGTTATAACAAAACTGCACGTTACGCGCTTATTATTTCTATTCGTACACCAGAAACCGATGTCGATTTATACAGTGTTATCGAAAACCTGGTCGCGATTACCACGTAATCTTGCTTATCGTCTTTTAGTAAAAACTTTAGCAGATATTCCAAAGTTTACTAATACTTTTCAATAAGTTGGTCAAATAATTACAAAAAACACTCACGGTAGATTGTGTTTTTAAGTGCTATTTAAAAATAAATCAGATAGTTATATCTATTATTAAATTAAAGGATTATTGTCTAACTGTGACAACACATCCATTAACCAAGGAACGATAATGAAAACGATTATAGCGCTGTTAGATTTTGTAACCATTCCGATTAAAATCAAACCGACATACTTTATTAATGTCATCACCCATCTAACCAACAACCCCGTCTATACGACCCCAGACATTCCTTTAGAGACTCTTCAGTTAGCCGTTGATAATCTTGAGCTTGCCATACTGGCCGCAGCAGATGGTAGTCATCCTGCTATATCTGCCATGCATGATAGCGCTGATGCCGCCACATTGCTTTTTAAACACACGGTAGCTTATGTTAATAGAATAGCCAATGGCGATTTAACTAAAATATTAAGCAGTGGATTTAACGCTTCCAGTCAGCCAGTTGCCAGGGTTAAAGAGACATTAGTCGTTTCTGATGGCCCACGTTCGGGTACTGCAAAAGCAACAACTCAACCGGTTGAGCACGCGGGTGCTTATTCTTGGGAGAAAAGGATTACATCCGCTGCCGGTGTACAAGGCGTGTGGGGACCTGCTGGCCTTACCACTCAAGCAAACATTCTTATTGAAGGTCTGGAAGTAGGGTCAATTTTAGAAGTTAAAGTCTTAGCAGTAACAACCACAGGCGTTACCGATTTTTGCGTCCCGGTATCAAAGCTAATCAACTAAGGACGTTAAACGCTTAAACTGATAATCTGACAGGCATTCCACTTATGAAGAACACCTGCCAGATTAAGTTTTAGGCAAATAATAATACCTAAATGACACTTTAAGATACCTTAACGAAGGTTTATAGCGTTAAAAAGCCACTTTAAGATACCTTAACAAAGGTTTATAACGTTAAAAAGCCACTTAGTGATATTTAAATCAGGCTTATTGATATCTTAAGCAGGCTTTTAGATATCAATTCAACACTTTTAGATATCAAAGTCCTTCTTTTAGATAGTAAAGCAACCCTTATTGATATCTAAACCCCCGATTTAATACTACAAGCAGATTTTTAGATATTAACCCTGTCCTTTTAGATTTTAAAAACTGTCGATTTAATAAATAAAACCGGGTTATTGATATCACTCCCGCCCTTCAAAGTATCAAAAACTCCCTTATTGACGCAACCCCCACCCGTTTTAATATCAAAAACTACCTTATTAATACCTTAAATTGCTTTATAAATACCTTAAAGCGCTTTGTAAGTACGAAGAATTGGATTTCATTCCCCTTTATTACTGATTTCTTAATGGATAGGTTTGTTATTAAACCAATTAAGCTTGTCATGCAAGGTCACGACGGTGCCAATAATAATCAAAGTGGGTGGTTTAATATCCAGACCGGCAATAGTGGAAGCAAAAGTTTCCAGGATGCCGGTAACGACGCGCTGATTGACTGTGGTGCCTTGCTGCACTAATGCAATGGGCAGGTCTTTAGGGCTGCCATGCTCTATTAAAGACTGGCAGATCTTATCCAGTCCGACCAGGCCCATGTAAATCACGATGGTCTGGTTGGGTTTAGCCAGTTGCGTCCAGTTTAAATTAATAGAGTTATCTTTCAAATGACCGGTTACAAAAGTACAGGATTGGGCATGATCTCTATGGGTCAAAGGTATGCCGGCATAAGCAGAACAGCCTGATGCAGCCGTAATACCGGGCACCACTTGAAAGTTAATGCCTTGTTCCATTAAGGTTTCGATTTCTTCACCGCCACGACCAAATATAAAAGGATCTCCTCCTTTTAGTCGAACTACCCGTTTCCCTGCTTTTGCCAGATCGGCCAGTAAGGTGTTGATGGACTCCTGGGGTAGGGTATGTTTATCGCGCTGCTTGCCGACATAAATTTTTTCTGAGTCTCTTCGGGCTAAATCAATAATCTCGGGTGAAACCAAATGATCATAAACAATCACATCGGCTTGTTGCATTAAGCGTAAGGCACGGAATGTCAATAAGTCGGGAGCGCCTGGGCCTGCGCCTATCAGATAAACTTCACCCTGAATCTCAGCGTCTTTTTGCTGGTGGAGCATGTGCTGTAGCTGATGCTCGGCATTTTGATCATTCCCTGAAAAAACCAATTCAGCAACGGAGCCCTGGAAGATGTTTTCCCAGAAAATTCGCCGCTGTGAAGGTTCTTTAATAAACTTTTTAACGTCATCACGATAGCGCTCAGCCAGTTGAGCCAGTTTGCCATAAGCCGGTGGAATAATGGTTTCAATCTTGGCGCGAAGCAGGCGTGCTAAAACGGGCGCGGCACCACCCGATGAAACCGCTGCAATAATAGGCGAACGATCAATAATGGCCGGAAAGATAAAGCGACATAAATCAGGACTGTCGACCACATTAACCAGAATATTTTGCGCTTCTGCCGTATTAGCGACTAACTGATTAGTTTCTCTATTATCGGTTGCTGAGATAACCAGTCTGAAACCGGTGACATCTTCAGGGGAAAAGGTTTTCTGAATTATCGTGAGTTGATACGTTTTTTCTAGGCTTAAAACAGGATGCCTAATATCATTAGCAATCACTGTAATTTTTGCGCCCGCACGGGCCAAGAGTTCAATTTTACGGGCAGCGATTTCACCTGCGCCGATAACAAGGCAAGGTTGATCTTGAAGTTTGACAAAAACGGGGAAATAATCCATTTCGTTGCGATGATTCTTAGATTCATTAGGTAATGGTATTATAAGCAATCTACAATTTCATGAGTAACTAAAAACAATGATTGAATTTAGCCAAGAAGTTGATGCCAGTGGTCTAATGTGTCCTTTGCCCTTATTACGCTTAAAGAAAATATTAGTGGTAATGGAAAGTGGTGAAGTGGTAAAAGTGACAGCAACCGATCCCGCTGCACATTTAGATTTTGGCGTTTATACTCATCAAGCCGGTCATCAAATCATTGACTTGATAAAACAGGATGATAAGCAGATTTTTTATATTAAAAAGAAATAATCAGGCATAAGGTTGCGGCTTAATAGTATCACTTATAGCCTCTAGACTTAGACTGACTTCAATAACACTCAAACAATTTAAAGACCCATGTCCACCAACGATACCCTGCCTTCTGCAAATTTTATTCGTCAGATTGTTACTAATGATCTTAAAGAAAACAAAAACAAGGGCCAAGTCGCTACCCGTTTTCCTCCTGAACCGAATGGCTATTTACATATCGGTCATGCCAAGTCGATTTGTTTAAATTTTGGCATTGCGGCAGAGTTTAATGGCACGTGTAATCTGCGTTTTGATGATACTAACCCAGAAAAAGAAAACATCGAGTACATGCAGTCCATTGAGCGAGATGTAAAATGGTTAGGCTTTGAATGGGCCGGTTTATACAATGCCTCAGACTATTTTGAACAGCTATATGATTATGCCGAGCAATTGATTGAGCTAGGGTTGGCTTACGTTGATAGTCTATCGGCTGAAGAAATCAGGGCTTATCGCGGTACCTTAACGGAGCCGGGTAAAGAAAGTCCTGATCGTAATCGTTCAATTGCAGATAATCTGGATTTGTTTCAACGCATGCGTGCCGGTGAATTTCCTGATGGTCAGTTTGTGTTACGCGCCAAAATTGATATGGCATCCCCTAACATTAATATGCGCGACCCAGCCATCTACCGCATTCGGCGTGTGCATCATCATCGTACCGGTGATGAATGGTGTATTTATCCGATGTACGATTATACTCACTGTATCTCGGATGCCATTGAAGGCATTACCCATTCTTTATGTACTTTGGAGTTTGAAGATCATCGGCCGCTTTATGATTGGGTGTTAGACAAATTACAAACACCCCATCATCCTCAGCAAATTGAGTTTGCGCGTTTACAATTGGAATATACCATTGTCAGTAAACGTAAACTCAATCAACTCGTGACTGAAAAACATGTCAAGGGATGGGATGATCCGCGGATGCCGACCTTGGCCGGTTTACGTCGTGCGGGTTTTACACCGAAAGCGATCCGTGATTTTTGTGAGCGCATTGGTGTGACCAAGCAAAACTCCTGGATAGAAATGGGTGTGCTCGAATATTGTATTCGTGAAGATCTAAATGAAAACGCCCTAAGAGCCATGGCGGTTCTGCAACCCTTACGTGTAGTAATCGAGAATTATCCTGATGATCAGGTAGAGTCCTTAGAGATTAGCAATCATCCACAAAAGCCCGAGCTAGGAAAACGTAATGTCCCGTTCACTCAGGTTATATTAATTGAGCAGGATGATTTTGCTGAAGTTCCGCCGCCCAAGTTTAAACGTCTGGTAGAGGGTGGAGAAGTGCGCTTGCGGGGTTCTTATGTCATTAAATGTAATGAAGTGATTAAAAATGCTGAAGGCGTTATTACCGAACTACGATGCAGTTATGACCCTGATACGCTCGGTAAAAATCCTGAAGGCCGTAAAGTTAAAGGCGTGATTCATTGGGTATCAGAATCGCATTCAAAAGTAGCTGAAATTCGCTTGTATGATCGCTTGTTTACTGTCCCTAATCCAGATAATGAAGAAAACTTTTTAGATGTTATCAATCATGATTCTTTAGAAGTATTAGAAGGCTGTCGGGTAGAAGCCAGTTTGGCGGAGGCAACGGCAGAGCACCGTTATCAATTCGAAAGAACCGGTTATTTTTGTTTAGATGCGATAGACAGTGTTGACGGAAAATTGGTGTTTAACCGTACCGTGACTTTACGGGAAGGCGGCTGGGCTAAAGACTAGTAATCAATTTTTTGTTAAGCCTATTTCCACTATCAAAGTGCTTTTTTCTTGCACTTAAAAAAGTTAGGAAATAGAATACGGAAATTTTTTTGATAACTACTTCGGACTAATCATGAGCCAACAGGATAGTATTAACCTCGTAGAACGCTATTACGCTGCTTTTAATGGTGGCGATATGGAGACTTTTTTAAACTTGCTGACGGATGATGTGATTCATGACATCAATCAAGGTAGAAGAGAAGTTGGCAAAGAGGCCTTTACTGTATTTATGGGGGGTATGAATACCAATTATAAAGAACAGCTTGTAGATATGGTGATCATGGCTACTGAGGATGGTAAGCGCGCCTCAGCAGAATTTGTGGTCTTGGGTGAATACGTTAAGACTGATGAAGGGTTGCCGGAAGCGAATGGACAGACGTATCGTTTGCCAGCCGGTGCTTTTTTTGAAATTCGTGACGGTAAGGTCGCTCGTATTACCAATTATTATAATTTGCAAGACTGGATTGCTCAGGTGGCTGGTTAAAAAATCGTTGTAGAGGGAGTTAGTTTTAGAGGGATTACAAATTTATTGAGAACCTGTTATACCCAGTGGCTTATTGATCTTGTTCAAAAAATTTTCATACTGAAAATATGTGTTGATGATGTGAGATTTTCGGTGGTTACATCAGGTTAGCTTTAAAAACGTGAATAATTATCAAGATAATTATATTGTTATTGTTGTTAAATGCTTTAGAGCAAATTTAAGGGGTAATCAAATGAAAAAACGTTTTGCTGTTATGTTAGGCGGTGCCTTATTACTTGGGTCAACTGCAAGTGCATTCGCTACTTGTGCTGATATTTTAAGTGCTTGGCGTCCTTCTGATTTTAATGCTGTAGGCTCTGCTGGTAACGGTGGTTATGGCCTTCCGATGTGGATATCCGCTGTCGATGAAACAGGCACTGTTTGTGCGGTCGTTAATAGTGCTGGTTCAGGTGCTGCTATTGGCAATAAATCTTGGCTAGGCAGTCGGGTTATTTCAATGCAAAAAGCGAATACTGCCAATGCGTTTAGTTTGGATGCTTTTTCAATCTCTACTGCTCAATTGTATGGTTTGACTCAACCTGGTGGAAGTTTGTTTGGTTTGCAAGAAAGTAACCCCATTAACCCTGCTGTGGCTTATGCAGGTAACGCTACTAATTTTGGGGCTGGAACCAGTGACCCTGCAGTTGGTCTACGTATTGGCGGTGTTAACGTTTTTGGTGGTGGTTTAGCACTGTATAAGAAGGGTGTAAAAGTCGGTGCTATAGGTGTTTCAGGTGATACATCATGTACTGATCATGCGGTTGCATGGAAATTACGTGCTCTTATGGGATTGGATAGCGTTCCCGGTGGATTTATCAGTGATTACAGCGGTAAACCTGCTTGGGCAATTGGTGATGAAATGATTATTAATACTACTGCGAGTGTTACTGCTGTAGCTAATACTTATGAACAAGTGAGTTGTGCTCATAATAAGATTTCAAACCCTACTGCGGGTGCAGCAACAGGCGTTATTATCATTCCTTAATTAACGACTGCTAGTTCGTCTTTTATTGGAGTTGTTATAAAAGACGAACGCTTTTAAGCGGGTTTTATTGCTGTTACCAAGGCATTGACGGCATTACGATGACTCAGTTTGATGTCAATAAAACCAGCTTCTTGTAATTGTTGTAACGCCACACCTTCGCGCATTACATGATCTTCAGATTCATCATTAAATAAATGCACTAGCCATTGCTCCAGTAAGTCGTTGCGATTAAGTGGGGTTAAGACTTTAAACCATTCGCTTACTTCAGCTTGAATAGTGCGGGTGTGTTGTCTAATATCATCTAAACCGTAGCGATCACCATTGATAAATTCCCCGTCGGGTTTCAATACGCGAAAAACCTCTCTGATAACCTGTTCCCGGTATGAGTAAAAGAAATTGTGCAAGGTATAAGCCGAGGCAACAATATCAACACTGTTGTCTTCAAGTCTTTGTAAGGCCGTTAAGGCATCCTCAGCAGAAAAACTTAAACAACCTGAATCAACCCATTGCTGCAAGCTGAGTTTGGCTTGTTGTTGCATGGTAGGTTCGTTATCGACACTGAGAATGTGCAGGTTGTTTTTGGCGGATAATAAGGCAAGGGTAGTAATACCGGTGCCACCACCTAGCTCGACAACATGTAATATTTCAGACTTGTTATTCGATGCACTGACACTTTCACCCACTAAACGGCTCATTTCTGTCGCAGCCGGGCAAATTAATTTAAGCATGTCATATTCTTTACCAATGACAGTAGAGAACATCGCATCGTAAGTCGTTTTTGTACCCATAACGATTACCGAAGAGAAGGGCCGACTAATAGGCTGCCCAATACATTGCCAAAAGAAGCGCCTAATTTACCCGCCATTTTGTCGAGAAGACTGGTTTCTTGCTTATAATTAACCAGTTTTTCAGCGCCAATGATGTTTTTAGCCACGTAATCATCATTACCATAGGCATCGGCTACACCAAGTTTAATACTCGCTTCACCTGTCCAAACTAAACCGGAGAACATATCAGGCGTTTCTTTTAAGCGATCCCCTCGACCTGTTTTAACGGCTGTTATAAATTGCTGATGAACTTGATTCAACAAATCTTGCACAAATATAGTTTCATCATTTTTAGGTGGGGAGAAAGGATCCAGCATGGCTTTATGGGTTCCAGCCGTTATTAGCCGGCGCTCTACGCCCACTTTTTGCATGATGTCAACAAAACCAAAGCCCTCCATAATAACGCCTATTGAGCCAATTAAACTGGAGGGGTTAACAAAAATTTTATCGCTGGCAGAGGCGATGTAATAACACCCTGAAGCACAAATATCACTCACGACGGCATAAATAGGTAGGTTGGGGTGTTCTTTTTTTATGTTTCTTATTTCTTCATAAACATAATTGGATTGAACCGGGCTGCCTCCGGGGGAATTAGAGTGAAGAATAATACCTTTGGTTTGATTATCCTTAACGGCTTCCCTTAAGCTTTTGATGATATCTATAGCGTTAGCATCTTTATCTTCAGCAATGACGCCTGAGACATTAATAACAGCTGTGTGATGACCGCCATCACTACCAAAATTATTTTTAATTTTGGGGTAGATGCTAATGCCAAAAAGAGCGAACAGATACACGAAGAATAACGATTTAAAAAACACATTCCAGCGCCGTGCTTTGGTTTGTTCCTTTACTGCAGCTAATGCCAGTTTTTCAATTATTTCACGTTCCCAACCGAATTCTCGGTTCGATTCTGATTTGATAGAAGGGTCTTGTTGGTTTTGCATGATGATTTAACCTTAAATATAATTCAGCAATTCGGTTGGCTGTTCTAGACACAACAAGGGCTGGTATTGTTGCAATAATTCAGCAGATTGTGCTCCACAAGTAACGGCAATGGCCGGTATCGGGATGTTAAGTGCCATTTGTAAGTCAAACACAGAGTCGCCAACCATCAAACAACGATCATGAGAGGTTTGAGTGTGTTCAATGATTTCGAGCAGCATTTTAGGATCGGGTTTGGATGCGGTCTCATCAGCACAGCGGGTCATGCAAAATAAATCTTCAGTACCCGTTGCTGAGAGTGCGGCTTGTAAGCCGGATCTGGTTTTACCTGTGGCAACAGCCAATTGATAGCCAGAGAGCTTTAAGTGTTTCAACATATCATAAACACCGGGAAATAAATCGTCTTTATTCAGTTGTTTTGATAAATAATGATCTCTATAACTGTTAGCCAAGTGTGTTTGGGTTATTTCGTCAGCTTCAGGGAATAGGGTGAGGACTGCATTTTCAATACTTAAGCCAATGACATCCTTGGCCGCTTGGGCTTCAGGTATAGGGTAGCCATAAGCTAAAGCAGCCTGTTGTAGACTCTGCGTAATCCAGTCTATGGAGTTAATCAGTGTGCCATCCCAATCGAAGATTATTAAGTCAAAGCGATTTTTCATTGTTGAGTAACTTTATTAAGTGATTTGGTAAAGGCGCGGTAATCCGCATCGGTGCCTCTGTAACAGGGTGTAAAAAGGTTAAGGTTTCAGCATGAAGAAACATGCGTTTATAGCCTTTATTCTTAAATGTTTTATTGACTTCATCAACACCATAACGCTCATCCCCAACAATAGGGTGGCCCAAACTGGCAGCATGAACCCGTATTTGATGGGTGCGTCCTGTTTTTGGGGAGGCTTCAACCAGTGTTGAGGTTTGAAAGAGTTCTATACGTTTGAATAAGGTTTCTGCTGCTTTGCCCGCTTGGCTAATGACTACGATGCGCTCTCCACCTTTGCTGACGTTTTTTAATAACGGGGCGGTGACTATGAGCTTTTTTCTTTCCCATCGACCCGCTAATAAAGCTTGGTAGGTTTTTTGAATTTGGCTATTACGAAAGAGCGCCTGCAACAGGCGTAAGGCACTGCGTTTTTTTGCAATGAGCAGGCAACCCGAGGTATCTTTATCGAGTCGATGCACGAGTTCTAAAAAGCGTGCTTCGGGTCTTATCAAGCGAAGTCCCTCAATAATTCCTGAGCTGACACCACTGCCACCGTGTACGGCAAAGCCAGCCGGTTTATTTAAAATAATAAAACCGTCGTCTTCATATAGAATACCCTCTGCCAAGGCGGCTTGTAAACCTTGCGGAATATAAGATTCTTCAGACCTTTCAGCAACTCTGATAGGTGGAATTCTGATGATGTCACCCGCAGCCAATCGGTATTTAATATCTATCCGCCCTTTGTTTACACGCACTTCACCTTTTCTGACGATTCTATAAATTCTGCTCTTGGGTACCCCTTTTAAATGGGTAATCAAAAAATTGTCGATGCGTTGATCACAATTTTCATCGGTAATTTCGATGTAAGTGACTTGAGGTTGTTGGGTTTCTTCTGTACTCATAGTGCAAATAATACCAGCATCTTGTAATAATTAATTCTTTAAAATTGATGAAAGGCAATAAGGTTGCTATATTAGGCAAGTTTTTAAAAAAACACTTAATGCTCAACAGATTTCATCAATGAAACTGATTATGAGCTACTTAATGAGGATTAAAATAACACTATTGCGTGATTAATGCTTCATTATACGATTTTCGGGTTCATCGTTCGACCCTAGACGCACGATTATTTAAAACCTGTTTCAAACAGAATTTACCAGTTAAGACTAAATAAAATTAAATTAGCATCTGTTACCGCGGCCTGATTTCATCTTAATTTGAAGCCAAAAACGACGACAAGAACGCTGATGATGGAACATAAGACCGTAAAAACTAAGTGGATAGCTTCTCTTAGATCTATCACTTCATGTTTGTATTGACACATAATTTGATGCAATAACCAAAAAGTCTAGTTCAGTAAAATCTGAGAATGGAGCAGGGAACAACAAGGATATAAAATGAAAAGAATGCTTATCAACGCTACGCAGGCTGAAGAACTGCGAGTCGCTTTGGTAGACGGTCAAAAACTTTATGATTTTGACATCGAAATCCCTTCAAAAGAACAAAAGAAGTCAAATATATACAAAGGTATTATCACCCGCGTGGAACCTAGCCTAGAAGCGGCGTTTATCAATTACGGCGCTGAAAAACATGGTTTTTTGCCGTTCAAAGAAATTTCCCCGCTTTATAGACAAGCCCAGGAAGGCACTGAAGACGGTCGTCGTCCTGCGATTAAGGATATGATTAAGGAAGGTCAGGAAATTATTGTTCAGATTGAAAAAGAAGAACGGGGTAATAAGGGTGCTGCGTTAACGACTTATATCAGTCTGGCGGGGACTTATTTGGTATTGATGCCCAATAATCCTAAAGCAGGGGGAATTTCCAGGCGTATTGAAGGTGAAACCCGTAGTGACCTGCGTGAGGTAATGGCGACGCTTGATATTCCTGAGTCCATGGGTTTGATTGTAAGAACCGCAGGGTGTGGTAAAAATGCTGAAGAGTTGCAGTGGGATTTAAATTATCTGTTACAACTCTGGGAAGCGATTGAACGGTCATCCACTGAACAAAAGGCACCTTTTTTGGTGTTTCAAGAAAGTAACGTCATTATCAGAGCGCTACGTGATCATTTACGTGGCAACATCGATGAAATTCTGATTGATAATGAAGAGTCCTTCAAATTGGTGCAAGACTTCTTAAAAGAAGTGATGCCGCATTTCTTGCCCAAAGCCAAGCTGTATCAGGACGCGGTCCCTTTATTTAGCCGTTATCAAATTGAGTCTCAAATTGAAGTGGCTTATTGCCGTGAAGTGTCCTTGCCTTCAGGTGGCTCTTTGGTGATTGACCATACTGAAGCGTTGACTTCTATTGATATTAACTCTGCTCGCGCTACAAAGGGCAGTGATATTGAAGAAACGGCACTGAATACCAATCTTGAGGCAGCGGATGAAATCGCCCGTCAACTTAGACTGCGTGATTTAGGCGGTTTGTTTGTTATCGATTTTATCGATATGTTATCTAACAAGAATCAACGGACAGTTGAAAATCATCTGCGTGATGCCTTAAAAATAGATAGAGCCCGTATCCAGACCAGCCGGATTTCCCGATTTGGTTTGTTGGAGATGTCCAGACAAAGGATGCGTCCTTCGTTAGGCGATGCGACACAGCTACCTTGTCCTCGTTGTAAGGGTCAAGGGACTATTCGTAATGTGGAGTCAGTAGCCCTGTCTGTATTGCGGGTTATTGAAGAAGAAGCGATGAAAAAAGGCACCGAAAAGGTGATTGCACATTTGCCTATTGAATGTGCGACTTTTCTGTTAAACGAAAAACGTCACGCGATTGAGCAGATTGAAACACGCTTGAAAGTCGGTATTATTATCTTACCGAGCAAACATCTTGAAACGCCTGCTTACGATATTGAACGCATTAAAGAAAAAGAGTTTGTAGATGAACGGCCCAGTTATTTACAAATAAAAGTTGAAGATGTCTCTATACCCGAGTTTGCTCAACAGGTTAAGCCAAAGATTGAAAAGGCGGCTGTAAAGGAGTTTTCTCATGAGACCCCTGTGCCAACTCAGCCTAAAAATGAGGCTGCTAGTCTGATCAAGCGTTTTTGGGAGAAACTGGTTGGTTCTTCTAGCGAGGAGCCTGAAGTAAAAGCAATACCTGCTGTATCAACATCCGCTCCTGCAGCTGAAAGAGTCAATGCTCAAGAAAATCAGTCTAACAGAAATCGTAATAACAATAGACGCGGCAGAAATCAAGGACCAAGATCACAGGATTCACGTCCTAATCGTCCGCCTCAGCAAGAGCGAAACAATACGCCTGAGTTAAGCAAAGAAAATAAGGAGGTTAAGGAAAACCGGGAAGACAAGGACGGTACTGAAAATAAAG
>SESC01000209.1_pt1 | contig 23663 bp, 22 predicted proteins | sample 3171431 | NCBI WGS metagenome assembly SESC01 (sample SAMN06051868, study PRJNA518727) | freshwater metagenome | biome: subpolar coniferous forest; feature: holomictic lake; material: water; isolation source: holomictic Lake 227, 8 m depth | place: Canada: near Kenora, Ontario | collected... | reverse complement strand
TGTTATTTCAGTCTGGATTCACCTCGAAATTCAAATTGCAGCCATCAACGTGGAGATCATCAACCTGAAAAAGAATGTTGAAGCACATTGCGCCGAAAACCGCAAAGAGCTCGATGCCCTTAAAATTGACATCAAATCCGACACCCGCGAAATTTTAAAGAAAATCGATGAAATCAACCTCTATCTAAGAAAAAATTAATTCGTCATTCGTCATTCGTCATTCGTCACTCGTCATTCGTCACTCGTCACTCGTCACTATGAAAACCCGCATCTTCACCAACTATCGCACCTCCCTGCTGGGCGCCCTGTTTCTTCTGATCAGCCTTGTGCTCGTCTTCAATAAGATCATCGCCTGGGGCGAGTTTATGGCCTTCCTGCCCACCATCTTTGGGCTGCTGTATGTCAAGGACACCATTTTCCAGGTAAAATCAAAAGAATAAACCATGGCCGATATCAATCTGCTGGCTCCGAAAATCTTTAAATGGGAAGGAGGCTTCTCCGACGATCCCCTCGATCAGGGCGGTGCCACCAATATGGGCGTAACCATCTCAACCTGGCGTCAGGTAGGCTACGACAAAGACGGCGATGGCGACATCGATCGCGACGACATTGAACTTCTTACCAGGGCAGATGCAACGGCAGTGCTTAAAAAGTTCTACTGGGATCGATGGCGGGCCGATGAAATGAATAACCAGGCCCTGGCCGATATCCTGGTCGACTGGCTCTGGTGCAGCGGCAAATGGGGCATCATCCTGCCCCAACGCCTGCTTGGAGTACCCGACGATGGCATCGTTGGCCCGGTAACCATCTCCAAAGTCAACAGCGCCAATCCCTGGCAGCTCAAACTCAGGATATACAACGCCCGCGTCGCCTTCATCCGCAGTATCATCATCCGCAATCCATCCCAGAAACGATTTGAAAACGGCTGGCTACGGCGACTTAACGACTTCTTATGAGCAAAAAATTCGTCATTCGTCACTCGTCACTCGTCATTCAAAATCCAATATCCTCCGCCATGAAAACAATCCTTTCCCTTCTCCTCCTCCTTCTCTTCACCAGCTGCTCACCCTCATACCGCCTAAACCGTCTTCTGGCCCTGCATCCCGAATTAAAAACGCCAGACACCCTTTTAATCAAAGATTCTGTTATAATTCCACAAGTCCGCTTCGATACCCTGTTCGATTATAAAACCATCCCCGATACCGTAATAATCCTGAAAGATCGCCTTCAAATCAAACTCCGCAAAATCCACGATACACTCTTCCTTACTGGCAAATGCAAAGGCGACACCGTTTATATCACGCGAAAGATTCCGGTCGAAAAGATCAAAATCGTCAAACCCGACAGGCTTGATAACTTCATCTCCAGGCTGCCATGGATGGTGATCGGTCTTATCAGCCTGATATTGCTGTTCGTATTCATCCGGTGGGTCCCAAAGCGTTAGAAAGTTGCCTTTATTTGGAAAAACCACTTACACCGGCCTGTTTCGGCCAAAGCATATTGACCATCACAGATCATTTATTTTAAATAAGTTGGGTATTGTGGTAACTGAATCCGGCAAATGCTACATAAATTATCAAAATCCGCACAAGTTGCATGTTTTGATAATTATGTTATTATCTTTGCTTCATGGAAAATTACATAAATCGAAAGGAATACATAAGCAAACTGCTGTCGTACAAAGACAAGGACTTAATAAAAGTTGTTAGCGGCTTGCGTAGGTCAGGAAAGAGTACATTGCTCGAAATTTATCAAGAGCAATTATTGAAACAAGGAGTCGGTAAACGACAAGTGCAGTTTTATAATTTCGAACTTCCGGAAAATTATCTGGGCAAAGCGTGGAGCGACATTTATTTCGATATAAAGAAAAAAATGCAACCCAATAAAATCAACTACATTTTTTTGGATGAAGTGCAAAACATACCTCTCTTTGAAAAATTAGTGGACGGGCTATTTGCCACGGAGAATACGGATCTTTACATCACAGGCTCAAATGCTTTTTTATTGAGTAGTGAATTGGCAACGCTGTTGAGTGGTCGTTATATCGAAATTTCAATCTTGCCCTTTTCGTTCAGGGAATATTTAAATGCTCGCAACATTGACCTTGAGAATAGGTATCTCCAGTATGACGCATTATTTTTTGATTACGTGAACGAAACTTCATTGCCCAAAGGGGTGGAACTGAGAGACAGCGGTTTTGATAAAATTTATGAATACCTGGATGCCATATACACCACGATAATAGAGAAGGACATAACGCAACGACACCAGATAAATGATAAGCGTGCTTTTGCCAACATAGTGAGATTTGTGGCTTCAAACATTGGAAATCAGTTATCACCAAGCAATATTTCAAAGACACTTAAGCAAGACGGGCAAAATATTCATCATGCCACAGTAGAGAAATACTTAGATTACTTAGTTTCAAGCTTTGTGTTTTATAAAGTAAACCGCTTCGACATAAAAGGTAAAAAGCAATTGGCAACTCAAGAAAAGTATTACATAGTGGATGCTGGATTGCTGAATGTTTTGGTAGGTAAAGATCGAATTACTGATAGAGGGCATATTTTAGAAAACACAGTTTATTTAGAACTTATAAGACGAGGCAATAAGGTTTGGACGGGTACTGCCCGCAATACTGAAGTTGATTTCGTGTGCAAAAATCCAACTGGTGATATTGAATATTATCAGGTAGCATGGCAAATGACAAGCGAAAATACGCTGGAGCGTGAGTTTGGAGCATTAGAGAGGATTAATGACAATTATCCAAAATACTTGCTCACGACCGATTCGTTTACTCAAAACCGCAGTGGAATAAAGCATATGAATGTATTTAATTGGCTGCTTAATTTAACAATCAATAAATAAGGGTGGTCACTTTACTCTGGCCCGAGATGGTCATAACCATCGGCGTGTCCACCGGCTTGTCCATTGTACTTGCGTTTCTAAATATAGCCTACTTTTATATTCAAATTTTCATGCATGCCAACTATTTTTGACAATATTGAACAACAATTGCTGAATGGATTGTTCGAGATGTTGGGTTTGCGTCAACTTTCATCCTATATCAAATTAAAAAATTGGTCATGCTTTTTTTCGACACACTTTGCACGCTAAACTATCTGTTACCAATTAAGGTTCATCATGAAAAAAAATATTGTATGAAACAGTTTATCCTATTCGTGATTGTGTTCCTGTTGCATTTTTCTGCCTTCTCCCAAAAATCGACCGACACCATTGAATCACAGTTAAGAGACCTGAAAGGTGAAAAAAGGATTGAGCTGCTTCTCAAGGCTGCAAGATCTGCATCCGGTTCAAATCCTGAAAAAACAATTTCCTATGCAGGCATGGCCCTGAAAATTGCCGGGGAATTGAACAGGCAGGATAACTCGGCAGAAGCCTGTTTTTTACTTTCCGGGGGATACCTCTACGCGGGCAAACCTGACAGCGCCCTGTTTTTTGCCCAAAAATCTCTTAAGCTTTACCAGTCTTTGAACAATACAGAAGGCATCATAAAGGCATCCAATAATCTCGGTCTGGTTTTTCTGAGTAACAGCAATACCGAAATGGCTGAAAAGATTTTCATACAAGCCTTCAACGATTGCAACCTCTGTCTTCAAACAAAACCTTCCAGTCAGCCGGTCAAGGATCTTGCAGCAGAAGTATTCAACAATCTTAATATTATTTACATCAAGCAGGGCAATTATGCAAAAGCTAAAGAAAAACTCCTTCAGTTCAGCAAGCGGCATGAATACGGACATTCATACTCCGGAATGATCATACAGCGAACGCTTGCGAGCGTTTACCAGTCGCTGGGTCAATATGACAGTTCCCTGGTTTATGCTGATCATGCGCTCAGTATGGCCCAGGAAATTAAAGATCCGTTTAACATTGGGAAGATATATACGGATATCGGAACTACGCACTATTACATGGGTAAATATTCCAAAGCTTTGAATTATTATGAAAAGGCAAGGGAAATACTTCTGCAGGTTAACGACAAACCGCAAATGGCCAAGCTCTACAACAACATGGCTTCCACCTATAAACAAATATCCTATTATGAAAAGGCCACCAAATACTTTCTCGAGTCGGCCAGGCTGAAGGAGGAACTTGCCGACTCTGACGGACTGGCGGCGACCTATAACAATCTCGGTCTGGTGTATTTTGACTGGGACAACAATAAAATGACAGGATACTTCCTGAAAAAAGCCATCACCCTTAATCTTAAAAGGAATAACAGGAAGTACCTGGCCACGAATTACACCGCACTGGGAGATCTCTACGTGGATCTCAAACAAGCCGATTCAGCTATATATTATTACCGGAAATCCCTGGAGCTCAAAACTGAAATGGGCAACAAATACGGGATCGTAATTTCCCTGCATTGTCTTGCTGATGTATATGCTGGTTTGCTGATGAACGAAACCCAGGCTATGGAATATTATGAGCAGGCCCTGGCCCTGGCCAACAGCATCGGATCGGAATCTGAGATTGCCAGTCTGAGCACCGATCTTGGTGAACTGATGTACAATAAAGGCAGACTTCATGCTGCAGGCGAACTGTTTCGGGAAGCCCTCGTTTATGCCAGTCAGGAAAATTCACTCGAACTCGTACAGAAGTGCAGCCGTTATTTGACTGAAATAAGCATAGTCACCGGGAATACAGTTTCAGCCAAGGATTATTTTTCGCTCTACAGGATCACTGGCGACAGCTTGTTCAGTGAGGGGAAGACGACAGCCATACTTGAGATGCAGACTCGGTTTGAAACTGAAAAGAAAGAGCAGGAAAACCTGTTATTGCAGAAAGCCATCGACCTTCAGAAATCACAGATAAAAAACCTGACAGGGGTTGCTGTCCTGCTTTTGATCCTTGGGTTTGTAATCTTTTTTTTATACCGTCAAAAGAGTAAGGCCTTCAGGCAGATCGTGCAAAAAAATCTCGAGATCGTAAAAGCCGAAAAACACATGGATGCCATGAATGAGATGAGCGTTCCGAATGATCATGCCTTTGTTATTCCACCCAACGATGATGTCGAAAACACCACACTGGGTTTGCTGGTAAAGTTCAACCGGCTCATGAAAGAGGAAAAACCATACCTGGAGGCAGGCCTCACGGTGGATGACATCTGCAAAAAGATAAACACCAACCGCTCCTACCTTGCGCAGATGATCCATGATAATTTCAATCAAAACTTCAACGGGCTCATTAACGAGCTCCGGATTAAGGAGGCGAGGCGGCTTCTCACAGAATCAAAACATGACCATATCTCAATTGAAGGCATCGGAGAGATGGCAGGATTCAGCAATAAGGTCACATTCCATTCCATCTTTAAAAAGCAGATTGGCGTAACACCGTTCTATTTCAGAAAATCCCTTGTCCACAGTTAAGATCATACCATTGAATCAACTTAATTGAAGTAATGCGAATTATTCGGCTCATTGACTTCGGATAAAATCTTAATCGCTTTTTTACAATTCCTTACTCCTTTTTACAATTCCTTACTTGTTCTGTTTGGAAACAGACTTTTATGCGTTTATATTTGTCTTGTAAAATGTCATTATTCTGGGTAATAAGCCGGCCTTTACGCGACATTTCTCCCATGACCGCCGTGGAGTTTAAGGCGCTGAAAATGAAAAAGAAGAAACGAAACATTGCTGAGGAGGTGGAGAAGCGCAGCAAACTGATATTAATCATAACATCAAATTGATAACCATGTCAAATTTCAGAAAAAAAATTGAAGAGCAGATCATTGAAAAAGCAATGAAAGACGATTCATTCCGGAAGAAACTGTTAGAGAATCCAAAAATTGTTTTCGAACTGGAGACCGGAGTAAAACTACCCGAATCCTTACAAATCAAAGTTCTGCAGGAAGATCGCAACAACGTATACCTTGTACTTCCGCCATTTCGGGCCGATGTTGATGAAGATGAACTTTCAGAAGCAGAACTGGCCTCAGTCGCCGGAGGGACAGCAAATTGGGGGGGACCCGGCCAGGGAACATAGCCCCGGCCTGCCCGGTGAGCGCTGTTACGGCAGTAAGAGATCTTTATGAAACGCACCTTCGTCGATCATATCGATATCATTTCCAACCCCCTTCATTCCGCGTTGATGGGGGGTGGTTGCATGGACGCATTGAAAGAGCTGTGTTCCCTTTTTCCTTTTGATCAGACCCGCGATTTTGGCTTTGAAAGCCGGTTGGGTGAGACTACTGCCATCTGCGATTTTTCGTTTATGATCGAGAACGGCACTGAAGGGGCAAAGATATTGGGCGGCAACAATCCAACAGCGGATCTGCATGAAAGTTTGCTTGCTGATCCCCTGTGGCAAAGAATCAGGAGGCTTTTTATTGCATGGAATACACGGGGACATCTTTTAGCCGACTCAGTGAAGTCGGTCTGGCTTGAGTTTGACTATGACGGACTATCATATAATCGATGTCCGAACATTTTTTTCGGGATCAGTGTTGACCATGAAGCAGACAGGAGCGCCCAGAGTGATGCGCTCCTCATCGTTCTCGATGAAATCTACCATATCCTTTTTGCCATTCCGTTCCCTGTTGAAATGGCCGGGAATCTGAGAACATCGCTCCTGGCCCTTCCCGAACATGCCGGTTTATACCAGACCGGATTTATGATACCCAGGCATACCGAGGCAGTGAGGCTGGTGCTTAGGCAAATAAATGCCGAATGTTTGGAACCTTACCTCCGGGATATCGGCTGGCCGGGTGATTTTCAGAAAGTCAGCTTTCTGACCGATCGATATGCCGGCCTGTTCGATTATTTCTTCTGCAATATCAACATAGGGAAGGATATCCTTCCCTATCTGGCACTGGAGATGCTCTTTAAGAATCTCAGCCAGCCTCGGTTTAACCCGAAGTGGGAGGGAGCGCTCGATATTCTGGAATCAGACAAATTGCTGACCCGTGGAAAACGGGATGCACTGCTCAACTTCTGCGGAAAAACAAAGCACTCGTTTCCATATCCGGCAAATTACCTCAGGGGCCTTAACCACCTGAAAATCGTGTACAAGGAAAACGCCCCGGTTGAATGCAAGGGCTATTTCGGAACCATGATACGGGATGGAGGGTGAAAATGATTGACCCTGCGCACCTAAGCAAATGAAAAGATCATACATTATAAAAATAAATTCAACGCTGCCATGTCGAACCTGAAACTGGAACAAAAGGAGTAAGGAATCGTAAAAAAGCTTTTGTCACTCAAAAATCAGTACCGACGGCATTTTTTCGGGCCAGGCCAAACGCAACAGTTCGTAACCAATACCTGAAACTCCCTGGAAAAAGCCCGGGTTGAAAAAGTCATCCCCCGCATTGGGAAAGAGGGAGTAGCGGCCGTTTTTTGCAGCCCGTGAAACAACCTGGCTGGCCCTTTGAAGCGCAAGAGCCGACAACTCCTGTTTTCCGGTTTGAATGGCACTGTATAAGAGGATATCTGCAATTCCGAGGTTGCCGCAGCAAAGATGGTCCCTGTCCGTCAGAGGTGTTTCTTTGGTCGTTTCTAAAGCATCAAGGATGTTTTTCTGGATGGCGGTGTTGTCAAGCAGATGCTGCGAAGCAAGGCGGGCCAGTGCGATCCCGGGTGCGCCATGGCACCAAGAGGAGATAAAATTAGGGCCTCCCGCCGTCGTAACCTGAAACTCCCTGATATCCTGCCAGTTGCCATGTTCATCCGAAAACAGGCTGTTTTCATACCATATGGCCCTTTCGGCTGTTGCGCGGTAAATGTCATTCTGCGTGACTTCAGCCAGTTTCAACAGGGCATAGGCAATCCCGGCCTGGCCATGCGAAAAGCCGGCAAGCATCTTCCCCTGCATGGTAATCCAGCCACAGTTGCCATCGGGGTTTTCAACCTTGTTATTGAGCAGGTGATTGCCGCAAAGTATCGCCTTTTCAAGGGTTTCAGCATCTCCTGTAACGCTGTGCAACGACAGAAGCGACAGAATAGCTCCTGCGCAGCCCGAGATAATATCGTACGATTTTTCCTTTGCAATCATCGGGGCGCTAATCATCCGGCTTAGCCTGAGGGCGTCATCCATGAATGATTGATCGCCCAGGAAGGTTGAAATTTTAAGAAATGAATAGATGATCGACGGGATTCCGGATGTAATTCCGATCGATCCCAGCTGCGGGAGCATGCCATACTTTTGAGTGTATACCATACCCTGTCTGATGGACCGGATAGTTGCCCGGTTCAGCAGTTTTATACCCGGATCATCTGAAACAGTGGTAAGCGCCGAGAGGAAAAGCGCCACGCCCGGAAGTCCGTCGTAAAGGAACATCGACATGGGCTGCATCCTGAACCGTTCGGTTCCCGGGATAATCGCAACCGACATCCAGGTGCAGCTGCCATCCTTCGAAAAAATAGCTTCCGACCTCAGTGTCCCGGCGATTTCTATGGCTGCCGCCAACAATGTTTCGCAACTTGCCGGCTGAATTCCCTCTGGGATGCCCTCTTGTTTTTCTAAGGTACTTTTACTGTAATCATGCCCGATATCGCGAAAGAAAAGCGCAGCGCGTATAAATTTCACCTGCTTTTCAAGATCTTTTTCATCCAGTTCCGGCAATTTGCTTACCACCTGCCCGTAAGCTGCCGTGCTCATAATGTCGGGGCAAACAATCCCTGAAGGGTCTTTGATATCTTTTTGGTCTGAATCGGCCCAGAAAATAGGGAAATCGGCCTCCTCCATCTGCTTTTGTTCCGAATGAAATACAGCCCAGTATGGATTTGGCGCCGGGGAATGGAGAAACGCCCGGCATAAGAGTTCGGTTTGAATGCTTCGTTCAATGCCGGTTCGCATGAATTTCGGGTTCATCATCTTTTTCATGATCATCCCGTAGATCCGGGTCGAACGGAAGATGAACCTCAACTCTTTCCCGGCAAAAAGATGAATGGGGAGTTCATGGCGGTGTTTGATCGCGAGATGGTAAAAATGGGTAAACCCGTCGGCAATTTCCTGATTGTAGGTAACAGGGGTCTGCTTCTGACCATCCAACACCGGGATATTTTCCTGATCCTGAAGTATGGCCGGGATAAAGACAAGGTTCATCCTGTCGGTATTGATAAACTCCCAGTTGCTTCGCTGATAAGGAGATACGCCCTGATCGTAACCACCAATAGCGCTCACATCGTAAACAAACCCATCCTTTCCTGTGATCCAGGAGGGTAAAAGACCGGTACGGAAAACGGAGTAACCGAACTGTTCATTGGCAAGAAACTGGGCGCTGTCGGTAAATTCGTCGGTAAATGCCTTCCCTTCGTGATGCATCACCGACTCGAGGTCGATGAGTATGGGCTGAGAGCCTGAGGCAATAAGATTCTCATGGTGGCAATCATTGCCGTGGAGAAGGTAAATAACTCCGATGAGTGAGCCGATACGCCGGTAATAATCGGCAACTTCCTGTTGCGAAGAACAAACGGCCCCTTCAATAAAACCAACCCATCCGTACCCGTTTCTTTGAATAACATCCAGGGGTTTTAAATCAGGCGTTAACCCCTTTTTGTTAAGCCAGATCAGAAATTCAGACCAGGCCTGTTCCAGTTCCAGATTCTTTGGCTTATAAACCAGTTTCAGTCCCGATTCAAATTGAAGAGAGATCACTCCTTTGCCATGATTGTGCGAATCGGAGACTCCTCCTTTGAATTTGTTGAGAAGGCCCGGTGGAAGACCCCTGGCGAAATGGCTGGTAATCTCACCAAAGTCATCCGCCAGACGGTCTATAAAATCGGTACTGTTGCGGGTCCAGTTGGCAGCCAGGATCGTCATGATCTTTGCCAGGGAACTGTATTCGGCAAAGAAATCCTGCCATCCATTCTCATAAATCCGGTTGACAAACTGCAGATAGAGCTCGTTTTCAGGCTCCTGCCCGGCAAGCGACTGGTCGAAAAGACGCGACACCGGCGATTGACGGGTTGAGATAAATACCTGGAACTCCAGTTGAAAGGTTTGTGAAGCATAAAATCCCAGCATCCTGGCCAGCTGCAAATGCATCATCCGGCTGGCCTCCGTTGAGAACAGGCTTGCTTTCCTCTCCCCCGCAGCCTTTTCAAGATTTCTGACCGCATAAGCCACGACCGGGGTCATGAGATGCAGAAAGGGTATTTTCTTTTCCTGTTCATCTCCGAAAAGTTCTGACATCTGCACATGGAGATCCGCCGCGTCATAGTGCCGGAGAAATTCCATCATCTCTTTGAATGAAACGATCCAGCCGGGAAGCTGCTCTTCGCTTTTAAAAGTGGCATTTCCCAGCAGGTTTCTGAAATCATCCATGCTGAGGCCGTCATTTTTAAGCCGGATTTCGAACATTTCAGCATCATCGGGCGCCACCGCATTGCGCCATTCAGCCAGGCGTTGCTCAAACAGATGGCCGGTCGCCTCCTGAAAATTGAACCGCCAGGGTTCATTAATTTTTTCGGGCAGCGTAGCCGCTCTTTCTGCGACTTTGAGATAATAGGAGGAGCCTTGATTGCCAATGTTTGTCATATTCAAAAACCTTATTTGGATAATCCTTTTGAAAGGAATTTACCAAAGGACATGCCGGCTTGCTCATAACATGCCTGCAGGCGTTGGCCAACAGCAAAATCGAATGTCATGTCGCCATATGACACCTGGACCTTTTTAAGTACATTTTTCATTTCAATCGTAGCAGCTACCTTCGAATGATCTGCTGTTTCTGCCACATCGATCATCAGGCTGATGAAGGCCTCCTTTTTTGAAACCCCGATATTCCATCCCGGATCAACAAAAACAGTTTTCACTACCAGTGTATACTTTGCATCGGATCCATCCTCTTTTACGACTACTCCTTGTTTTTCGAGTTTTTCATTGAGTTCTTTCAATAAAGCTGGCTGAAAAAGTCTGGCACGGTCATCCTTCCAGGCCTGGGCCCAGCGGTCGCCGTCCCCTGGTTTTTTTTCATTGAGCTCTGAAGTCTTTTTTGCCACATACTCTTTTTCAGGGGTACCTTTGCCTGTCGCGAAGGGGTTTGCCGGATTGCCAACGGTTATGTTTGAATAATCAAACACGACATTCAGCGTTTTTTCACCTTTTAATACAACGATGCTGCCGGAGGTTAATTTCTGTGCAGACAAACTGACGGATGATAACGCGAACACCGCCATCAACAGTAAAATTTCTGGTCTTCTCATAACAATTCACTTTTTAGTTAGATAATCTCTTGATTTTATTAATTCTGGAATAATACGCATGCTTGCTCTATAACTGGCTGATAGTCCGTAACGGGCATTCTGCAGCTAATTCGTTTGCTGTTCACAATAATCACTCCCGGAGATCTTTGAGGACGAAGTTTCACCTAAATATGAAATTTTCAAACTTCCATTTTTAGTTGTCCCGCTGGCTGATATTTTCACTGCAGTGGTTGAAAGCACATTTACGACCACCGTCCAGGGCAGGGTGGGATTCGAAACAGTCACCGTTCCGGTAATCGTCTCATAGCTGAGCGATGAAATGGTCCCGTCTCCTGTTTGTGTGGCGGTGTATACCACTGACATATCAACAGGAGGCTGATTGGCTGCCGTACTCAGGTTACAGGTGATTTCGCTTCCTTTTTTGCATCCGGAAATACTCAGGAAAAGGAGGCACAACAACATTATTAATGTCTCATTTTTTTTCATAAAATTTTGTTTTTGGTTCAATTGAATATTGACAAATAGTACATTTATGTAGTTGGCAGAATTGTTTTACCCTACCTTCGGATAACGATCTTCCTGTGAATAATGCCATTGGTGGTTGTTACCTGAAGAATATAGGGCCCATCCTGCAGGTTCGAAACGGTCATTCGGTAGCCGGACTGAAGCCCGATAAAGTTTACTGCGACAAGCTCACTTCCTGTAATGCTGAACAGTTTAACTCCTGAAATAACGGCCCGCTGATCTGCCGATTCAATGAAGAATTGATCATGAACAGGATTGGGATAAACCCTGAGACCGGCAAGCGGCATCTGATCATCTACGCCAAGCGGATTCCTGCTTATCTGTATCATTGCTTTGTACGTGCCTGTCTGACCGGGGTAATAGGGCGAAACCTGAAACATGATTGTCCCGCCATTCTCCAGGTTGATATGGCCGGGGATGGTGTCATCATAAGCCTCCGTCCATGTTGTGCCGTTTGTGGACCAAGACCATTGTGCATCCAGCGTGTATACCTGATCAGGGTCATTGTAAGCATCAACCATGTATCCTGCAATGATATAATTAAATCCTACAGGAAGAGAAAGTGTGTAAAAGTCATAATCAATGCCTTCATGGCAGTTTGCATCGCTCGTTTGAATAATGGCCGGGTTTGTTGCGAAACTCACCGGGAGGTTGGTGGCAGCCTGGAGCGTGTTATTGGGCTCATACTGATCGGCGATCAAAGGAGCTGCATTGACCTCGATAATAACCGGGTTTTCATAGGCTGTTGATCCTATGAGTTGCCAGTCTGACGTTCCGGCGGGCTGGTACCAGAGTGCGATAAGATAACTGCCGGGAAGGACATTGATGCTGGATGTGCTGAATGTTATTCCACTGGTATGCTGTTTAGCTGGAAGCGAAAAATTTGTCTTCTCACCTATAAAATTCACATAATAACCGTCCAGATCATAAATTGAAAGGTCAAGTGTGCCATTAAAATCAGTGGTTCCATAATTGAATAAATCAAGCTGTACCGATACGGCATCTCCCTGGGTCAAATGTAATCCGGGACTTATATTCATCGCTGAATACAGTTCGATGGGGTTGGAATTTATGACCACCAGCCGCTTGTTATTGTGAAACGCATTTGTATCAGAGACAATGATCCAGTTTGTGTCGTTCGTGCTGTACATGATACCCACAAAATAGGTATTGGGAAGCATGGAGGAGAGCCCGGGGTTTGTGAAAGTTGCGCCGTCGGGCAGGTGGCTGCCGGGGATCAGTGCAATTCCCTTGATGGTTTGGACTTCATGAATAAAGTTCCCGTTGGTGTCGAAGATACAGGCGGTGATGTCGCCGCTGAAGGTGGCATGGCCGTTATTGATGATGTCGGTGTGAAATGAGAGGGAATCTTCGTAATTAATGGTATCGGAAGGGCAGGTAACCGGTGCATTTAACGCAAGCTTGAAAAACCTGTTTCCGGTTCCGCCTGAAGCTGGCTGACGAATCCCGATAATGGCCTCCTGTCCGTTGGTGTAGGATCCGGAGCCCCCTCCTGTCCCGGTTCCGCCCGGGTTGAGTGAGGTAAGAAGAAAATATCCGTCGTAATCTCCCGACCAGCCCCAGTTGAAATGAAAATAATCACTGTCATTATACCCATCACAGACAAAGCAGTGCGCTCCCCCTGCATAGACCATCGGCCGGCTAGCATCAAGTTCTGCCTTCAGAAGGCTGATCCACCCGCTGTTGGTGTAGTTTGCTTTCTTTACGCCCTGCAGTGTGGTTGCGTAACCGAAATAGTTTTTCAGTGAATTTTCAGCACATTTCGGATCGTCTGAAGCAATGACGTAAGCTGCACTACCGCCCTGGGAACTCACGTTGTATTCCATTTCTACGCTCACGCCGCAATGATACATCAGGGTGGCCACGTCTGTGTTTGCTGAAGTGACGCTGTTGGGCATGCTGGTCCAGTTGTACGTTGTAGCCCCGAAATTAGCCGACAGGGTTCCATACCGGGTCGTATTGTATGAATAACTGCCAATACCAGTCGTAGGATAACTATGATATTTCATAACCTGAGCCATTGCAGTGGCAACGCATCCGGTTACGGTACGCTCATTTTTGGGATTGTCAAAAGGACATAAACCGTTATAGAACGGGTCCTGACCCCAGAGTGTTGTGATCAGCGGGTTAACTCCCGTGGCCGACTTAAGTCCATTCCCCGGCAGGGGGCCGGCATTCAGGGCTGCCCATTTCGACATAACGTCAGGAGCGGGGTCCATGTTCGTTTTGATTGCATAACTGATCTCATGCTCATACCCTTTTAGCCAGGCTGCAACATTCGGTGGAATGTTACCGGCAGTGAAACTGGTTTCAGAGGAATAAGCAAGTACCGGGGAGATAATATCATCCGCCGAAATAATGACAAAGCCCCGGGAACCATTTACATTAAAGACGTAAAATAATGGTGTTGAGGACTCCTTCAGCCCTGACGCGTTGTTTTCAGCAGATGAGTAAGACAATGTCAGCCCGCCGGGAATTCCTTGAGGAAACTGGATTGTCATTGAAGCCAGGTAATTTTCAGCAACCGTTTTTGCACGGTTCACATCAACAGTTTTTCCAAACCCATTGCTGATCAATGTCACAGCACACAGGAGCAACAGCATCATTTTTTTCATAGCATTTAGTTTTTAGTTCAAGTCAATATTGTTTAACCGGATGTTCTCATATATCTTCATCCTGCACATTGAAACGATTGACAGAAACAAAGTAATCATCATAAATTCAGGTTTCCAAGAAATACAAGTAAGGATTTGTAAAAAGGAGTAAGGATTTGTAAAAAATATTTGTATATATTTGATTATCAGGCATTATAAAATTTACCTCCTGGCTCTGGTCTGGCCTCGCCGATGGGTGTTTTTCCCCTGCCAAGAGAATTTTCTCCAGCCAGGAAAAGATCATTCCTGATCTGTTCGAACTTCGCTTCAAGCTCATCTGCACCGACAGGGCTGCTCATCCATTCCATTCCCTGATATAGTCCGGCAGGAACCATGCTGAACTGTTTAAGGGCCTTCTCCCTGACAGAAACCGCATTCAGTACAATGCGTATGGAGGCCCCACCCAGCGTAAGATTGAAGGAGGATGGAATGCCATGGATCGCCGTCTCATCCGCGAAGTCATCCTGCTCTGAAATCGCTTTGAGTCTATAGGCAGTCCGTCGCAGCTCCCCTGAAAGAGATTCCAGAGTCGAAGAAGGTATTTCGGAAATGATGCCGTTCCGCTCAATACAGGCAGTCAGATAAACCCTGTCGATCCCTATGGGTGATGGAGACCCCAGGAGGCTGAACAGATCTTTTGGTTCCCGTTTTCCTCTGATACTGTAAAATTTGAAGGCAACCTGGCTGAATTGCAATAAGAGATTCACCTGGGCCATCATGGCCTTCCGTTGAGCATATCTCAATATATCGCCCCAGTGAAAACTGTAAGCCGATGCGATGCCAACGATATCGAACAGATCTTTAGGGTCATCACGCTCCAGAATGGTTTTGAGTTTTTTGACCAGCATGTTCTTCATATTATCTACCGGAACCATACCTGCCATTACAGGTAAACCCAATTGTTCGGAAATGTCGTTCGACAGGCTGATCTTGAGCTTATCCCTGCCCTGTATCCAGAGGTGGAAATATCGCGGGTAAACAGCCGCATTATCAGCTGTAACATGGAATTGAGTTTTCAGCAGGTCAACTACCGGAGTGGCATTTCTCAGAAAGCAGCGTTGAAGATTTACCGAAAGATCAAGATCTAAAGTGAAGCGATGGTTCAGATAGTATCTTGAGAGGGCAGCGCCACCCGAAAGGTAAAACGGCCCGAAATGACCCGAAAGGGCGCTCAGCACCTTATCCTGAAGGAAATATAGTTCAGTATACTTTTCGGCAGGGGTCGATTGTTTCATCGGGCTTCGGGTTTTATTGTTCCGCGATGGGTCTTTTGACAGCACACCAGCGAATCGAGCACTGCTGCCGTGGTAAACAACGACCTGTGATCGCTAACCACGGTCCCCCAGGCCGCTCCTTTTCCCTTCGGCCAGCTAACGGGATCGACCGGGATCGTCATGAATGGGGGTGGAACCTGCAGCAAGGCAGAAGGTTGCCACGACCCGTCCTCCTTCTGCCGGCTGATCAGCCAGCGGGCAACCGTCCCCGATTTTTCACGGATCTTGTCATTTTTTCCGGCAAGCAGCAGCGTCTTCAAAGCAAGGGCTGTGGCAAAGGGCGATCCCTCACAATAGCTGTCATTGGCAACGAAAGATTTCTTTCCGAACTGCTGCATCGCCCAGGAGAATGCCCTCTCAATTGCCTGGCGGTGTTCAACACCTCCTCCGGCAACAAGGGCCTCAGTGGCAAGTGCTGTAGCATAGGCGGGGTCGCTCCACCAGTATCCGTTCCAGTTCCCGCCGGGGAGCTGATGCGTCAGGATGTATGGCAACAGCATCTTTCTGAACTTCGGAATTCCGGCAGCAGCCGCGGTCACACACATGTGGGAACCCGTCCAGCCTGAGATATCATCTTCAGGGGTGGCGCCAATCAGTTTTCTAAGCTCTTTTTCAAGGATATAAGTGGTGATCCCTCCATCTGTTGTCCGATGTTTCAGAAGGAACTCCTCTGCTATCTTTGTCCTGCCCTTCCCCTCCAGGCCGAGACTGAGCGCAAACCTGATGCCCCATACAGTGCTGTCGGCATCCTCGGGGGTGAGCGGGTTATATCCCCAGCCCCCGTGACCGGTGAACAGGTTTTGAGTGGCATACTTATTCCAGACATCACGCGTTTCGTTGATGACACGGTCATCACCGGCACTGGCGAGGATTGAACCTACAAACCCTGTAACCCACCCGCTGCTCTCTCCGACGGGAAGACGGAAATCGGACCACAGCCCACGTGCATCCCTGGAATATAACAGAAACCCCATGGCTCTGTTGATGGCTTCAGCGACCAAAATATGAAGAGCTCCGGTCATTTGTGTACAGTGTGTTATTTTTTTTCTGGTGAAGCAGCCGACCCTTAAAGAATCAAAAATAAGAAATCCGGGGGTTGCCATACTCCTACTCAAGATAATTACAATAAACCTGATAAAAGGTTGGTGGCTCCTTCTGCTTTTTTACAATTCTTTACTCCTTTTGTTAAATCCTTACTTGTTTAATTTGGATGCATGTCCACATGAAGTTATTTTTGGGGTATGCAATAAAAGTCTATACCAATGAAACAGCAAAGTTTGACTTTAGTAGTTATAAACAGAAAAAATACCGATTCTATGAAAACCAAATTCACATTCCTTTTAATTTGCCTTAATTGTCTATTTATCAATTTAAAATCTCAGGATATCCTGGTTTATAAAAACGGAGACGAAGTCCAGTCAAAAGTTATTGAGGTTTCTGATGACAATATAAAATATAAAAAGTGGGGTAATCTAGACGGACCATCGTATACGGCCATTAAAAAGGACGTTTTAATGATAAAATATCAGAATGGAACAAAAGATGTATTTAACAGTCAGCCGGCTCCTACTAATTCAAATACTACTGTTGTAACACAGAAAAAGGCTGAACCGGGAAAAATCTGCTATTATTCTTCAGATAAACGGATTGATCAGATAGATATTTATGTTTATTCTTTAGATGAGACCGGAGAAAAGAAAACAAGAGTTGGTCAGTTGGATTTCTATTTCAAATCCCGACCCGATTGCGGTCAGGATGGAACGTATACTTTAAATCTTCCACCAGGCGATTATGACTATTATGCTGTTGACGACGTTATTTACGAAATGAAGGGCGCTTTTTCCATTAAAGAAAACCAATGTACATATCTTGATGTCATTTGCAGATAAGCAACACCAGAAAACCAGGTAAGGCCAATGAAAAAAAATACTGCTTTGCAGAATTCTTTGTCCTTTCTGATGAAAACGCTGATCTGTATTGCCACGTAACAGATAATTATTGTAAAAGCGGATAAGATACTTCCGTGCACCTTCTTTTTCAGGAGACAGCATTTTCTTATCGATAAGTTTTTTGATCTGACGTGAGATGATGGCATTATCCTGACCGACAAACAAGTCATTAATATCCCACGCCTGAATCATATGCTTATCCAATGCCCGTTTTAATATATTTGCCTCAAACATTTGACAAAACGAGTTTTGTTCGTTGATCAATTTTGATTGAGTTCATGCTGCTGTATAGTTTTCTTGTTTCCAAAACTTAAAAGTATCAAAAAGCAGGATTTCTGCGCTTTTTTACAATTCCTTACTCCTTTTGTTAAATCCTTACCTGTTTTGTTTGGATGCATGACCGCATGAGGTTACATTTGTCCTGTAAGCATCAATGTATCCTGTTCACCTCAAATAATGAATAATCAAAACCATGACAACAAAGCTCTTAAAATTCAGAATGAAAAAGAAACAGTGGATCGCGGCAGCCATGATCGTTTTGACCCTCATCGTGGTTTCGGTGGTCGCAGTCTTCAATTTTCCTCCAGAAAAGGCAAAAGTGAAAGGAACCATGAGCACCAGCGGCACTTATTACCCGAGTCAATACGACCAGGGAACGAAATTGGGCGCCATTATAGCGAGTGGATCAGATTGGATCGTATTTGTTCATTTTGACAACGACCCTGAACCAAACCATAATTTCGCAAGAAATTGTCACGATAACCTGACAAGCGGGACGCGTGTATACGCGGTAGACCCTGATTGTATCTGGGTGAGCGCCTTGTAATTGCACCATAGAAATTAATTTTCCATTTCATCTAACTTTTCACAAATTTACCGTATTTAATAAAATTCTATACCAATGATACAGAGAAAACAATTCGAACAGCGCCTCATCGAAAAAGCGATGAAAGACCCGGAATTCAGGAAAAGACTGATTGAAAACCCGAAAGCGGTCATTCAGGAAGTGACGGGGGTTGAACTTCCTCCATCCTTCAACCTGAGTATTCTCGAAGAAGATCCTCAAACAGTCTACCTGGTCCTGCCTTGTATTCCAACTCCGTTGGATGAGATGGAGCTGACTGAAAATGAGCTGGAAATGGTTGCAGGGGGAAGGGCAGAGGATTCTGTTCTTATATGTACGGTTTTTGGTTGCCCCCCTCCCGGTGATCCGGGCGGGTGAAAACCAGGCGATACCCCGGCGGTCATGACATTGATTCAGAATTAAAAACTAAACGTATGAAAACAAGAATTACAATTTCAGCGCTTTTACTCATTCTTTGCCTTGAAAACATGAATGCTTTCGGATGGTCGGGTTCAGGTACCTCGACTGATCCATACCAGATAGCCACCGCGGCCGACCTGGCAACCCTGGCGACAAATGTCAACAATGGTTCAGATTATTATAATACATACTTCAAGCTGTTGAACGACCTCAGTTTATCGGGTTATTCTTCCTGGGTTTCTATCGGTCAAGAAGGCTACCCCTTCCGCGGAAAATTTAATGGAAACTATAAAACGATAACAGGGTTAACGATCAATAACGACGTTAACAACTCTAATTTATATTGGAATGGCGGATTATTTGGCCATCTTGGCCCCGGTGCAAACATCCAGAACCTGACCATCTCTGGTTGTAATATAACCTCCAATGGATCCTATACCGGAGCTCTCGCCTCCGCTACAGTAATTCCTTATAGTATTACTCCAAGTGAAACATTTCCTATACAAATTCGCAATTGTCATACGTCGGGGACAATCATTGCAACATCACCAATCTCAGTTGCAGGCGGGTTGATAGGATGGGTGTCATCAGCCGGTACTCTTTCTGGTCTTAGTGTGATCCAATTGCGATTCTGTTCATCCACGGCAGCAGTTTCAAACGTTTCGAACCAATGTCAAAATGGTTATTATTCTAACTCTTGTGGCGGATTAATTGGTTCGACAGAAGGAGACATGCCGCAGCAACCTAATTATCTAGGTAATTTTGCGTATATCGCGTGGTGCTATTCATCGGGTCCGGTCATCAACAATTGTCCGGACGGGATGGCAGGCGGCTTAATTGGAAGCATAGCGTTTACTCGTCTGTATAACTGTTATTCAAGGTCAACTGTAACCAAGGCGGCGGGTAATTCCTGCGCAGGCGGTTTGACCGGCTACATGATTGGCATCTCGGATGTTAAACGTTCCTATTCCACAGGCTTGGTAAGCCCGGGAACGGGAATGGGGTTAATAGGCGTCAATGACCCAGCTTATGGCCAGAATTCAGCGCTGTGGAGCTATTGGGACACCCAGACTTCGGGACAGTCAACCAGCAACGGGGGAGGTACGGGCATGACCACGGCCCAGATGAAGGACAAGAATACCTTTTCGGGTTGGTATTTCGCAATCGATTGGGCAATGTGTGACACCGTCAACAACGGATATCCCTACCTTCCAAAAGATATCTTAACTTGGCTAGGTTCGATAAACTCTGACTGGAATACGCCGGGTAATTGGTCACCGGTGGAGAACCCTTATGGTTGGTTGTATGCCCCTCCTTCGGGCGCCAGTGTCGAAATAGTGGTTGGCGCTAATCCTGTAATCAGCCAGGGCCAGTCGTCGCCGGTTCTTCTCACAAATCTAAAGATTGGATCAGGAATGACGGTAAACATCGCTTCAGGCGGCGCCCTGACCGTGCCGGGCATGACCGGCCTGAACGGGGGTGAAAACCTGGTGATTGAAACGGAGGGGTCGTTTATCGACAATGGCATAACCGGGACCGGAACGGTAAAAGTGAAACATGATCTTTCGGGCAACCGCTGGTGGTATATCGGCTCCCCCATGACCAATGCAACCGCCGGCTCTTTCGGAACATTGTCTCCGACCCCCAATACCGGCACAAGGCTGTTCTGCTGGAATGAACCTACCAATGCCTATATAAACATCACCGACGGCAGCGCCGCGCTGGTACCACTGAAGGGATATTCCTATAAAAATTTCACCGGCGCCAACACGGCCATATTCACCGGAAACCTGAACAGCGGATGGATGGGTTCCGACAACAACCTGAGCTTCACCAGTGGCGGCGCGAACGCAGGGTACAACCTGGTTTCCAATCCGTTTCCGTCGGCCATCAACTGGGGAAGTCCTGCCAACCCTGCAACGGGCATTACCCGAACAGGCATCGATTCAACCATCTGGTACCGAGCAAACAGCACCTATTCAACCTACAACAGCGCCTCCGGCACCGGAACCGGAACCCCTGTGGGCCAGCAGTACATCCCCGCCATGCAGGGCTTCTGGGTTCATGTATCCGATGCAGCCTCCGGTTACGGAACACTCAAGATCGGAAACGCGGCCAGGGTCCATAACAGCCAGCCATTTTACAAAAGTACGGGGGAGTCCAATATTTTCAGGTTGTTTGTAAGCAGAGATACCTTGAAGGATGACATTGCCGTCGGTTTTTACGAACAGGCACAAGCCGGTTTCGATCCCTTCGATTCCGAAAAACGTTTCAATGATGCCGGCTATCCTCATTTGTTTACCCTTACCTCCGATAATCACGTGGTGGTGATCAACGGGCAACCGCTCATGCTGAACCAGGACTCGCTTACCATTCCCCTGGGTTTCGGAACAGACGTGGAAGGGGTGTTTACCATGGAGGCGACCAACATGAATGAATTTGACCCCGCGTTATCGGTCATACTGTCCGATAAACAGGGTGGCATCAGGCAGTCTCTGCGCGAACACAGCGCCTACACGTTTCAGTCCGGCGTGGCAAGTCCCAACGCAGACCGGTTTACGTTGACCTTTTCAAAAAAAGGCGCCGGGGAAACCGAATTGGCGGATCAGTCGCCGGTCCATGTTTTTTCATGCCGCAACATGCTGTACGTCGATGTGCTTACCGGGCAACAGGCAAACGTCGAATTGTACAATATGCTTGGACAAAAGGTGTTGAGTCAACAGGTGGAACACGGTCTTCATCAGATCGAAGTAAACTGCTTAAGAGGTGTTTATATTGCCAGAGTTCAGCAGGGAGCTCAGTTAATCACCAAAAAAGTCATCCTGGGAAAATAATTGCAAAATGAAAAAATTTTACATTTTACTGGCTGCTGTGCTTGTATCAGTTGCCGCTACGGGACAAAAATCAATACCAGCGATATCAGTATCCGGCGTAAATTCCGTACCCGGCCCTGCCGGCGTACAGCCCGGGTACGAGATGAATCATTGGAAAACCCTCACACCGCAAACAAACAGATCACAGGACCTAATCCAGCTATTCGACAGCATCTACCAATGGGAATGGGATACGACCGGCGCATCATGGAGTATCAAGGCCAAAACCAATGGTTATATTTATGACGCCAACCATAATCTGACTTGGGTCCTATCACAAATATGGAGCGCCAGTCAGTGGATAAATGCCCGGCAAGTTACAGCAACTTACGATGCCAACCATAATCAGACAAGTTGGTTGTCGCAAACCTGGGACGGCAACGTATGGGTGAATACCGAACAGATCCTCTCGACATACGATGCCAGCAACAATCTGACAATTGAATTGGGCCAGGACTGGAACGGCAGTGTTTGGGTGAATTACGCGCAAAGCCTCAATACTTACGATGCCGGCAATAATTGTACAAAACAGGTTAACCAGAAATGGGATGGCAGCGCCTGGTTGAATTCCGGGCAAAACATTGCTGCTTACAATGTCAATAACAACATCATTAGTTATTTAGGAATGAAATGGGAGGCCGGCCAATGGGTAAATGTGTCGTTGGCAACCTATACTTACGATTCCAGAAATAATCTGATAAGTTATCTGGTCGAAAAATGGATCGGCGGCAACAGGGTGAATTCCTGGCTAACCACCTGCACGTATGATGTCAATAACAATCAGACCTATTGTTTATACCAAAAGTGGGATGGAAGCCAATGGCTGAATTACGGGCAAACAATCTCTACTTTTGATGCCCGTAATAATCAAACAGGTTGCCTTGATCAAATCTGGGATGCCGGCCAATGGGTGAATTCCGGGCTACTCACTTTTACATACGATGCAGACAATTTCAGACAAAGTTCATCAGGAAAATATTGGAATAGCGCCGGAATTAAAATAACGGGAGGGGATAGCGCCTTCTATTATTATCATACAGCTCTTGGAATAAATGACCTGATGGTGCAAAATGGGAGTCTTACTGTTTATCCCAATCCCGCATCAGATTATTTGACCATCGAAACATGTGCAGCGCAAACTCCAGGCCGATTATCCATATTAAACCAGGATGGCCGGCAAATCATCACCTTACAAATCACCCAACCCAAAACACAACTTAACCTCAGCAGCCTTCCCGCCGGAGCCTATTTTGTGCGGCTCACAAACGGCAAGGCCGTGTCGACAGGGAAATTCATAAAGACAAGGACGTATTGACCTGCCTTTACGCTTTTTTACAATTCCTAGCTCCTATTGTTAAATCCTTACCTGGTAAATTTGTAAAAGGGTTGATCTGCGTTTACATTTGCCAAGTAATTGTTAATTGAAAATTCCAACATGAAAGTTATTGATATAATTGTACAATGCGGTTATACTGGATAAACCATTCACTTTGACCAGTGTCTGCCGATCCAAATTGACCGTCACAGAGCATTGATTGTTAATAGATTGTGGTGGCCTGTTTAAATCAGCGTAAGATGGTAAGATGCTCCGGTTTTTCCATTCAACACTGGCAATTCCGCATTGATCTGCACCGAGTCCAAGGGCAATGGTTTTTATGGATTCCGCTGTAAGCATGCCTGGTAAATGATTATTTCACCTTTGATTTCACAACCTCCGCAAACTCCTTTGCCGGTTTAAACGCCGGAATAAAATGAGCCGGAATTTTCATACTGGTACCCTTGGTAATGTTTCTGCCAGTCTTTACAGCCCGTTTCTTAAGCAGGAAGGTGCCAAATCCTCGGAAGTAGATATTCTCCCCGTTAGCCATCGATTCCTTTATGACGACCATAATGGCTTCAACGGTAACTTCAACAACCACTTTCTCCAGCCCGGTGGCC
>SESC01000204.1_pt1 | contig 24019 bp, 21 predicted proteins | sample 3171431 | NCBI WGS metagenome assembly SESC01 (sample SAMN06051868, study PRJNA518727) | freshwater metagenome | biome: subpolar coniferous forest; feature: holomictic lake; material: water; isolation source: holomictic Lake 227, 8 m depth | place: Canada: near Kenora, Ontario | collected... | reverse complement strand
GGAAGAACTGCGTATTATACAGGCGTTAGCGATTCAGTCAAGGGCATTTAAAATCTATTTACCTTACGCCCAAATTTAACCAGTCCAAATATTTTGTAACGCCTTGTTTAACTGTTAAAAAGTCTTTTATATAACCCGCCTGTATTAAACCGGAAATATCGGCCTGCGTGTAACTTTGATAGGCTCCCTTTAGATGCTCCGGAAACGGGATATATTCAATACACCCTTCATTGTGCCAATCGATGACGGCTTTAGCGACATTATTAAAGGTTTCCGCCCTGCCTGTTCCTACATTATAAATACCGCGCTGCTCTGGGTGATCCAAAAACCATAAATTAACATCAACCACATCACCCACATAAACAAAATCACGCCTTTGTTCACCGTTTGCCGTCCCATCACAACCTTCAAATAATTTTGCCTTTTTTTGCTCAATCACTTGCTGATTAAAATGAAATGCCGTACTGCTCATAGAACCTTTATGCTGCTCACTTGGGCCGTAGACATTAAAATAACGAAAGCCTACAATCGGACTTGTCGTTTCAGGCAATACCCGCCGAACATATTGATCGAATTGAAACTTTGAATAGGCATACATGTTAATCGGATGCTCACAACTGCGATCAACTCTAAAGCCATGCTCTCCATTTCCATAAACTGACGCTGAAGAAGCATAGATAAAGGCTATATTTTTTTCGATACAGCGATGCAATAACCGTTTTGAATAATCATAGTTATTTTTCATCACATACTGACCATCCCACTCCGTCGTTGCCGAACAAGCGCCCTGATGAAAAATTGCCCGCACCCCGTTTAAAAATGTCGGCGATTCAATTTGCTCGCTAAACTCTGCTTTATCCATGTAATCAGCAATATCAAGATCGGCAATATTGAGCATTTTTCGACCATTGACTAAATGATCGACTAATAATATATTGCTTTCGCCTCGCTGATTTAATGCGCGAATTAAATTACTGCCTATAAAACCGGCTCCCCCAGTGACAATAATCATTCCGTCATCCTCGCCTTGTTAATCATTGCTGTTGTAGATTGACCATCGACAAACTGTAATATCTTTACTTCGCCACCGGCTTTAATAACACAATCGCCGCCCGCCACTTGCTCTGGACTATAATCGCCGCCTTTAACGATAACATCCGGCAATAACGCACAATACAATCGTTCAGGTGTTTCTTCTGTAAATGCCACCACCCAATCGACACACGCTAATGCAGCGATAACCGTCATACGCTCTTGTAATCCATTGATGGGTCGCGACTCGCCCTTGAGCTGTTTAACTGACGCATCGGAATTAACCGCCACACAGAGCCTGTCACCCAACCCTTTTGCCTGCTCCAGGTAAGTCACATGCCCTGCATGTAATAAATCAAAACAACCGTTGGTCATAATAATCTTTTCATCATGCGCTTTGGCGCGAGCAAAAAGCTTAACCAATTCTTCCTCAGACACAATACCATATAAAGAATCTCTATCCCCGTGCATGGCTCGCGTCAATTCCTGCATTGATACCGTTGAGGTTCCCAACTTGCCGACAACAATCCCGCCGGCCAAATTAGCCAGATACATAGACTCAACCAAGGGCATGTCAAGCGAGACACCTAAAGCCATTACGGCTATCACTGTATCTCCGGCTCCCGTTACATCAAAGACATCTTTGGCTTGCGCCGGTAACGAATGCACCTGATCATTTTCTATCAGTGTCATACCCGCCTCACCGCGAGTCAATAACAACGTTGGAATTTGATACCGAGCCAATAACGCCCGTCCTTTTTCGATTAATTGTTGATCATTTTCACAAGCACCAACCACGGCCTGTAATTCAGCCAGGTTTGGCGTTATCAGATCGGCCTGGGCATAGCGCTGATAATCAACACCTTTGGGATCCACCAACACCTTAATACCGGCTTGCTTGGCGGCAATAATATACGCGGATACATCCGCCAGAGTTCCCTTGCCATAATCCGAAAAAACCACCACATCATTTCCGGAGAAATGCCGGATTAAAGACTCCTTTAAAGCATCTTGATCAAATTTTATCGGCGTGTCTTCAAAATCCAGACGAATCAATTGCTGATGCTGCGCCATGACACGTAGCTTACAGATGCTGCGCAACGACTTTTCAACAACAAAATCACAATCAACGCCTTCGGCTTCCAATAATTTCCTTAAAATTTCACTCTCGGCATCATCGCCCACCACACCCAGCAAAGTGACTTTGCCACCTAATCTGGCAATATTAAGCGCGACATTGCCGGCACCGCCTATGCGGTCTTCAATCGTCTTAACCTTGACAACGGGCACAGGTGCTTCCGGAGAAATACGTGAAGCCTGACCGGACCAATAACGATCCAGCATAACATCACCCATTACAATAATACGAGCCGATTTAAACTCAGGCGTTGTGACTAACACTTAAAGTCTCCTCAATTGCACCACACCACCAATGACCAATTAAAATATGAGCCTCTTGAATTCTTGCCGTCACCGCTGAAGGCACAATAACTGAAACCGTAGCCTGCTTACTCAACTCGCCACCCTCCCCTCCGGTTAAACCAATAACAGCAATGCCTTTTGACCTTGCCGCATCCACCGCTTTTAAAATATTTTTGCTGGTTCCTGATGTAGAAATAGCAATCAAACAATCCTTGTCATTACCAAGCGCCTCAACCTGACGCGAAAATACCGTTTCAAAATCAAAGTCGTTGGCGTGTGCTGTCAAAATAGAGCTGTCCGTCGTCAAGGCAATAGCAGCCATTGCCTGACGTTTCTTTTCATAACGCACTACAAATTCTGCTGCAATATGTTGACAGTCAGCAGCGCTACCCCCATTACCACATAACAATATTTTTCCACCTTGCCTTAACGTATTGATTAGCAACTCTGCCGACGCCTCAATCACTCGCGTGCAATTAGCTAATTTGGCTATCATAGCTTGATGCTCTTCAAGCTCTGTTATAAATGCCTTCAAAATAACATCCTCTCTGTAATAAAGACTTTCACCGTATTAATCATTTTTTTCAGAATACTCCTTAAATTGTATTTGATGCAAACGAGAGTATGCCCCATTCTTTTCAATTAACTCTCTATGAGTACCTTTTTCAACAATGCGGCCATGATCAATCACTAAAATCACATCCGCATTTTCAATAGTCGATAACCGATGCGCTATAACCAACGTTGTTCGATTATGCATCACTTTTTGCAATGCTGCCTGAATATACCGCTCTGATTCAGTATCCAGTGCTGAAGTCGCTTCATCCAAAATCAGTATAGGTGCATCTTTCAATAACGCCCGAGCCAAAGCTAATCGCTGCCTTTGCCCGCCCGATAATTTAACGCCATTCTCACCTATTTCAGTATCAAGTCCTTGCTCAAACTTACTGATAAACTCCATTGCATAAGCATCTGTTGCCGCCGCCGTTATTTCATTTCTCGTTGCTGTCGCAAGTGATCCATAAGCTATATTGTTGGCTATCGTATCATTGAACAATGTCACTTGTTGATTAACCAATGCCAACTGCTTTCTTAGATTTGCCAATTGATAGGTATTTATTTCCACGCCATCCAATAAAATCTCACCGGTTTCATGGGGATAAAAACGCGAAACCAGGTTGGCGAGTGTGCTTTTACCGCCACCGGAAGGCCCTACCAAGGCAATGGTTTGTCCCGGTTCAACCTTAAAATTAATATCAATAAGCGCCGGTTCATTTGAGCCCGCATACTGAAAGGTCAGATTTTTAAATTCCAGCGCTCCCTTGCATCGTTCTGCCTGATACGTCCCTTCATCCACTTCGCCCGGCTCATCCAAAATCTCAAATAAGGATTCAGCCGCCGCAATGCCTTTTTGAATACCCCCATTTGCATCACTTAAACTTCTGATAGGTCCCGGTAATAAAAATGCCGCCGTCAAGTAGCCTACAAACTCGCCAACACTGGCTTGCTTCATAAAAAACAAGGCCATATACATTAAAAATGACAAGGCTATCGCGATGATAAACTGCATAATCGGATTATGTAATGCCATAGTCGTTGACAACTTTAACGATTGGCTGCGGTTATATAAACTGCTTTCCAAAAAGCGCCGACGCTCGTACTCTTCACCGCCGTAACTACGTACGACCCGATGACCGCCCACCAACTCCGAGGTTATATGCGTCATATCACCAATTGATTCTTGTATTCTTTTACTAATGGTTCTAAGCCGCTTACTGACATAACTGACCAACACGACAATAATTGGCGCAATGGCAATAAAAACCAGTGACAACATCCAGTTTGAATAAAACAAATAAATTAACAAACCTATGGCCGTAAAGCCTTCTCGTACAAAAGTACGCACAGCATCCGTAGTCGCCTGGGTAACCTGCCCCACATTATTGGTTATCCGTGAAATCATGTAACCACTGTTATTCGCGTCAAAATAAGCAGTGGGCAATCGCGTATATTGATCAAATATCTCACATCGCAAGACATGTACAACATTGCTAGATACTTTGGCCAGAAAATAGTTACCTATATACGCGCCAATACCATGTACTACAATTAAGCCACTAAACAATAACGGCAAATAATTCATACCCTCCCGTGACTCAGTTTGGAGCGTATCGATTATATGTTTAATCAATGCCGCAAATAAGGTTTGAGTGCCTGAATACATCAAAAAGCCAAAAACACTGATTGAAAAGAGACCGCGATATGGCTTTACATAGGTCAATAGTCGCTTATATATTTGAGCGCTTGATTTGGATTTTTTTTTCATGTTTTTTAAGAAGTTATTAACAGATTAAGCTATTTTTAGCTTACGCAATTTTATTGCATTATTGAAGATACTGGGAAACGCCTTTCTTGGCGAGAATAAAATCCTGTTGCTCCAAGCGATCTAACAATCGTTGATAATTTGAATCCTGCTTACTCTTATCATTTTGAGAATGCCATAAATGTAACACCGGCACAGCAAATCGGCCTTCTTTACGTTTAACGCCTGCATGTATCAAACGAATAACCAAATCAGAATCTTCAAAACCCCAACCTTCAAACAGCTCATCATAACCATTGGCCAAAATAAAATCATTTTTCCAGATAGCCGTATTGCAGCCAACTGCTTTACGCCAATTATGAGGCTGCAAATATCTAAAAAGCCCCAGTGGCAATGATAAAACTGGACTAAGGCGATTAATCTTTTTACCTAATCGCAAACCTATAAAAAAAAGCAATTTCTTTAAATATAATGACTGTTTTTTTATGAGAACCTCTTCTGTAAAAGCCTGAGTCAGCAATACGCGGTTACCGGCAACGAAATAGTTAGGTGTAGCAAGCTGCCGGTGTTTAGCAACGAAGTTGGGACGAACCATACAGTCACCGTCGAGAAAAATAAGGTAATTTCCTTTGCTGCTTGCAACCGCTTTATTGCGGATTCTACTTAACTGAAACCCGTAATCAGGCTGGTAAACATGAACTATTGGCACAGAACTCAATGCTCTATAATTGTTTATTAGCTGTTGCGTCTCTATAGTTGAGCCATCATCGGCAATGATTATTTCAAAGTTTTGCTCCGTTTGTTGCAAAAGACTTTTTATACAGGCTTCTAGGGCATCAGGACGATTGTAGGTCGAAACAATAATGGAAATTAACTCAACAGGGTTATCTTTATTTTTTTGCAACACCAATAGCTTGGCATACTTGTAACAAATTCCTTGTACATTTGACAGCACCAACATGAGCCCTTGAGATATATCCAAGATAGATAACTTAAGGATGAAAGTGCTAAAAAAATTCCATAACGCTTTATTTATTGCCTTACTTAAAGGTAATTTTACTCTTCGATCATGTAATATGATGGCATTTAAAATTGAAAAATTATCTACCTTGCATAACACTTCTTGAATATTAATAAAAGGTTCATGAAGCATTGGTGCCATTAATCGAGTTACTACTCCCAAGAAAAACCACCCTTTTCTCTTATTCCGTGCATAGACATACCGAATTGAACCAACTCTTGTTCACACCATAACTTTTGTTGTCGAATTTTTTTTGCTTTTTTGAGCTTTCGATCTAACCAGCTTTGTTGTAATAAACGGTAATTATAGCGATACCCCAAGCCATCCCTCTCAGACAAACCTCGCTCCTGCTTCATTGCCGATTGAGTAATGGATCCGTAATGGTGCAACCAAACTGCACCCGTCATACCTGAAGGAATACCCGCTTTATCTACCTCATGAAAGAACATCGAGTCTTCATATCCCAATAACTTGGGAATTGGTTGGAAATAACCAATCTCCAGCCATACTGATTTATGCACAGCAAGACAAACTGCATGGCGATGGCCAACCCGAAGCGCACTTTTCATTTTAGCTGAAGATTCAGTGGAAAATGCATCAAAATCATAATCAAGAGCCCCTTCAATAAGAGCGGGTGATATAAGTTTTAGACCATTTTGCACGGCGGCGTTAATCAAATTTTCAATCCAGCCATGAGATACCAACACATCGTTATTCATGATAATAGTCCATTCGGACTGTAGGGCTAAAGCACCTTGATTCCAAGCCACGCCACAACCTAAATTAACTTTATTAAAAATACGTCCACCTAGCGGCAATGTTTCAAGATAACAGCGCGTATCATCAGTAGATCCATTATCCACCACCACCAACCGACTAAGATCAACTCCGTGCTTAATCATGCTATTAATACATTGACGGGTATATTCAACTTGATTGTAACAAGCAAAGGTGATGGCGTAATCTATGGGATTCATGTTGATTTTTTTATTTGATTTGGATTGCATGGATGCAAAGATAATGACTTCCAAGGAAATAATTATTTATGACTCCATAATGGCGCTGCATATTAAGATAAAAAGTACATATACATCATCTATGATTAAAATTATAAAGCAAGCCTATACAAAGCAAAGCTTTTTGTTACATCGAAAACAGTTTTTAAGATATTTTATTACCAAGAACTCCAAATTCCGACAAAAGTGACACATCGTACATATCACGTATTGATACTTTTAGAAAAAGCATCAATACCTGCAAACCGATTCTAAAATGAGATTCGTAGCAAATGACCATGAATGTCCAGTTATTTTAATAAAAAAAACTGAAAAATTGACCGTTTGAAATATAGCCGCCCCGATAGCATGACTTGTGCTTATTTTTTCCGGGTCTCGGCCGTCAATAGAAATTCCCTGTATGATTCCTGGTTTTCGATCAATTGCTTAGGAAAATGATGATCGACAAATTGAACCCGGCAACTGCAACGGGGATTGAGAAAATCCTTACCGGCTTCTATTTTACTCCGGATAGTGGCCGGATCCTTGTATTCCGTGGTGTTGTATTCTTGATGGGCGAAACTTTCCAGTTTTCGAATAATTTGAGGAATATCCGCTATCCAAGTGAAATGCCAACCGCCATTCACTATCCGCTGTACCTGCCGATTCCGAAACCAGGCTCTTTTGATGGCACGCAACAGACCTGTGGATTTAAAATTTCGTACCTGCTCGGCTCCACCGAAAAAATCCCGAAAAACCTTGTAGGTGACAATCTTGGAACCGAACCAAACCACCGATTCACCGTCGATGAAACACTGGTTGTTAAGATAATAGGAATAGGCATACTGCATAAAATCACCGCGCACAAATCTGCGAGGGTTAAATTGCATGATGGTTTCGGGCCTGGGAATTTCATCCACGTCTGATACCAGAATCCAATCGTCGTCAGCTGCGTCGAACAAACCATGAGCGACATAATCTCGCTGATAGCGCTCGTTGCGCCAGGCATCATCGGTAGGAAAAGGATATTCGGAAAGAACGAGGTAGCGGATTTTTTCCCGATAAAGCTGGAAATTTTCAATACGAAAGTTGAGTGGCTTGGGTTTTCCTGAAATAGTCTTGACCGATTCGACAATAACGAAATAATCTACTTGTTCCCACAGGGTATCAAGGCGCAACTTAAGTAACATATCTTCATTGAAATAGCAGAAGCAATCGTAAACTTTCTGTTTCAAGATCAATCCTCACTGAGAAAATAATCACGAATTTGCTGCCGAAAAATCTTGGGTTCGCTTTTTAGATAATTACGATACTCCAGTAGCGCGCTGAAGTGCTGCTCAAAATGACTGAAAATATCGCCCGCCAATTTACCGAAATCAGCGATGAAATTAGGGTCGGAGCTATCGAACTTGTATTTGCGCGGAATCGGCAAATCCACTACGTTGCCTGCGGAGCCCAAGATTCCGGTAATCAGGCAGCAGCCATGCATGGCCGCTTCCCGTGGCATCCGATCCCGTCCGGGATGATGCCCAAAATCGATATACACTTTAGAGGAATAAAGCGCCTCAGAAAGCTCATCACGATTTAATCCTTTCAATGGCACAAATCGCCATTGTGGATAAGCTTTGATAAGTGCTTCGGTAACCTTACGGCCTTTAGTGGGGTTATACAAAATGATATCTTGTTTATGACTTGTTTTATCAAGATACTTATTCGTCAAAAAATCTTCATTAATGGAATCAATCAACGGAATCGGTTCAATACCACATGATCGTAAATACTTTGTTGAATGCTCTGTTTGTGAAAAGTGTAACAAGCTCTTAAGGTTTTTTGCGCCGCCTACAGGCCGCTGACCTTTTATAACCCTTTTTATGTAACGTACTTTGTCATGAAGAGGCCATATATACCGACGTTCCAAAAAGTTCTCCAAAGAAAGCCACCAAAGCGCGGACTTGGCGTACCTTACTTTTAAAGCCAGCATAGGAAGGACTTCGGGGAAAATAATGAGATTGCCGATAACGTCTTCATATCGTGCCACGGGCGCTTTATAACATTTATACGGCTCTGGAGCTTCCGCAATCTTATCAAAAGGTAAATAAACGATATAAGCAGGCAACCCTAAATTATTCATATGAGCCACTAACTGATGCAATGCCTCAGGCCCACCTGTAATGGCCCCTGAGGGACAAACTACTAAAATTTTATTAAATTTATTCATAATTGCCATTATGACAGCTCACCCACTTCGCCACAAGCTGCCACTACCAGCTTTATCCAAAACAATAATCAGATCAACAAGTGCCTTACTCTCGCTTATGATAAAAAATAGCACTGGAGATAATGCTGGTCAATTTTAATAACGCACCTTACCAACTTATCAAGCATCCACACTAATTAACTTAATAACTCATCAACTACTTCCTTAACATACTTAATTGACAATAAATCAAGACATTGACTTCGGCTTTGCTGATGTTTATCGCAACCTTCTAAGTGACAGGGAACGCAATCGCCTTTACCCTGAATCAATCTGATATTATTAACATGCTGACTGCCTACCTTACAAAAAGGATTTATATCTCGATTATAATCAACAGGCCAAGGTGCCCATTTTACCGGATTGGTTGGCCCATAAAGCGCAATCACCGGAATTCCGGTTACAGCGGCCAAATGCGTAATCCCGGTATCAGGGCCGATATATAATTTTGCCTGTGCAATAATGTAAGCCAGCTGCGCCAACGATACCTGACCGGCCAGATTGATTGTGTCATCGGGAAGTTGGCTTTGAATGTTGGCGACATAATCGATTTCTTGCTGTGCAGGCCCACACGAAAGAACCAAATTTAATCCCGATTTTTTGAGGTATAAGCCTACTTCAACCCAACCTTCTACAGTCCATTGCTTGTATGTCCACTGTGGGTGCGGGTGCAAAACTGCGTAACCGGAAATTTCAGTTAAAAAAGAAAATTGCTCTAATAGCGGCTGAACATGACTGGTTTTCGGAGGGATTAATGAATAACTACGGGGGACATTAATTAAATCCAGTAATTTTAAATGCTGTAAAACAGTGTGTGTGTTAACGTTGTCAAACTCTGCCCAGCGCTGAACAAAAAAACGTTTCCACCAGCCTGCTATATTTTTAGGTGGTACTGCGGCAACCCGAAACGGTGCCGCAAGCAACGTATACCAAAAGGGGCGATCTCCGGTCTGCGTGGCAATAGCAAGATTATAGCGTCTAAATATTTTCTGAAACAAACACCAAATATCAGAGCGATTCGGGCGATTAGGCGTAGTAATAATATGATTAATATCAGAATTACCTTCAAGCATAGCCGCTGTATTGCTATACACTAAAACATCTAGCTGAGCATCCGGGTAAGCTTGTCGCAAGGAATGCAATAAAGCGGTTGTCAGCAACACGTCGCCCAGATATTGCATTGCGACGACTAGAATTTTTGCTGGCTTTAACGGTAAAGATTGGCAGGTTTTCATGTGCAATTTATATTGCGATAATTACAAAGCAGATCATTGAATATAATACAACGCCATGAACTGCTTGTCATAAAATCAACGCCAAAATATATATCTAAAAACTATATTACACTTCAGCCGCATTCAACCAAAGGTCATGCTTATTACATAGACTCAATGCGTAAATCGGGCCACTGTAATCATGCAGTGTAAAGGTTGAAATTGCCGCCGTGTCTTTGGTTGGATCAAACAGATGTTCATCTAAAAACTTATAGTTTTGATCCAGCAAAACGTGCTTGACAATATAATGCTCATAACCTTTCATTTCATGAGGTGTTACTATTTTTACAGTGACTTTACCACCCGCTTTTTCTATTTCAATATTGGGTAGATGCGTGGCAACCTTGCCACTCCAGCGACCAGGATCTTCCTTGGTATAATAAATGTCACTGGCTCCCTTTACAGGTTTCTCACTATTAGCCAAAGCCAAAGTGGGTGCGACCACACCAGCGCCGATGCTGGCTATACTTAAGCGAATAAAATTACGACGTTCCATAGCATTTCCTCGTTGTTGATTGTTGATTATTGATTACATCTCAATTTACGTTCTACCTGTCTAACTTAAGCGAATTGAAACATACCGCTATTCATTGCCTGATCCCTGATAAGCATTTTTTCTCGCTTTCAGAGCTCTAATCCATTCATGTCCATTTTTAAAGCCACTTAAAATAAAAGGAGCGCCACCTATGGCTACCGCATCAACCAAACAATACCAGGCAGCAACACCACTGGGCGGATTTCCTTGAGGCAATCCCAAAACCGGATCGATTGCCGCCCATTTCCAGGTACCTACAGCGGTGCCTATTAATTCCAGCCAGGTCGTAATAAAGAATGCTGCAAGATAAACCATGGGCGAACGACCTTTAAATAAATAGACCAAAAACACGCAAAACAATAAGGCACCCACGGCATCACCTTGCTGTGCAAAACCGCTGATACCCCAAAGTGACCATAAGCCACAAACCGCTATCACCAGGACGGTAATTTCTCTGGCGTATCTTAAAAACAGGCCCGATCGTGCCAATGCAACCGCTGTTAGATAAACCATGCCGTGTCCGGGCGGCACATAATTGGGTACATTTCCAAATCGATAGGTATAACCGCCCATAAAAGGAGAGGCAAAATGCTCGCCGATAGTCGCAAAAATAACAGCGATAAGAACCTGCATTCTAACTTCTCTATTTTCACCGAGTAACAAGCCAATTAAAAATACCCAACCGCTAACGCCTAGTGCATTTTGTTTTTCTATACTGGCATTGGCATCACTAATCAAACAGACGGCTACACAAAGAAACGTAAAGACCGCTATAAAATAATCTCGTTTTTTATGTGGGTATGCGATATGACTAACGGGAAAATGACGAAGCACAACTACCTCTTTAAATTCTAATATTTAAAATAACAAAAGCAAAAAAGCAAACAGGCTGTTATAGCTTCAGCATTAATTTTCAGCAGGACGTTTCCACAGCACAGAAGCACATAAAGCAGCAATCATCAGGCCATAAAATGAATTCGTGTATTTCAGCGTCAGCACTTCCAAACTCAAGCTTGTAATCATCAAGCCCATAACCAGGCAAAGCCCCATGGCGCTAGTACTTTTAACCACCTGAATCGGGGATTTCAGACCTCGAATAAAAATCATGCCCGGTAAACAAAACTGCAACAAGACCGCAACCAACCCAAATATCCCTGACCGCACCAAATTGGCAAGATATTCATTGTGAGGACCAACATGCTCCATCGTAGCGATTGCATCCCGAGAAAATACAGATTGAATCTGCGGCATCAACAATCGAGCCTGATACCCTAAATCACCATAGCCACAGAATGGACTCTGCTTAAATAAGACCCAGGATATTTGCCACATCGAAAACCTGATTCCCGCCGCTGTGTCAACATTAGTGTTATTTAGCCACGAATAAATTTCATCATAAATGCTATTGACCCGATCATGAAAAACAGCAATAAAAAAATAAAGCCCCAAGATCACCATGACAGTGATCAACGTAGAGATAAACAACGCCGCCTTACTTTTTGATTGCCAATGAAGGGCAGCCCACAAAATTAACATGGCCGGCTCGGCAATCCAGGCACCCCGTGTCTGGGATTTTAATTCAAGATAAAATCCGGCCAGCACACCGGCATATTTCAAAAGCCTTAAAACCATTCCATCCTTACTGACAGCATCAATAGAAAAAAGGCACATAAAAGCCAATAACATTGTATAGATCCCAATGGTATTGGGATCAACAAAGTAAGTACCAAACCGATTGCCACTCCATGTGTTCATTGGAGCAGGATACAACTGCACAAACACCAAAAGTATCAGCAGCGACAGCGGACAGATGTACTGAAATATTTGAACAAAATCTATCTTTTTCTTTACCAGCAACAAAAAAATCGGTGCGCACAATAACATTCGCAGTGGCCCGTCATAAGGCTTAAAAACCACATTTTGACGCAATAATTGACTAACCAAAATAGCCAGAAAACCTGAGGACAGCGCCATGATAACAGCCCATTCAGTACCACTAATATTTTTGATTCCCCACGCCGATCTAGGCAAGCGCAAAAAATGAAATAAAGCAATGGCAAACAGAACAAAGGTTAACGTATTGGTCCATCCCCTTAATGTCAAATACAGAAGTGGAAAAAGCGCGAGAGCCGAAATCAGCAAGGCATTTTCAATCCATGCAGATTGATTGTCATTAATTATTAAATTTGATTTCATTTTGAGATTAATTTATGAGGCAGGCTGCCACAGCCATGAAAAAACTTTTACGAGATATTCCATTAAAAGTGTTTACATAAGAAATACCTTCAGTCCATTCCTGCAAAGCCAGCCACTTCGGTACACCACAAAAGCGATAAAACTATTTTTTAAGTTAAATTTTTATTGCCGTTAAGTCTATCATTCACCTGACCTATGTCCTAACTTCATACAAACATCCATGCTATTACAGCGTATCTGCCCAATTTTCCTGACAAAATAATTAAACAGGCCGGTAACAACGGGAGCTTTAACCAGCCACCCGCAAAACATAAAGCATCACCTAATACGGGTAACCATGAAAAAAACAAGACCCAGATACCTCTTTTTTTTACCAGGTTCAGGGCGTTCTGTTTTTTTTCCGGCAACCGGTTTGCTACCGGAAACTTTCTTGCCGCCAACATCCCCAATCCCCAGGTTGTCATGGCACCCAGTGTGTTACCTATAGTTGCTACAATAACCAGGTATTGAACCTGAAAATGCCCTGTCGATACCTGGTAAGCCAAAACGGCTTCAGATCCTCCCGGAGCAATGGTTGATGATATAAATGCACTAAAAAACAGCCCCCAGAGTCCACTCACTATTTCTTGCATTTATTTATCTCAAAAAAAAACCCTGCGTTCAAAGAGCACAGGGTTTTCAGTGTTGCCCATACTTATTTTTCAGGCAGTATTTTGTTTTTATTAGCAACGATCCATTTAATCAAACGAGACAGTAACTTTACGACAAGTTCAATAAATTCCCTTAATAAATCAAACACATAAACGACCACTTCTGATACGCTCAAGCCTTTAAATTTGCGAGCCAGAAAAGGTGCTGCCAGTAAACCCAATGCCATACCGATTACCGTAACCCCGGAAATAACAGAGTCTTCCGCTTGCACGGTTGTTACGGACACAGGAATCGCCGTTGCAACAATCGCTGGCACAGCCAGTGCTTCAGTCTCTGCTTTGGCAGCCAATTCAGGCAAAGTTGCCGTATAATCATCCGCTTCAACATAAGCGGTTACACCGGGAATACTGGGCAAATCACCATCGCCTTTACCCACCTTTAACTGGGCTTTCATGCCTTTTTCCATGTGCTGGGCAATGTCGCAATGCACCAAATAAGTTTTATCACCCGGTGGTAAAATCAATGTGCCTGAAATTTTTGAAGGGCCTGTTGCTTCCAAATGAAACATCCCTTTGGGGTATAAATACTTAGGCAATCCATGCATCATCCATTGATGCCGCACATTGTCCTCATTAATAAAATGGACAGTCAATTTTGTACACGGCTTAAAATTAAATTCCTGCGTATCAAATGCGAACATTCTGCCCGGGAATTTTTCAGCATATTTATGACCGGCATGTACGGTAATTTCTTTGGTTTCAGATATGCTATCGCAACCACCGGGCAAGGTATCGGCATTTTGACCCATAACCATGCCGCCCGCCATGTCCATCAAGTGACCATCACCGTGATCCATCAGCATACTATCATGCTCTTCATACTCCTGAGCCATGACTGGTGCGGAAAAAAGAACAATCAGTACACCAACCGATAATAACTTCACCATTATTTTTTTCCCCTTTTACTAGACATAATCAATGTACTTTTTTCGATCAATTACCAGTCAGTGCGCTACCGCTCAAATAATCAAACCTAACAGACACACAAACAATTTAATCGATGTTACGCAGTCACCTTTAAAAACCAATAATTGCCATTTTCTAAAGCTATTGATTGTTCGTAGGGAATGCGTATCACCGACTTTTTTAATCAGCTTTTAATTTTTGTAAGGATTTCATCGACTTTACGTTTAAAGCCTGCGTTTGACAAATACAATACATATAAGCCTGCCGCTGCGAAAAATGCATAGAGCAGCTTGCTATTTCTACTCGTTTCCTGACCGCCGCCCGCCTTAAAACCCATGTGAACATCAAGTCTCTCGCCCTGGGTGCGATTTTCAGTATCAGCCGGATCCGGTACCAAGGTGATATGAATCAGGTATTGGCCGGGTTCTGACACGCCATTTTTCAATTCTAAATTAACGGAACCTTTTTTATGTTTTGCGCTGGGTAGAAAAAATACACGCGTGCCTTCAGGTTCTTTGGTTACTTCAAACTCAACCAACATATTTCTATATTTCATATCCTGGTAATCGAAAACCAGTTGAGTAAGCGTGTTTAAACCAGGCAGTTTACCGCAAAATTCTTCCGCCGGATACGCACTAGGCTGATAAGCAGTGTAATGAATCCAGTGCGTGGGTTGTAATTCAAATTTACACTGATCAGTATCAGTACCCGCTGCGCCACCATGTGCCCATAAGGTTGCTGAAAAAAACAATCCTAAAAGCCCCAGGAAACCCTTTCTTATTAGTTGTACTCTGTTCATAATACCTTCCAATTTTGATACATAATTATTATTATATGAATTGTTAATGCTCTATATAACCTTTTTTTCATTAAAAACAAGCAGCATTTGCTATTAACCTACCCCCATAGCAATGCAAACTCTAGCACACCACCTCACCTAAATAAAGGAATTGATAGGATACCCGCCTAAAAAAGGCGATATATAAGAAAATAATAATGCACCCATTGCGCTATTGCTATCCTAGCGCCATTTTCGTAGACTTACGGTAATTTATTTTAAACGGAGCCAAAAAAACATGTCATCTTTGACTACCTCAAAAGCGTGGACAGCCTTACAAAGCCATTACCATCAAACCAAAAATAATTCTCTACGCGATGCTTTCAAAGCAGACATTAACCGATTCAACAAGTTCTCTGTTAATTTTAATGAGATATTGTTTGATTATTCCAAAAACAGAATAACAGATCAAACATTACCTTTATTAATTGATCTTGCTAATCATGCAGGACTAAATGAAAAAATCAACGCCCTATTTTCAGGTGAAAAAATCAACACGACTGAGCATCGGGCTGTCCTGCACACCGCACTACGTAATAAGAGCAACCTTCCGGTTTATGTCGACGGACAGGATGTTATGCCGGAAATTAATCAGGTTTTGGCAAAAATGCGAATTTTTTGCGCAGCTGTTCGTTCAGGTGAATGGAAAGGCTACACCGGAAAAGCCATCACCGACATTGTCAACATTGGCATTGGCGGCTCCGGCTTAGGCCCTAAAATGGTTTCAACAGCACTTGCGCCTTATAGCTCGGACGCATTAAAGGTGCATTATGTCTCCAACATTGATCAGGCGAATATTGTTGAAGCATTAAAACCCTTATCGGCTGAAACCACGCTTTTTATTATCGCTTCCAAAGTCTTTAATACCCAAGAAACCATGATGAATGCAAGCTCTGCAAAAAAATGGTTTCTTGATAGCGCAAAAGACCCGCTCACTATTGCCAAACACTTTGTGGCTATTTCAACCCATGCGGAAAATGTCGCCAACTTTGGCATCGATACCAACAACATGTTTGAATTTTGGGACTGGGTAGGCGGTCGCTATTCGCTTTGGTCATCAGTCGGCCTATCCATTGCCTTATATGTCGGGATGGATAATTTTGAAGAACTATTGCAAGGTGCTTATGAAGCCGATTGTCACTTTCGTAATACGCCTTACGAACAAAACATACCGGTAATTATGGCCTTACTGGGAATTTGGTATAACAATTTTTTCAATGCTGAATCTCATGCCTTGCTGCCTTATGATCAATCCATGCGCTGTTTCGCTGATTACTTCCAACAAGGCGATATGGAAAGCAATGGCAAAAGCATTACTTTGCAGGGTGAAAAAGTTGACTACAACACCGGTCCGATTATTTGGGGACAACCGGGCACCAATGGTCAACATGCCTTTTACCAACTCATTCACCAAGGCACCAAACTCATACCCTGCGATTTTTTGGCGGCGGCAAACAGTCATTACAAGCTGCCAAAACATCACGACATTTTAATATCAAACTTTCTTGCCCAGCCAGAAGCGCTAGTCAACGGCATAACCGCTGAAGAAGTCAAAAAGGATCTCACGCCGACCGAACAGGCAGATACAGTTTTGGTAGCATCCAAAGTATTTGACGGCAATAAACCATCAAATTCTTTCCTGTTTAAAAAATTGACACCCAAAACATTGGGCTCGCTATTGGCGTTTTATGAGCATAAAATTTTTGTTCAAGGTGCCGTCTGGAACATAAATTCATTTGATCAAATGGGCGTGGAACTAGGCAAAATATTAGCCGGTGTTATATTGCCCGAACTTCAGAACAATGAAGTTATTACCGGCCATGATTGCTCAACTAATGCGCTGATTAACACCTACAAACAATGGCGGGAGGAATCTTGATTCGAGAACTGATGTTGTGAGCATTCACCCTAAAAAATGAGTTTATCCACGAAAAGCACGAAAATATGTTGGCAGCCTTCATTTTTGTACGCAAGTAGTGAACAGCTTGGCTCAAAACGTGAAGCGTGACGGGGTGAAAGCTCCGTCACGCTTCACGTTACTTTTACTGAGTTAACCCTTGTCTTTATTTTTTCGTGCCTTTCGTGGACAATTTTTTACTGTTCTATCGTTAGCGCCTGGCCCGAAAAAAGCTGCTTAACAATTCCGAACATTCCATTTCTAAAACGCCTCCTACCCAGTCAATTCGATGATTTAAAAAACTGGCATCGGTAAGACTCAACGCATGACAAACCGCACCCCTCTTGGAGTCAAACGCGCCAAAAACCAGGCGTTTTATCCGCGCATGACTGATGGCTCCCATACACATAACACAAGGTTCCAACGTCACATAGAGGGTAGCGTCACACAACCGGTAATTTTCCAAAGCCAGCCCCGCTTTTCTCAACGCGACCATCTCGGCGTGCGCCGTCGGGTCATGCGTTGTAATGGGCACATTCCAACCTTCAGCAATACAAAGATCATCTTTAACAACTATCGCCCCAACGGGCACTTCTCCTTGTTGTTCAGCGCGTTGTGCCAACCTGAAGGCATAACGCATCCAGGCTTCATCTGCGCTTGGGTTTATTCCCATTCAACCATTACGCGCAGGTAACAATATAATTTCAAACATAAAATAAAAACATCATAAATAGTCAGTAACATTTGAAACCCTGCAAAAAATAATATACCCAAGATAACCAGATAGAAATTCAAAGCGCGACGGGGTGTTCGCCCCGTCGCAATTTCTTGGGCATGGTGACATATCTGTTGTCGCATCAGCATTTAAGCGTCCGAGGCGGGTTAAATAACCCATCCCGCCCGAAATCCAAGGCCAACGCCCCTTTAGTCCCAGGCAGTAACAAATGAAAGGCTTCGGTTAAAACAGGAATCGAAGTTAATAAAGGTTCGCGTAAATATTGCAAAATTCCAAGGCAGTGCGGGTGCTACTCCAAACCATTTTTTATAAATCTCAGGCAGCTATTTTTGCCCGTCATTTCAAGCTGCACTTCTAATTCAATGGCCTGCATGAACAATACTGCCAATTTCGCACGCACAGCATCGGCTTGTTGAATGTGCGCGGGAGTAAGCATGATCCGACCATTTTCAACTTCGACATCCTAATACTCAGGCCCTTCCAAGCGATCTCACAAGCGCTTTTGGTAGGGTAAGTCGGTTTTTACTAGTCAATTTAGCAAGCATGATTACGATTCCCAATAACAATGCACTAAGAATATATTACCAGAGAGGTGACTGAATACCAGATTTTTTGCTGTTATGGTTCAGCGTATACGCAACTGAAGCGCTTCTGGCTGCATTCTCGGTAATAGCGTCACGACTACTGCCCATAACGGTCTGTTCTGTCAGGATTTAATGGTTACGGCTCCGGAGCGTCCCGAGCAGCATTCCCACGCTGGAGCGTGGGAACAAAAAGTCGGCAGGGGTTTGCAACCCAGACCGAAACCTTTCAAGACCTCAACACAAACAAAACATGAGTGACGGGGCTATAAACTCCGTTACACTTCTGGCATAATAAGAAATCACCCAAAAAAACCCACATTTCATCCTATACCTGACCCAATGCAAGCACTCATTGACTTTTTTGGCGCTAAAGGCTTTATTCCCCACGGCTATTGCCTGTCATGGAGCCCTGCACTACTTTGGCTGCACGTTAGCTCGGATTTGCTAATCACCCTTGCCTATTTTTCCATGCCCTTGGCACTTGTCTATTTTATCCGGAAGCGTGGAGACTTGCCTTATCCGTGGATGTTTGCCCTGTTTGCCGGATTTATCATCGCCTGCGGCACCACACATTTACTCTCGGCCATCACCATCTGGATACCTTTCTATTGGCTGGATGGCTGGATCAAAGCCTTTACCGCAGTTATTTCGGTCGCCGCCGCCGTGGTGATGTTTTGGGCAACCCCCCGGCTATTGTCTTTAGCCAGCCCCGCTAAACTCCAAGCCGAGATTCAACAAAGGCAACTGACAGAAGATAAGTTGGGGCTGTTCTATAGCCTGTTCGAGTTAACTTCGGACTGCGTCTTCCTGATCAGTCCGAAACAGGATTTCAGGTTCGTATTTGTTAACGATGCCACCTGTCGGCACTTTGGCAGGGAGCGCGAGGAGCTGCTGAAATTGCGCATACCCGACTGGAATCCCAACCTCAAGGATAAGGCTGATCTTGACGCTTTATGGCAAGAGATTAAAACCAGGAAAGGTTTCTTATTCGAGACTAGCCACCGGGTCGCCTCCGGCAGGGAAGTTCCGGTCGAGGCGTCGGCGAACTATCTGTCGTATCAAGGCGACGAATATCTTGCCGGATATTTCCACGACATCACTGAACGCAAAAAACTGGAAGTAATTGCTTCTCAAAATGTGGCCTCCCAATATGCCCGCAGCCTGCTTGAAGCGAGTCCTGATCCGCTGGTGACCATCAGCCCGGAAGGCAAGATCATGGACGTTAACCAGGCTACCATGGAGGTGACCGGCGTAGAACGGGGCCAACTCATCGGCAGTGATTTCAGCGATTACTTTACCGACCCGAACCAAGCCAAGGCGGGCTATCAAATGGTGTTTGCGCAAGGCCGTGTCACCGACTACCCACTGGCCATCCGCAATGTTTCAGGAAAGATTACCGAAGTAATGTACAACGCCAGCGTTTTCCGGAATCCAATGGGTGAAGTCGCCGGAGTGTTTGCTGCCGCGCGTGATGTGACTGACCTCAAACGGTATCAAGAAGCACTGTCAATTAATGGCCTCATCGCCGCTGTCTTCGCCATGGTTGCTCATGACGAGATGTTCAATGAGGTGTTAAAGGTTGTCTTATCCGTAATGCACAGTCCATTCGGTGTTTTCGGATACATTGATGAAGCCGGCGATTTGTTGGTACCGACCATGACCCGGCAAATCTGGGACAAGTGCCAGGTTCCCGAGAAGACTATTATATTTCCACGGGAAACCTGGGGGGACAGCAGTTGGCCAACCGCCTTAAGGGAAAAGAGGGTTGTCTGCTCCAACGAAGCTTCAACCAATATACCCGAGGGTCATGTCGGCATTCAAAGGCACATCAGCATGCCGATTCTGTTCCAGGGTGAAGCCATCGGCCTCTTTCAAGTGGCCAACAAGGAGACGGATTACAAAGAAGCCGACATAAACACCCTGGATACTATTGCCAAGCAAGTCGCCCCGCTCCTGAATGCGCGACAGCAGAGCTATATGGCCCAAAAGGAGATCCACAAACTTAATGACGAGTTGGAGCAGCGCGTGCTGGAACGCACTGCGGAGCTTAAAGCCGCCAACGCTGAGCTGGAAAGCTTCAGCTACTGCATCTCCCACGATCTGCGCGCCCCGCTTCGCGCCATCGATGGCTTTGCCACCATCCTGCGCGAAGACTATGCGGCCCAACTGGATGCCGAAGGCCAGCGGCTGTTTCAAATAGTGAGTGACAACGCCCAGAAGATGGGCCAACTGATTGAGGACATCCTGTTGCTGTCCCGCGCCAGCCGACATGAAATGCTGACCAGCCGAACCGATATGAAGGCGCTGGCACAGGAAGTGTGGGACGGGCTGGCGGCCGACAGGACAGGACGCACTATTGATTTCCGCTTGACCGATTTACCGGCGGCCACCGCCGATATTACAGCGCTTCGTCAAGTGCTCCAGAACCTGCTTGGCAATGCCATCAAGTTCACGCGTGGCCGCGAACCTGCCGTTATCGAGATGGGCGGCACCAGAGAAGGGCAGGAAAACATTTATTTTGTCCGCGATAATGGTGTTGGTTTTGATATGATTTACGCTAACAAGCTGTTCGTCCTCTTTCAACGCCTGCACAGTATGACCGAATTTGAGGGTACCGGCGTTGGCTTGGCTATCGTCAAACGCTTTATCATTAAACACGGCGGCCGGGTCTGGGCAGAGGGCCAGCTAGGCGAAGGGGCCACTTTCTGGTTTGCCCTGCCATCAACCATCAACAAATAGCCTACGGAGCCAAAATATGAATAAGCAAGATGAAATCGATATTCTTCTGGTGGAAGACAATCCCAATGATGCCGAACTGACCCTACGGGCATTGACAAAACACAATCTGGCCAACAGCGTGGAATGGGTGAAGGACGGTGCGGAAGCGCTGGACTTTCTGTTCCTGCGCGGAGCTTACGCAACGCGCATCAACCATAAGCCCAGGCTGGTGTTGCTGGATCTGCGCCTGCCCAAAGTAAACGGCCTGGAAGTGTTAAAAGCCATCCGCGCCAATCCTGAAACTGAAATGATACCCGTGGTGATAATGACGTCCTCCACCGAAGAGCAGGATGTAATTTCCAGCTATAAACTGGGTGCCAACAGTTTTGTGTCCAAACCGGTCGACTTCAATGAGTTTATGAAAGTCGTGGCGGAGCTTGGCCTTTACTGGATAATCATCAACAAAGCCCCGCTAATCGGAAGCTAGACCATGACTACATTATTACGCATTCTGCATCTGGAAGATAGCCCGGCTGATGCTGAACTGGTCGGGCATGTGCTGCGCAAGGCGGGGCTTGATGCCACTTTGTTGCGGGTTGAAACCCGCGCCCAGTTTATAGCCCAACTGGAGGAATTTAAGCCCGACCTTATCCTGGCCGACTACAAGCTGCCGGAATTTGACGGCCTGCAGGCGCTGGCGCTTGCCCGGGAAAAAAATCCGCTGACCCCCTTTATTTTCGTTACCGGCGTCATGGGTGAAGAGACTGCCATAGAAACCTTAAAGAATGGCGCATCCGATTACATCATCAAGGACAGGTTGTCGCGGCTACCCAACGCCATCAGGCAAGCCCTCGAAAGACATCAGGAACTGGTAAAGCGCACGCAGGCAACGCATGACCTTTTGGTGTCAGAAACGAGATTCCGTATCCTATTCGAGTCATCCGCCGATGCGATCCTGATCCAGGACGAGCATCGTTTTATTGATTGCAACCCGGCCGCGCTGGACATGTTTGGCTGCGCCACCCGTGCGGAGCTGTTAGCCCAATATCCTATCTTAACTTATATGCGCAGCCCGGCTGCCGGTGAAGATCCGTTGGCTTTGCTTAACCAGCATATCGCCATGGCTTTCAGGAATGGTAGCCACCGCTTTGAATGGACTTGTTCTCCGGGGGGGGGGGGGGAGTTTTTCATCGATTCCTCCATGGTTCCCTTGGAATTGGATGACAAAAAAGTACTGATGACCACCATGCGCGACATTACCGCACATAAAGCCCAGCAACTCGAAATAAAACGCCTTTCCAATCTTTATCTCGCCTTGAGCCAATGCAATCAAGCCATCATGCGCAGCGTCAACGAGGCCGACTTATTCCCGATAATCTGCCGCACTGTGGTAGAATATGGCGGCATGAAAACGGCGTGGATCGGATTGGTGGATGACGCCACCCGACACATTATTCCGGTTGCCTCTTATGGCGCTGCAACGGAGCTTCTGCAAAACACCAGGATTCCGTTAGATCCAGATGATCTGGCCGGCCATGACCCCATTGGCACCACCGTTCGGGACAACCGGATGCTTTGGTGCCAAGATCTCCAGCAAGACCCGTCCACCGGTCAGTGGCGCAACTACGGTAAACGCTACCAATGGGGTTCCTTGGCGGCAATCCCCTTACACAGGAACGACAACCCGGTAGGCGTCTTTACGCTGTTCGCCAAGGAAGCCAAGGCGTTTGACCCGGAAGCGCGCCAGTTGCTAAATGAAATGGCGGAGGACATCAGCTTTGCGCTGGATAACTTCGCCCATGAAGCCGAGCGCAAACAGCACGAGTCAAGCCTAAAAAATTCTGAGGAACGCTTCCGCATTTTGGTCGAACAATCCATCGCCGGTGTTTATATCATTCAGGAAGGAAAATTCACCTACGTCAATCCGCGCTTTGCTGATATTCTCGGTTACCCGACCAGTGATGAATTACTTGGCCGTGACCCGCTGGAGATTATTGTCGATAAGGATCGGCGCATAGTCGAACATCATCTGCTCAATCTGAAGCGGGGGGTGGTTAAGGCCGAAAGTTACGTGTGCAGTGCCCTGCACAAGAATGGTACGATGGTCGATGTTGGCATGAACACCTCGACAGCCCCTTATCATGGCAGTATCGCTATCATCGGGCTGATGCAGGACATTTCGGACAAGAAAGTTGCCGAAGAGCAGATTAAGCGCTACGCCACGCAATTGCAAATCGCCTTCATGCAAACCGTGGGCTTGGTCACCACCTTGAGCGAAATGCGCGATCCCTACACGGCCGGCCATGAGCGGCGGGTGGCGGAAATCGCCGTTGCCATCGGCAAAGAGCTTGGGCTGGACGATTTGCAATTAGAGGGCTTGAAAGTGGGCGGTTATTTGCATGACGTGGGTAAAACGTCCATTCCAGTCGAAATACTCACCAAACCGGGGAAAATTAGCGCACTCGAATATGAACTGATAAAAGTCCACCCAATGGCGGGCTATAATGTGCTGAAGGATGTTGATTTCCCCTGGCCGGTAGCGCGGATTGCCTTGCAGCATCATGAACGCCTGGAT
>SESC01000202.1_pt1 | contig 24122 bp, 36 predicted proteins | sample 3171431 | NCBI WGS metagenome assembly SESC01 (sample SAMN06051868, study PRJNA518727) | freshwater metagenome | biome: subpolar coniferous forest; feature: holomictic lake; material: water; isolation source: holomictic Lake 227, 8 m depth | place: Canada: near Kenora, Ontario | collected... | reverse complement strand
GCCCAACCGGGGATACCGGGGCTACCGGTTCAACCGGGCAAGGCGCTGAAATACTGGCATTAGTATATCTGGGGCTGTAAATCATGTCGTTTGTAATTAAACTACTGGCAAACGGGCAATTGCCCGGCACGATCGGGGATATTTACACTACCCCTGGTGCTACCCAGACGATAATTAAGAGTATCATTCTGGTGAATACTGCAGCTACTGTAGAAACGGTTAACCTGTACATACTCAAAGCGGCGGGAACCGCGCGGAGAATTATACCCAAAAATGCCCAACTTGGGGCGGGCTTTCAGATGGTTGTCGATGATGACATTACTCTTGGAGCTGGCGACAAAATCCAGGGTGATACTACTACGGCAACTACTGTGGATTTTACCGTCTCGGGTGTTACCGACTCTGCCGGAGTGATTGGCGAGATTCCATGGGTGGAAGTTGCCGGGACATCACAAAATGCCCTGGTAAATAATGGATATATCACCCAAAGCGGGTCACTTACTACGGTTACGCTTCCACCAACGGCGGTTGTCGGGACGTTAATTGCAGTTGCCGGGGCAGGCGCCGGGGGCTGGGTTATTGCACAGAACGCGGGTCAAAGTATTCGGGTTGGTTCGAGTGCCTCTACCCCAGGAGTCACGGGTTCGTTATCTGGGGCGCAAGGTGTTGCTGTTGAAATATTATGTGTCACGGCCGATACAGCATGGATAGCGGTGTCTTCTATAGGGACGGTGACAGTAACATGACGACCTATACGATAAAACAATTGGGTAACGGCCAATTATCGGATAGCACCGGGGATATTTATACAGCCCCGGCACTGACCCAAACGATAATTAAAAATATTGTCCTGGTAAATACGGATACGTCCGCGAGGACTGTCAATTTATATGTATCCAAGTCGGGAGGGTCGGTGACTCGTATCACACCGAAGGATGTTTCTGTGGGTGTGGGGTATCAATTGATATTCAACGACGATATAACACTGGGTCCTGGAGATAAGGTTCAAGGGGACGCATCAGTAGCGTCGGTTGTGGATTACACGGTGTCGGGGATAGAGGAATCATGAAGACTGTTGACGTATTAGGACGGGTTCAAACGTATGGGGCGACCGGACCATCGGGGGCGACCGGGCCATCTGGTACCGGGCCAACCGGCCCGGCCGTTACTGGACCGACTGGGCCAACGGGGCCAACGGGGGAGACCGGTGCGAGTATCACCGGACCCACCGGGCCTTCAGGTACTGGTCCAACGGGACCTACTGGATCTACGGGAGCAACTGGACCAACGTCTTCTGATCACGCAACATTGTCGAACTTAGGGTTTGATCTTGCCGGGCACACGGGTTTTGCTCCCTACCATGGGTTTGTTAATCGCACCGATTCCATTTTGACATGGACCGATACCTCTCCTACACAGACATTGACGATAACGGGGACATTTGATTATTATTTCCAGGGGAAGTTAAATCACATTACTACTCCGAAGTCAGTAGATCTTGGAGGCACTCCGGCAAACGGTCTCTGGTGGATATATTTTAATGCTGCTGGGGTTCTTACAGCAACTCAAGGATTTTCTGCGTTAGCATCAACTGTAGTTGTTTGCACGATATGGTGGAACGGGACAAACGGGCATATTTATGATGAACGACATGGGTATAATCGAAATCTCGATTTCCATGCGTGGGCACACCAGACTATTGGTTGCCGGTATCAGGCCGGGCTCGGTCTGACTTTCCCAACCAACACGTCGTTTGCGTTAGGGAGCGGAACCATATGGGATGAGGACATTGGATTTTCTGTTCCAGCGTCTTCTGCATACCTTCCTACGGCAAACGCCGGAAGAATATTTTATAGGACGGGGGCGGCCACTTTTAATTGTGATAGTGCGCCAAGTGTTCGTCCTTATAAATGGAATTCTGGAACTTCCCACGTCCAGTATGTAAATTCGGCAAATAGCTATGCATTAACAGATTGCTCCAATGGGCGGTATGTTAATGTTTGGCTTTATGGGACGATGGACAAGAATGTTTTATCTTCCGGGAATGGAACGAATGCCATGTTCGTTATTGACACTATTGCTAGCAGTCAGGGCTACAATTCTGCGACAGCAGCTCGTGCTATACCTCCCCCCGATATATCTTCGATGGGGCTTAATCCGGAGATAAAATTATTGTATAGGCTGGTTGTTAACGGGGATGGGACTATTCAGGCGGCGGTTGCTGCCGACGATTATCGTAATATTGCTTACGGGGTAGCTGGTGGAACAACCAGTATGTCGGCAGCTGCAGTAACATTTGCACCCGCTGGAAATCTTCAGGCTGCAAACGTTCAATCTGCTATTGAGGAACTCGATACTGAGAAATCTTCTTTCTGGGGTGCAATATCTGTATTTACTCGTACCCCACCAAGTACCTCAACTATTACTTTAACTGGTGATCAGAGCGCCACGGTGAAGGTGGGTATGCCGATCAAGTTTGCCAATGGCTCGGTTTACTATTACGCCATAGTAACTGGGGTATCGGTCAGTGGGACCACGACGGTTACAATAGCCGGTGCCCCACTTGTCGCTTCTGCAGACTGGATCGATACCGCAAGCCTGTATATTGGCAACCCCGACCGCGTTGTCCAGGAAACCTTTGGGATCTCCGGATACTACAATGACGGCACTGATGACACCACACTCTTGAAGTCGGACCTCTTGATGGAATATAAGTGGCTCCGTAGGACCGGATACCTTGTCCGGTTCGGTGTAATGGCCGACATCCTTGACGGCGGAGCGACCCAACCGACCATTTCGGCAATTGTGAACGGCGCGTCTGCCGGAACGGGTCTCCTGCTGGCCGCTGCCGATACCTGGGTGTACTCGGTTGTGGGAATCACCACTGCCAATTACGACATCCAGCCGCTGGAGAACTTCGAGATTAGCGTAAGTGGGTCGGGGACGAATAAGGATTCACGGAATCTGTCGTTTATTGCCGTATTCGTATTGGAGTAACTATGGTTATCTACTCCCACACCTATTTCCCGGCCCGAGCAGCGTGCAGGTTCTACCTGCGGCCATATGGAACCCCGAGTGGGGGTGTGATATTCAAGGATTGGGAAACCACCCCAAAGACAATAACTGCGGGGGGCGCAGTAGCGAATAGCACCACCAAGATTAAGTTTGACCCCTGCTCGATTGCAGTCCCTGGGGCATCGGGAGACTACCTGGATGCTGGGGTCGCCGCTGATTGGAAGTTCTTGCATAACGGGGCGAATTATACATTCTCATCTTGGGTGGCACCAACAGATTTCACCGGTTCCCATACGATATTTTCGACTTACGATTCCACGGTTAACGCCGTTGGAGCAATGGTGATTATTTTATCTAACCGCTCGATATTATGGCAAATGCGCGGTGGATTGGGATCAGCACCGCTCACATTGCTTTCCGATGCGGGGGCTTATCCGAATGATGCGAATTGGCACAATGTTATCGGGCGATTGGATTACACCGGCACTGGAAATGCTATAGTTTATGTTGACGGGGTGCCCGTAAAGACGCAGGCGAAGTCTGCCGATGCTGTATCAACGGGGAATCCACAGCATACGCTTCGAATAGGAAATATTCCCATATATCCACTTCCGATGCTTGGATATATTGACGGGCTGGTTTTGTGGGAACGCTTATTATCCATAGGAGAGATATTTCCACAAACAAGGAGATTTGCATGAAAACTTTGGGGTTTAGTAAAATTTACACCGATAAAAAGAAGTTCGATATTGTCGAGCATCTTGAAAATGGTGAGACGCGCATTGTGTCATCTGAATATATTGTGTATAAAAACTGGACCGGCAAAGTCAAGACGGTGCCTTGGGTAGCCCCAAAACCCGGAGTTATTGATAAAGAATCCGCGTGGTTGAATGTTCGTGCAATTCGGGATGCTCTCCTTAAAGAGTGCGACTGGACCCAACTGGCCGATACGAAAATAGAGGGTTGGGGCGAGTACCGGCAACACCTTCGTGATATTCCCCAGGTATACAAATCTCCGGAAAAAGCATTGAAGGCAATAAAGGATATGGTAAAGCCTGGAGGAAAGTAACTATGCAAGTTATCGATACGAACGGCAAAATCCTTACAATAGGCGATACGGGGGCGACTGGTCCCACCGGAGGCACCGGGGCTACAGTTACCGGTCCAACCGGGCCTTCAGTTACGGGGCCGACCGGTCCTTCGGGTACCGGTCCAACCGGACCTACAGGGGCTGGCGATACCGGGCCAACCGGTCCATCAGGCACAGGGCCGACCGGTCCAACCGGTACGACAGGTGCTACTGTAACCGGCCCAACTGGACCAACGGGGACTGCCGGTTCTACAGTTACCGGCCCTACCGGTCCAACCGGCACTACAGGTGCTGCCGTAACCGGTCCAACCGGACCCGCCAGCGTAACCTGGAACAACGTGACGGGCACTGCAGCCACCGCAGCGGCCAATAATGGGTATATCAGTAATAATGGGGCACTGGTTACGATAACCCTCCCTGCAACCGCAGCAGTGGGCCAGTGTGTGGCTATTACGGGCAATGCCGCAGGTAAATGGAAACTGGCCCAGAATGCCAGTCAGTATATTCAGTTTTTATCCACGGTCACAACCACGGGAACCGGAGGATATATAGCGGCGTCTACCCGATATGATTGTATTGTAGTCCGGTGCATTGTGGCCGATAACGGCTGGGTTGTCGAATATGCAGTTGGAAATCTGGATGTGATGTAACATGGCAAAACAGACGGTAATAGGAAAAGATGCGGATGCGCTTGCTCCGCTGGCATCTCCAACGTTTACGGGGACTGTAACTACACCGGCAATCAAAATAACCGGTGGCACTCCTGGTGTAGGAAAAGTCCTTACTTCAGATGCAGATGGAGACGGCACATGGGAAACAGCAGCTGGAGGAGCAACATTCTGGACGGCGCTTGCCAACTTCACAGCAACACCTGCCAGCACCAGCACCATCACGATGGGGACGGACCAGACGGCCACGATCCCGGTCGGATCTCCGCTGAAATATACCATCGGAGGGACGGTCTATTACGGCATGGTTTCTGCAATCACATCGAACCTCCTGACCGTAGCAGGCGCACCACTTGGAGGAAACGTTACTACACTCTCCCTGGGCGATATATCAAGGATCGAGCAGATCGATATCCCGATTAACACCTATTACGAGGATGCCGACGATGCCGCATTGATCCTTCACGATCTCAGCACCGCGTTCGTCTGGAGAAAACCAAAAGCCTATGTGGTTGCGTATAAAATATGGTCACTGGTCCACGACTCTCATGCAACCCACGGGAAAGCCACTGTCCTAATCAACGCAACGGAACTGAACACATCTGCTGGGGGGCTCACGATTTTAGCAGATGCAACCTGGTATTCAACCTCAGTTGATATCGCCACGGCAGCGTATGATATCAACCCCGCAGAAGCGATTGAGATATCCGTCACAAAAGGCGGAAATGGCGACGCCCACGATTTGATGGTTTCGATTATAGTTGTGCATCCGTGAGGGATCATTATGCGACGAATGTTTAAACCCGCGAGTATTCCGATGGGTGTGAGATGGCACGCAGATGCTACTAGTCCGGCTCTTGACCGGCTCACCTCATTTGCAACATCATATTTTAATCGGGTTCGCAGGTGTACGCTTGACAGTACCACTGGGGTGATAACCGGTTTTTATGGTGAGGTAACACCTTCAACTTTTTATGGTGGAACGGATGAAGTAATGGTTCAGTTCCCGAAAATGTATTATAAAAACCCGTTAGACCCATCAGCGGGTTCTCGTCACATGGAACCGATGTTGTCGGAAACACCAAGACCGGGATATAAATTACATCCGGCATGGATTGTCAATTCGGTCGAAAGACCATTTATTTATGCGTCTGCGTTTGAAGCATCCAACGGAACCGGTGATAAACTACGGTCAATTGCAAATGCTGCTGTTCTTGTTTCACAAACGGAGACGGTATTCCGGACACGAGCACAAGCGAGAAATGCAGACCCATCATCTCGTGCTGCGGATGGCCTTGGGTGGCAATTATCAGATTATAACACGCTTGCGGCTCTTCAAATGTTGTTCATTATCGATAACGCAACACTGGATTCACAATCTAAATTTCGTGGGCGGGTAGATACATCATCCGCTTGTAAAACGGGATATACGTCAAGCATTAATGTTGATAGCGCCGGGAAGAATGTAGATACTGGTAATGGGTCGGGAGAATCTACGCAAGGCGCGGGTTTGGCTTCGTTTGCGTGGAGAGGAATTGAGAATTTCTATGGGAATGTTTACAAGTGGACGGATGGTATAAAATTCAACGGGTATCGTGTGTGGATTGCCGATCATGGATTTAATGATAATGCGGTTGCTACTCCGTATGTAGATACCGGATTAGATTTGCCAGCGGGAGGGTGGTTTGTTCTCGCAGACATTTTATATTCCGGTACATACAATTATCTATTCTTACCGAAGACAGCGAGTGCATCGGTTGATTTTACGACATATTTCTGTGATGGAAATTACATCACGCACACAGGACTTACGGCGCTGTTGTCGGGCGGCAATTGGAGTCATGCCTCTTATGCGGGCGCTTTCCTTGCGGTTGCGAGTTCTGCGGCGTCTCTTTCCGCTGCGGATTTCGGCGGTCGGCTGGTCTTCAAATAATTTTCGGATGTAGTATTAATGAAAATCTGTGGTATATTAAAGTCGAGGAGAACTGCTATTCAGACAGCACTGTTATCGAGCAGCAATTGGAATAATGCCTCTAATGCAGGCACTTTCAATGCGAATGCGAATAATGCAGCGTCTAATTCCAATACGAATATCGGCAGTCAGCTAGTCAACTTTGTAAAACGATTTATACACTTTAATGTACCCTGCCCCTTGGCAAAACACAAAAATGAAATAACATTGTGCTGGTAGGTTTATCAAACTCGAACGCTCGATGAATTATACAAAGAAGGACGCCCGATCGTGAAGAGATACGGTAACTTATATGAGAAAATCTTCAATATGGAAAACCTTGTATTAGCGCACCGGAACGCCCGGAAAGGAAAGACGCATTACACAGACGTTATAAAAGTAGATGTCAATCCAGAATTGTACTTAACCGAAATTCACAAAATGCTTAAAAACAAAACGTATCATACGTCCGAATATAAAACATTTATTAAACACGATGGTAAAAAAGATCGTGAGATATTTGTCTTGCCATATTACCCCGACAGGATCATCCAGTGGGCGATTGTTCAGGTGTTAGAACCGATTTGGGAAGGTACACTTATTGCAAACACGTTCTCCAGTCTGAAAGGTCGAGGTATCCATCAGGGACTTGGCAAACTTCAGAAAGATTTGAAGAATTGGAAAGATACCAAATGCTGCCTGAAAATCGACATTAAGAAATTCTATCCCTCAATCGATCATGTCATCTTAAAATCTATTCTCAGAAAGAAGATCAAAGATGCGGACGTGCTTGAACTGCTCGACGGTGTAATTGACGGTGCGCCCGGTGTCCCAATTGGGAACTATTTGAGCCAATATTTTGGAAATCTCTACCTGTCGGGATTTGATCATTGGTGTAAAGAACAGAATCATATGAAATATTATTATCGGTATTGCGATGATGTTGTGATTTTACATTCCGATAAGCTGGTGTTACACACGCTTGTGCGAAAAATAAAAGAATATTTAGCAGAAAATTTATTTCTGGTGCTTAAAAGTAACTGGCAAGTATTCCCGACGGTTGTGCGCGGAGTTGATTTTCTCGGGTATAGGTGTTTTGGGACATATACCTTATTAAGAAAAAGTATTGTTCAAAGAATGGTTCCAAAATTTAAACAGATGTTGCAATTCGATGCGATTACTAGACACGATATGAATGTGATCTCCAGTTATCATGGGTGGTTGTCTTGGTGTGATTCATATAGGTTGGGGGAAAAGTATATTACACCGCTGTTGAATAAAGAGGTAATACTATAGGGTGATCTTAATGTCGATGAAAAGCATTTACAAATTTTTGAAACTGCACGGGCAGGCTACAGCTCAGCACCTGGCCGATGAACTGAAACTACCGATCAGGGATGTTATTGCCCTTCTCGATAGAGACATCAAATCTGGGTTTATTGTCAAAACCGGCGATACCTACAAGGTAAGGATTGTCCTGGACAGGTTTGTTTCCAAGTCCGACGGGGCCCGCCTCTACCAGTTTAGTGAGGTGCAGGCTGCGGCCCCAAAACCTACGATGGCCGCGGTAATACTGACCCAGGATCAGATTCACCGTCTCCTTGACGCCATGTTCTGGTGGCAGGGAGGTCGCGGATCCTGCGTAGGCCACGCTGCGGCTATCTGGAAGATGCTGGTTTACTGGTCAGTTACCGGTGACATTCCCACTGTAGAGTTCATCAAGGCAAATGGCGGAACTATTATCGACCAGGACATCGGATGCACGGCCGGTCATTTCCGATATATCCAGCAATTCCGCACCTGCTTCTCCCCCCAGTGGATTTACGATCGGTCGAGGAAGCTTGGTAATGTGACTTACCCAGCCGGTTCAACGTGCAACCTTGCGGGGAAGTGTATTGCCGAAGAGGGTGCTGTCAAGTGGGATGAATGCCTGACTGCAATCACCGGAGAATGTGCCCCTGAGCTGTGGCCGATGATTACCAGCTACGAGGCAACCTACGCCACGATGCTTCCCTTGGCAAACAAACACATGAACAAGTACGCAGTAACCAACGATTTCGATGCGGTCATGGATGCCATTGAGAAGCGCCCCGAGCACTGTGTCATGGGTCCAATCAACCTTGGTCCGGATTATATGAACCCAGACTCCGATGGAACCTGGAAGAACTTTTACACCGATGCTATCGGGTCGCACGCGCTCCCATGGTGCCTGGTTGACAGGGAAAATCGCAAGATCGGGTGTCGTCAGTCGTGGGATGGGGACGTCCCATTCAAGTGGAACTGGATCGGAGAGGAATACTTCAGAGACCAGGCCGGTCCGTTCCTGATTGCCCTCACCCAGGAAGAAGCATTGATCGTTGACGAGATCTATGTCAAAATATCAATCACCTCGACCCCCAATGGAGCCGATTGCAGCCTCGATGGTGTAAAAGTAGGTGTAACCCCCTGCTCGGTGAATATCGTGAAAGGAACCACCCACACTATCGTTGTGAGTGCCACCGGATACAACCCCCAGACGATTACTACAAAGGGGGATTCTACCAGCATTGATGTTACCCTCACCCCGGCACCGGTGCCGGTACCAGCCCTGTCGTGGTGGGTAAGGCTTATTAATCTGCTCGTACAACTTCTGGGTATCAAGAGGTAATTTTTATTTCAATGCCAAGGGATCCGGTTAAAGCGGAAGAAACGCGACAGAAGATGCGGGGGGCGCGGAAACTCCGTTTACCCGCATCTCAAGAAACCCGCAAAAAACTGAGTGACGCACGTAAAGGAAAATCTAATTCTGAAGAAACTCGTAAAAGGATGCGGGAAGCGTGGAAATATCGTTTACCTGTATCTCAAGAAACTCGTAAAAAAATAAGCGATACATTAAAAGGTCACTTAGTATCCGATGAAACTCGCCAAAAATTAAAAGGGCCAAGGTCAAAAGAAATTGGTGATAAAATCAGCAGGTCTCGTGCTGGTAGGTTCTTATGTTTGAATAGTCCAAATTGGAAGGGGGGTATATCTTTTGAACCATATTGTCCAAAATTTAATAAAAAATTTAAGGAACGGGTGCGGGCGTTTTTCGGATATAAATGTGTAAAATGTGGGATTCCGCAGACCGAGTATAAATTGCATGTTCATCATGTAAATTATGATAAAATGGTTTGCTGTAATGATGTCTCTCCGTTATTTGTAATATTATGCAAATCGTGTCATGCAAAAACAACGTCCGGGGATAGAGGGCAATGGGAGCAACATTTTACCCAGATGATTACTGAAAAGTATGATGGTAAATGTTACGTAACATAAGGAAGTGAAAAGTAATGGATCCTACAACAATGATTCTTCAGGTTCTTATCGGTGTGCTGACTGCATTATTACTTACAGCCGCATTCTGGTGGGCAAACCGTCCAAGTGGAACGACCACAATTAACTGGATGAACTTTGCGGCATACGCAATCGTTGGCGCAATCTTCGGTGGATACTCTGGATATATGGGTATTCCGGTTGACATGACTACGATTATCGGATGTATGACTACTTATGCAGTGATTATCCTGGCGATTGACCAAATCCTTGCCGGTATATTCAAAGCACCGATGGCAACATTCATGTTGAAGTACACCGGTCACAGTTTCTACCCGAAGTTTACTCTGGAACTCAACGACGGTACTGTGCAGACGTTTAACACCGAGACTACCGGCCGTTGCTGCTGTATTGGAGTGGCTATGCAGGCCCAGGACGCCCTGTCCCAGTGGTCCCCCGGATTTAAAGTCACCCCGGCATTCGCAGATGGTGTGTCACCATACACAATTGCACTCAATCTGACAACCGGCCGGAACCCAGATCTCTCTGCCATCAAGCAGGTAACTGTTGACTGGATGGATGGCTCTGTTGCCGAGAAGGTGCCAATGGCAATCGGAAAAGAAGGAAACCCCGTGGGTGTAGCAACTCACCAGTACACCTTCAAAGGAAACTAACCCCAAACCTTTTTTATATCATAGTCGCCCAAATCAATGATTATGGGCCATGTCATAACGAATTGTCCGATTATACCAGATCCTCAGCTAAACTGGCAAGAGATGCCCGCAGCGTTCGACCGCGCGGTATCCGATGCCATGAAGATGATCAGGGGAACCGGCATTACTACAAAGGTCGATGTTGGATTGAAAACATTTACTGGGGAGCAGCAATGCTGGTTGGCATTATATGAACGGGAATCCCAGTTTAGGGGAGTGCCCCAGTTCTGGATCAACGAAGCCACTCCGGGTATAATGGATGCTGCCGTGCTTCCGCAAAAGGTAACGGTGGAAGAGGTAATGATCGATTCCATCGTCCACGAGTTCGGACACGTCATTGAAGAATCTTCAATACAATCTTCTGATTTATACGACTTGATTTATGGGCCATTTTCAGATGAAGAAGACTTCGCGGAATATTTTATCGATTATTTGCGATATGAAGACTGGAATCAGCGGCGAGATGTCATGGATAAAGTTATCAAGGCATACGTGAAAGATGTATTTTAAGGAGTAAAAAATGGGCGACGCCGAAGAGACACAAAATTCCCAGGATGAAACACCGGTTTCACATAATGGGATTATTATTACACCGAACATATTTGAAGTAGCCAAAATAAAGCGGGAAATTGCCAACGCTGCAGTTCTGAAGGATATTCTCGATGTTTTGAAAGATATTAGGACCAGCATAGAGGAAGAAAAGCCCGATCTGTTCAGGCAGTATGGGTTCCCGATAACAGACGAATCCCGGTCTATAGACTCCGGGAGTATCTCCACCATGCCCTGGATTGCATTTACATTATGTAACGACGGCCCGAATCCAATATATGTGTTTGTAAATGACAAATTAAATATCCGTGAGCAGCCATCGGTTAACAGTCAAAGCAGCAATGTGTCTCCGGTAAGAAAGGGCGAATCTATCAAATTCAGTATGCGGAAGCCCGAAATTAAGCGTGTCTATATGCAGTGTGCTACTGGAGAGACTGCGAGTGTGCGAATATATTCGGAAAGTAAAATACCGGTGACACCCACTTAACCAGCAGTTCGAGATCGACGTGCAAGGGGAAGCCAAGGTTGCGATTCTCATCGACAGTATTGCAGGGCGGGGGTTGGCGGCAACTATTAAAACCCAGATGGTGTAGGTAATATCATGGCAGCAAACACTGAAGCAGAGCAAAAGGAATTAGTGCGGATTTGGACCGCACAAGAAAGGGAATTAGCAGAGTTAAGCCAGAGGGGTCTTGACCGATTCCTATCTGATGACGTACTGGAAATCAAGCGTGAACAATACCTCTCCGATGGTAAGTGGCAGACCTCAATGTACACGCTGGTTACTGGCACTGGCGGGCCGCATGTTGAGTTTAACACCAATCACATGATCAATGTGTACTGGGCTGGTGGAGTCCAGGAGTATTCAACCTACGACAAACGGGCGATCGCCACCATCGATCGTATTGCCGATTATCTCGATGAGATTTACAATTAACCCCCATCCTTTTTTGTTTATTTAATCCCAAAAGAAAACATTTTAATAGCAAACGCCTCATATCTGTGTCTGATGTCGGACACACAAGAGATTCCGGTGTGCGTGTATATCCAGCACCTAAAGACAACCGGGAAAGCGGCGGGGGCCAAGACTTGGGGCTCCCTGCTAAATTCCTTTGAGCATTGGCTTGAGGACAGAAAACTTGCTATCGATGACATACCTGCAAGCGTGGTTGACGAATACTTATCTACGGTGGGTTCCCCGAGGTCGGTTCTTACTGCGATTCGAGGTTACTTCCGGTACCGATACATGCAGCTCCCGATGGGCGATGAGTCGGCCCCATCGGAGCTCCAACGCTACAATCAAATTGGGATGATTAGGACAAAAAAAGTGCCGAAAAAGTTCGAGAAGATGGCCCTATCTACCGACGATCTGAAACTTTTACTAAAACGAATGCAAGATGCCGAGGTAAGCAGCGAGATGTACGCCGGGGTGGTAGTGTTATTTTATTTCGGGGCCCGCCCTGGGGAGATGGCCGAGTTCCTGGCCACGGCTAAGATCTCGTTTACGAAACGGGAGATGTTTATCAAAACGGAAAAAACACTTGCGATCAGATATTTAGCATGGCACCCCAACCTCGACCCGTACATGCGAACATGGTATGATTTCGTAACGGCCGCGGGCAAGGATGGTCTGCCTTACCCAGGGCAGTGGTTGACCATGAAATTGAAGTATCATATGGGAAAAGGCAGGATTGTCGGGGGTGTTGAGGTTACATCCAGGACGGCCCGCAGAACGTTTGAAACGCAGTCCCGATTATTGGGGATGTCGGATCTCATAATTCAGGCGACACTGGGTCACACGTCCAAAAATATTTCTGACGTATACACTGACTTCACACAGTTCGGCCCAATTATCAGGACGGCACTTACCGAAAACCATTATATGATCAAGGGGGGTGTTATTTAATGGGTATAATTTTAGGGCTACAAAACATGCCATTGCATCCGAAACGATGTGAATTGTGCGGTCGTTCCGAACGTGCCGCAAGGGGCTGCCGCAAGCCCCATATAGTAGAGATCGTGGCGCCAAAAATAATTGACATCCCATACGATGCTTTTGAGTGGATTAAGCGATACGGATGCGGATCGTTTGAGGAGTGATTTAAGATGACCGAGATTCATGTAACCGAAAAACACAGTGTATCGACAGTAGGACCCGATGATGCCGAAGTAAAAATTGAAATAACGGCAAGGTTTCTGTATAAATTTGTCCGTAGTGTAGAGGACGAAATCTACAAATTCGTGGAAAACCTGAAGCGGATCGATGGATGTGCTCCGGGGTTTGCCAATGCCTCATATAGCGAAGAAGAGATTGTAGTTGTTCACGGGAGCACACGGGAAAATGTGTGGGAACGCTATCAGGAGGCATTCCCAAAAAGCCGCAGGACTCGTGTGGGTGTAATTTCGTATTTCAAAAAGTGGACACAGTTCAGAAAACTCACCGAATCACTGCAGGAATTACCGAAGAAGATGTCGGGGAGTGTAAAGGCTCTTGTGCCGGAAAAAGACACCCCCGTTGGAAAGCCCCCAAAGTTGAACGGTTGGCAGCGGAAGTTCATTATCAAGCACGCCGACAACGAAGAAGTGGTAGAGAGGTTCCGTAAGAAGTGGCCTTCTATCAAGATAACCCAAGAAATGATCCGAGCAGTTGTCGCAGAAGGCCCGCTGGTGAAGGTCGAAAAACCCACGAAAATGATCGCCGCTTTGAAGTCCCAGATAGACGAGATTGTGAAGAATGGGGAGTCAAAGTTTAAAATCGAGGACCGGGTTATTCAAATTGGCGGGTTCAGCCCGGCATATGGTATAGGTGTAGTCAAGAACATGCGCCAGGACGGTGTAATAACAGTGAAATTTGCCAGTAGCACCAAAGTCCTCCATGCCGATAATTTTGCGCGTGCTACAACGGAGGTGGCGCCCGATGCCGACAATAACCATTGACGTGGACAAATGGAAGAAGCTCAGCAAGAAGGAGTTCGCCATGCAATACCTTTTTCAGAAGGCCAATGGGGTCAGGGAGAGGGGAGAGGCAACCGCAAGCGAAATCTACATCGGGTGGGCCGAAGCCTGCCTGAAGATGGGTATGAAGTCGGGTAAGGTGGACAGTTTCCGCTACGAAATGTGGAAATTACATCACGATGCGATCGTGGAGGTATCGGGCACCGAGACCGGCGGGCGGGCGCCCACTCCGGGAAATCTCTATATTCTGACCCACGAATATTTCGTGGCGATGGGGAAACAGTAATGCTACACGAACTAAAGACCTGGCAGGAGCCTTTCCAGGCTATATGGGACGATCTCAAATCTTTTGAATTTAGAAGGAACGACCGCGATTTCAAGGTGGGGGATGTGTTAATGCTGAAGGAATTTATCCCAATGCACGACTCATACACAACCCGGGTCATTATTGCCGATGTAAAATACATCCTGAAAGACAGTTTCAGTATTCCGGAGGGATATGCTATTATGCAATTGGTTATAATTAAAAAAGTAGATGACAATAATGGCAGCAAGTGACCCCTACTCCGTAAAACCCAACTTGGGCGGGGCCGAGCAAATAGTAGACGATGGCGGAATATTGTGGAACATAGGGCAGACCGGTCTCCCGTTTGCCGATACATCTATTATCGATTTTACAAATTCTCATCGTCACTATGATATGACCTTTGAGTGGATGGATCTTGACGAGTTTATGGACATCCAGTATCGTATTTATGCGATGGGTATCGAGAGGCATAATGAGTATATCAAGAAGGATCGTAAGAACCGGGACATCTTATGGGTGCTGTTGAAGCCGTCGGAATATTGGGTACAGACAGTAGATAAAGCCCATCGTAAAAAGATAATCGACTTGATGAGCTCTGGTAAAGTTTTTGATGCCCTGGTTATCGAGCTGACCAAAAGCGGGAAATTATACGACTTCCAGGAGGGCCGGCACCGGGCTGCAGCCTTACAGGAACTGGGCGTGTCGAAGATACCAGTGTGGATTGCGAAGAAGAGGTTCTAGTCGATGGTTATTATCTGTTCCAATAACGACTGGCACGAAGTCATTGTGCCTGTGACCCCAGGCGTCCGTCTGTTGGGTGTTATATCTAACGATGACTGCGATGAAACCCCGTGGTTCCGGATAAAGATATGGGTCCTCGATAAGAAGATCGCCGAAGACAAATTCGAATACTGGAATTATCAAAAACGTGACCGTGCATTGAAACAATTCCGGTTCATCCGAGGCTATACTGATTTTGTAGAGAGCGAATATGGGGATATTAATATCGGGGAATTTTATACCGATGGAGCCGGGGACGACCCTGACGCGGGGGATGCCCACACCACAATGAAGGTCGCTATCCCATCATTTAATAAACTCTTGAAAGAGATTGCAGACATGTATACAGTGACCTTTAAGTAGTTCACCCCCGCATTTCTCAATATGGCAAGAAGAGAATTAGATGAGATCGATTACCTGGCGCTTGGAGCCCTGGCGCTTGGAGCTACCTTTATTGCGGCTGTCTTTGTAAGTGCGGCATTGAAGCAGAAGGCCGGGTTTGTATCCGACGACCTGTACCAGAAAGCCCCCGCTGGTACCCTAACCGGCCAATACCCATCGTCAATAAACGGGGTGCTATAAAGATGCCCCGCGATAGCCCCGACCTCGAATTTCGGAACGACTGGGAGACGTTTGTAAAGAGCTTCCTCCCCAGGAAAATCAGGAGATTTGAATCAGAGGATGCACGCGACGGTCCGGGTAGATATGTCAAGATTGCCGTAGAAGCCATCCAAAAGGGCGATCCCGGCCTCCTGATTGATACTATAGATGAAGATTTCCGAGATTATGGAATGGATCAGGAATATGCTGCATATCAAGAGGCCCTAAAGGAGTTTGCCAACGAGTGGGAAAACCCCAATGATGTCAAACAAGGCATGGAGAACGAATTTTGGTTCCGTGAAAGATTTGACGAGATATACGAGGAGAGAGAAGAGTTCAACTGGGGCATCTTCTTTGGAAACGAAGAGATCCTTGTTTGGAACTCGAAGGATGCCATTTCTGCCGGATGGGTTGGAGATCCTCAAGAGGCTTCTAGAGAAATCTTGGGGAACCCCGAACTTGAAGACTGGGTTAAAAAAGCACTTAAATTTGTCAGTCTTAAACAGATTAGTGCTATTATCGATAACGGGTTCGACTACGATGTGACCATGTTTATAGGGGGCCTTGTCGGAGTTGAAGAGGTTATCAAGGCCATGATGAGCGAGACACCGGTTGCATTCCATACTGGCGATGTTATTGTCGGTGCTTACGACGGCCTAAATGGCGCAGGGTATTTCGAGCACGGGTCCACCAAGGCTCATGTAGGGCTTGTTTTCGGTGATAAGACCAACCCGATTCATATTGACTGGGGGTCATACTCCCTTGGGGATGTTTTCGGGACAAAGGAATGGACCTGGAGATAAGTCATGGCCGATGAAGCATTTTACAAAGATGGGGATATGATCGGTAAGGCTCGTAAGGGGATTAAGCAGCAGATGGATATGTTGCAAGATATGCTCCGCGAGTATCGGTCCGAGGAAATACGAACCGCCCGGTATAATATCGAGAATATGACCGATATGGGTCTTCGCAAGGAAGAAATCAGCAACATGGCCGCTATGCGGGCGAACCTGCATGATATCATGACAATCGCGGAGAATGCCCAGCGGGTCTTCCAGGACATCGAAAATGACGCCTTCGAAGGGAAGGCCCAGATTGATGATATTAAAGCGGAGCGGTGAAAAATGGTAATTAGTCCCAGGAATACAACCCCACCCGATAAAAAATTATTTGCATATCTTGAAGGCAAATACGGGGTAAAGTGTGTAGAATACCTCGGCCCAATTGGGCGCAATGGGGAGGATGTATATTCCTGTATTAAACCCGATAGGTCGGGGGCAATATACTACACCGATGGCGACAGTGGAAAACGTAGTATGGCCGGAAGGCAGATGGCAACCGGCCCGAAGGAAACGATTATTATAGACATACGGGAATATGAAAACGGGCCCATTCGAGAAACGCATCGGTATACAGACCGCAAACGCGCAAATGACTTCATAACGATGGTTAAATCTAAGACTGCTTTGTTTGTATCCGAGCAGCCGCGAGTATTTATACCCGATCTGTCGCAAGCGGTAATCCGTGACCAGGGCGAACGCAATATGTCCGCTGCGATGGCTGGTGCATCGATGATGGATTTGATGAGGAATAAGGAGGTAGGTAGGACTATGACAAATCGAAAAGAAAAAGACGCCCTGGTTATCGGGGATGACAGCGCAGTTGATGAGAATTATGGGCACGCACAATCGGTAGAAGCGGATTCTGGGCCTTTCCCAGAGGATTATGACGACTACTGGGAATCCGTTTACGAGGCCGCCGGCTCCCTGGTCCGCGAGCGGGATGATAAAGCCTATAAGTTGCATCGCAACCTGGGCGACTGGTATTGCGAAGTTTCAAACTTCGGCTGGAGAGGTCAGGGCGGGGCCCAGATATTTTCTGTTGATACATATGAGAGAAGCGACCGGCAAATAGGGTCCGACTTCCTGCGCCATATTCTTCCCAATACCGACTGCACGTTCTACATTTACGACGAATTTGACGGCTTTGGCCTGAAGATTGATAACGCCCATCATGATGCACCGACTGGGGGCGAGATGTACTATTGCGCCCCAATCGATTGGATGATTGCAAAAGGCTATTGGGGCGGTCTCAACAGCGATGGTGAAGAGATGATTTGGGAAATTCGTGAAGCCCTACTGGAAGAGTGGGAGACCGAGTTCCTGAATAAGGAGTTGTCGGCAGCTACCACCAGGACGGGCGACCGCTGGTGGCAAGGGTCTGGGCAGCGGGTGGCCCTGGACATCGAGTTCCCGACCCTGTACAAGAAATTCATAGCGGGTTACGGCAACCCGACCGGTGATTATCTTCCGGAGTTCAAAGAAGAGCTGCGGGACTTCTTCGAGAAGTATTATGCAGTTGACGCCAATGAGGAATTTGCTGACTATCTACACGGTTCAGATATGGATAGTTTCGGTAAGGAGCTCACCCGTTTCATTAAGGATGGGGGTTATCAGGTAGATGACCGAACTATCCCCGATGACAGGTACAAGCGCCTACAAGGGATGTACGACTCGATCCTTGAATACAAACAGACCGGTCGCAACAAGTAGGGGGATCCCAGTGGCAGCCAGCTGGATCCTCACTATTATTTACGCCATCTTCCTCGGTGGATGCGGCTGCGTTGTAGCAGGTGCTGGTTTGAGGAGGATCGGGGCTCCACGGGGCGGATCCTCGTTTCATTGTGTTGGAACCGTCGCATGGCTCTTGGCCCTTATTATGGTAGCAATTTGTATATTGGTATGGATATGTGGCTATCCGATTATATGAGGATCGGAGCGCCCGCATAAAACCATGTGCTATATCCTTTTTTACCGACGGTAGATGCCCGCCACGGCCTCTTCCTTGGAGGATCGCCTACATTTCAGTGGTATGACCCAGATAATCGAGCCCAGCCCGTTTTTGTTTATTCATGTTTCCGGGATCCGAGCGATCCGGTCCGGGAACCTGGAGGTATGGTCCTGGAGCCAGGGCCCAGGCGCCCCTGCGGGACCGGGCCCGGACCGGCCAGCCCAGACCAGCGCCTCCCAGCGGCAGCCTGCCCGGACCCGGCCGATCCCCACCCGGATCCGCTGGGATCCGCTGGCCGGATCTGCCCGCCCGGATGGGTCTAAAACGGCGCTGAAGGCTTGCCGGAGCCCGGCGCCTGAAGAATTGGGGTATTGATACAAGGCCGAAAAAGCGGCGCTGTTTTGGTTATCTACTCAGTAAACAAAAAACTATAAATAGAAATGAGATCCACATTAAACCAGTTCAGGATGTGATAGGATGTAAACCGGAGGAGATCCGAGGGATCGGATCGGATGTGAGTGAGGCGAGTTCAGGCGAGGGTATACATATCCCCGTAACGGAACGACTTTCCCGCCTTAAAAAAGCGGGGATCTTTGCTGTGGCACAAAGGGCTGCCCGTGTAGGCTTTCACGGGGACTATCTGCCCGCTGCGGTGGTGACGAGGGGTAAAGCACGGGATCGGAACGTCGATAAGACAGTCGAAACGAGCACGCCCGTCAGGGTTCGAAGTGCCACGCCGATGATCTGAAGTGAAGGGTGTCGTACACCCGGCACGGTAACGCCGTTAATTGATCGCTAACAGTTCCCCGGTACGCGAGGGATGACCCCAGAACTATGAGGCCTTAGGGCGGATTCTGGCAGGAGTCGCAACCGTCACGGGATGAGTATACCACTGGCCGGAATGTCAGTTATGGAGGAGCGGGCTGCGAGCGTGAAGGTAGAAAATTACATCGACTCATCCACCCGGATCACATCCACCCTACTACGGCGCGGGGTTTTTGGGCGCTGGCATCGAAGGTAGAATAAAGGTATACCGACGGGAAACGGGGATTCACTCCTCCGTTCCGCCGTCACTGGGTCGCTCCGAGGTATATCGTCCCTCGTCATGAGGTAAAACCAACTCTTTTAGACATTGACGAGGATAAACGAGGTAAAAACATGCAGCAAAACGACCACAGCACAGTCGAGAGAATCGCCGCCGAGTGCGCCGATCTCAAAATGTTTGTAGTATGGTGGACATATTTCGCTAACTACTCCGAGGTAAAAATAGAAATGGCCAAGACCCCCGAAGAAGCCTTCGGTCAGGCATTTCCCTTCTATTTGAACGGTCACGACCCGAAATTCAAAAAATATATGGTACGGATCCGAAGCTCGGGCGACACCCTCATGATGTGCGACCACAAAAAGGCAGCTATCGGAACATTCGACCAGTCCCGGATAGGAGGAGAAGAATGAGCCTTATCGCCGAAACAAGGGTATCCCTCAAAAAATTCCTTCTCTTATCCGAGAAGTATGACCATTATGACCGGTATGTTCGCCTGTACTCCTTCGATGACTCCGACGGTGTGCGCCGCCTGTTAGTGCTCACCCATCAGGAGATCGCGGCCAAAAATCCAGCTGATAAACACAACGATCTGAAGACGACGGTATCTTACTTCTGTGAAGTCCCCATTTCTCACCTGTCAGTCCATCCTCATAGCCCGGACTCACAGAACTATGGAAAGCGCCCCCTGAAGGTATTCCACCTCCATTATCACGACGCTTGGAATTTCCTGTCATGCCTGAAGTTATTCGACGTAACCAAAGGGGATAAACTTCAAATCGACTATTACCCCGACAACAACAGCACTAATAACGAAGTGAAAAAGTTGTTTCAGGAGACAATTAGCTTTGTTATCCTGAAGACGACCAGAAAGGGCGATAGGGAGACGTACCATATCAACGTGGATAACCAGTTTGTCGAGGACATTACCCGGCTTATCGACAGGGGCGACTCCCAGTCTTTCCAGATACAGGACGCCATTGAGCTATTGAACATGTCAGTCGTGGAGGACTGAAATTATGCCATTTTTTCCCACCGGAACCGAAGCCGATGAGCATTTCACAGCCGACGAATTGACTCACATGAATCGACGCTATGACAACGAAATCGATGACATCGAGCCCGTCAACGAGGATGAAGGCCAGACCGAGGAGACCCGATCCGAGGGGATCGCTTTCCTCGCCGACCAGATCCGGGAGGATATGGAGGCATCTACCGAAGAGGAGAAGGCTTTCCTTGAATACCTCGTCGTCAATGACGGTGACGATTCCGCTTGGTTCGACGACTTCAGGGATGCGGGGTATCGGTTCTATGGTAACGGATCCGTCTTCAAACAGGGCAGCGCCGAATATGCCATCATTTCGGAGGACGACATCGAGGACGCATTTAAGACTTACATCCGTGAATATGTCGATGAGTGCGTCCTGCCCGGAAAGGACGATACCGCCCAGCGGTATTTTAACTACGAAGCCTTTCAGCACGACGTTGAATGTGAAAGCGGGTACGGTAGCATGTCCTCGTATGACGGGAATTATGAGGAATTTACCGTTAACGACGTGACTTATTACATTTTCCGATTGAACTAACGAGGTAAAAATCATGACAAAATCCATCGAAGAAATCACTATCATCGCCGTGAAAATTCAGAACGCTTCGAACATCGTAGCAGTCACTGGCGAGCTCAGGGAGGCTATGATCGCCTGTCGTGAGGCCGGTATTGAACCAAGAAAAAGCCCCGCCGTGCAAGCCATCTTTTACAAGGTGTTTGACATGATGGGTGCTCCGTCAAATGCAGAGATGTATGACGCCTTCAAGACCTGCGAGGCGTCATTATGACAAAATTTTGTATCTACGAGGACGACCTAAAGGCCATCGAAAAGGCACTGGGTCTCCTCTATGGAAATTCGACGGAGAAGGTCAGGGCATTAGAGGGTGTCAAAAGGACACGGGAATATTACGCCATAGTCGGTATCAGTAAGGCCGACGTTGCCGGTAAATTGCTCGGCGATTCCCGTAAGGGGAGCCTTATCACCAATGATGACATGTCCGACCTTGCCGATATGATGCAGGACGCTTACCTCGAAAATGGCTACTGGATCGATCTCGCCATCCTCGGCGAGGACATCAAAAACCGAGTCAATAACGTGCCAGAGGAGGAGGAGGAGTAACCCCATGCCAGCCAAGGAATTTACGAGGGCGAGGGTTATCACCCTCCTTAAAAAGACCATTTTAAAGGCCAAATGGAATATGGACAATTTACCCCTGACCGAATCCAGATATGCCGCCTATCAGACAGAGATCGACGTGTGTGAAAGCTTGTTGTCGACCATCAGGAGCATGTAAATGTCATCCGTAACCTCCGAACCTGTCGGATACGTGGACTGTACGCCCCGTTTAAGCCCCGAAACGTATCTCGACATCCTCGACATGAATATGACCTGTCTTCGAAAGGAATTTGGCCCCGGCTGGACGCGAACCAAGAAAATAGGCGGGACATATGCCGATGACCAGCTCCACCGGGCTGTCGATGCCCGGTATGCCTTTATCAAACACTGGTATGAGCTCCTCGAAGCCGACCTTCATATCCTCGATCACATCTGCAAAGTCCGAGGGTATGACCGCCATCACCTGCCCGGTGTCGTCATTTCACTTCGTATAGCCCCAAAATTAGCGCACCCTTGGAGGATTTCTCTCCTAATAAAAGGAAAACCCCTTCAGGCCATCCCAAAAGCCGATTTGGAGGCCGAAGTAACAAGGTTGTTCCTCGATAAGAAAAATTCTATCGAGGATGTCAAAAAGCAAATTGAGTATTATCTTCGGGGTCAGGGCTATGCCACCCTCGACGTTCAAGAAATCATCAATATTGAGGTGTAAAAATGTTAGAGACCGCACAACTCACAAAAAAAGAGCTCCTTCAGGGAGTGGAGGGTGTCATATCCTCTAAAAAACTGGCACGGAATACCGTATCCTATCGTCTGACCGATGGAACAGAATGTATCAAGTACCATGATACCGTCGTGGTTAAGAAGTCCCCCGATGGGATCATCACCCTTACATGTGGCGGGTGGAAATCTATGGCCACAAAGGAGCGGATCTCCGAATATGGAGGCGTCTTCATCACCCAGAAAAACGGTATCTGGTACATGCCCGGCGGGTCGGCTTTCTATGACGGGATCCAAGTCAGGGTAGCCCCCACCATCGAACCGGGTGAATACCAGCGGCGGGTGACAATTGTATCCGAGGTAAAACAATCCAACGATGCCGTCGTTAAGGCCATGAAAAAGCGTATTGTCAAATACGCCGCCCTTATCACCAAAGACAACCTACCAGCCCCCCAGTCGGGGGATTGCTGGTTTTGCCTGATGAAGACCCAGACAGGCCAGACGTTAGGGGACTCGACCAAAGACACCGATCACCTCCTGTCTCACCTCGATGAAGGGTATGTAGTCGGCTCCCTCATCTTCAATGCCATGAAAGAGGACGGCCTGTCTGATGAACAGATGGGATTCTGGTATCACATGGGGAGAAAAGACGGCCAGTCCTTTGCACTGGCGAGGATCCGCAAATTAGTCGTAAAATACCTTCAGCATCGCCTGTTGGTTGACATCAATGTGAGGTGAAAAAGATGGATAAAAAGAATATAATTTATTGCAGATACGACGACGCCTGCAACAATGAGGCCACATACATCACTTCGGACACCCATTGTCCGCTGTGTGACAACTGTAAGGCACTCGCACAAGACGCAAACGATGATCACGGCGACCCCCGTTACATCAGACGGGTATGAGGGGAAGTAAATCATGATCGACACAAACGGTAATGTTGACCCCGACCTTTCGGGCTGGACTGTCGAATACGCAGTCAAGACTGAGGACGGTAAAATCCGCCTAATCCTTTTCGACAACCTGCCCGACGAGGATCTGGAACGGGTAGAAGCCTTGCCAGAGGAGAGCTTTGCCCGGCTGCCCCTCCTCGAAGAATTACTCAAAAAGTATTCCTTCGGGGATGAAGAGGACTATGACGACGGCGATGCTTGGGACAACCATCCTCCCGGAGTATATCTCCGCTGCTGCGACGAGGCCGACACATTCCACAAGGAGGCGGATTAATCATGCAAAAAACTGTTGAAATCATCCTCGAAAAAACCAGAATCGGGCGGGCTCCCGATGACTTCGAAGACTTCTCGACCCTCGGTGAATATACCGATGAGATGGAACCGGGCTACATTTTTCGGGGCAATCGCCCTGTCTTTGTAGAGGACTGGCCTGAAGACACAGAACGGCCTGATAAGGGGCGAGAATGGCGCTGCTTTATCCCTCCGGACAACGGCGAGGAAATAGGCACGGCTGACTATCGGAAATATGC
>SESC01000200.1_pt1 | contig 24358 bp, 21 predicted proteins | sample 3171431 | NCBI WGS metagenome assembly SESC01 (sample SAMN06051868, study PRJNA518727) | freshwater metagenome | biome: subpolar coniferous forest; feature: holomictic lake; material: water; isolation source: holomictic Lake 227, 8 m depth | place: Canada: near Kenora, Ontario | collected... | reverse complement strand
CTGGCAATCAGTATTATTTAAGACGGCTTAATTTTTTATAGACATCGTCATCATTGCGTTTGCCGATGACCAATACTTGCAAATCCTCGCCCTGCACCTGATAGACAATCCGGTATTCGCCGAAATCGACCTGATTTTTCAATCACTACAGGTTCAGTTAAGGCGCAAGTGATGTATTGGCCTAGCCGTTGTTTAACTTCGGAAGCGGCTAAATGTAGCATGAGAATCTCCTGCTAATAATTGGACTAAATAGCTAATTTAGACTATTTATTAGGTTGCGGCTATTCAAAGTTAAATGATGACATAAATAAATATTCTCTTTATACCCGATCTTAGTATGAAGTTGCTTAATATCTTGATTGATTTTCATGAGCTAATTAAAAATTGTGTTAGTATCGCGACAAAAATACACTGTATGTTAATCTTTAAACCTATAGTGAAAACGCCGACCCTGTTGGTGTAATCAATAGACTCGCTGAGGCCAGGCGCTTTAAGTGGGTAATCAACCGTCGGATAGACGGGGCTAAATAATAATTTATATAACCAGTCTGTTGGAGATTGAAATGATTGAGCTTAAGAAAAGCGTGAATTATGCTGGGCCAAAAGGTCCGGTGGTATTAGTAATTATGGATGGCGTCGGCATTGGTAAGAATCCGGCAAGTGATTTTGTAAAGCAGGCTAATACTCCAAATTTAAATTGGCTTCATCAGAATGCACTTTATACAGAGTTACGGGCGCATGGGGTGTCAGTGGGCTTGCCAGACGATGGTGATATGGGCAACTCAGAGGTCGGTCATAATGCGATTGGTTGTGGTCGTGTTTTTGCTCAGGGCGCTTCCCTGGTTGGAAAAGCCATTGAATCAGGTCTGATGTATGCAGCCGGTTCTGTGTGGCAAGAACTCATAACCAATGTAAATAGCAAAGCATCAACTCTGCATTTTATTGGGTTATTTTCAGATGGAAATGTACACTCAAATATTAATCATCTGGAGTCAATGTTACTCAAGGCTAAAGAACAGGGTGTTAAGAAGGTACGTATACATGCCTTGATTGATGGTCGCGATGTACCACCCACATCAGCGCTAGAGTATGTGGAACGTTTCGACAATTTCCTGAAAGAAATTAATGCGGATGGTTCGGTTGATTATTGTGTAGCATCCGGTGGTGGACGTATGAACATCACTATGGACCGTTACAATGCCAATTGGGATATGGTGAAAAGAGGCTGGGACACGCATGTGAAGGCAGAAGGTCGAACATTTGCCTCTACCAAAGAAGCGATAGAGACTTTCCGTTCTGAAATTCCGGGTGTCTTAGATCAGGATTTGCCTGCGTTTGTCATTGAAAGGGATGGCAATCCTGTGGGGCCAATTGTGAATGGCGATAGCGTGATTTTATTCAACTTCCGTGGTGATAGAGCATTAGAAATTACCAAAGCATTTGAAGCGGATGAGTTATCAGAGTTTGATCGAGGCCAAAAGCCAGATGTATTGTTTGCCGGCATGATGCAATATGACGGTGATTTAGGCGTTCCCAAACGCTACCTGGTTACACCGCCTGCGATTGACCGCACCATGAGTGAATATCTATCAAATTCAGGTGTAAAGCAGTTCGCTATTTCAGAAACCCAAAAGTTTGGACATGTAACCTATTTCTTTAATGGTAATAATTCAGGTAAATTTGCAACTGAGACTTGGACAGAGATTACTTCCGACGTTTGTCCATTCGAAGATGCGCCACGGATGAAAGCGGATGAAATAACTGATGCAGTGGTTAAAGCCATTGAGAGTGGTGAATACCAGTTTATTCGTCTGAATTATCCGAATGGTGATATGGTCGGCCATACTGGCGTAGTGAGTGCAGTTAAACTGGCTGTTGAAGCGGTTGATGAGGGCGTAGGCAGGATTGTGGAAGCACTAAAGAAGGCCAACGGAATTCTGGTGTGTTCGGCAGATCATGGTAATGCGGATGATATGTGCGAACTGGATGCCAAAACAGGTGAGCTGAAATTAGATAAGCAGGGCCGTTGTCTGCCGAAGACAGCTCATTCCTTGAATCCGGTTCCTGGCATTGTATACGATCCTTCTGGGGTAGCTAATGTGCGCTTAGCGGATGTGCCGAAGGCGGGTATTGCAAATCTGGCGGCGACGTGTATTACCTTGTTGGGCTTTGAGCCACCAGAAGATTATGTTCCAAGCATAGTGGAAGTAGGATAGGCCTTTTGGGCGCGTAGCACACACTGAAAAAGAGCAATTCTATTCATACTTTTAGATTGTCAATTTATAAGCTCCCAGGAACATATTATGCCGAGTAACAAGTTTGTTATTAGTAAACCTAAGTTATCCATTATTAAGCTTCCCGAGCAGGGAATGAAAAAGAATGATTTTATTGATGATTTTAAGCAATATTATGTGCATTTATTAGGTAGAGATGAGCATTGCAGGTCCCCTTATTATGCTAGCGAAGCTTTATCACAAGCGATACGTGATCGGTTGATGGAGCGTTGGAAGGAAACACATCAACACTATAAAAGTAATGATTGTCGTCGGCTTTATTATTTATCAATGGAATTTTTGATGGGTAGAAGCTTAAGTAATGCGATGCTTAATTTAGGTGTTACCGATACCGTAACTCAGGCCATGTATGATTTAGGCATTGAGATTGAAGAGTTGATCAGTGCGGAACAAGATGCCGGATTAGGTAATGGTGGCTTGGGTCGTTTGGCCGCTTGCTTTATTGATAGTTGTGCAACATTGCAATTACCCGTTATTGGCTATGGGCTAAGATACGAATACGGTATGTTTACCCAGACTATTGTGAATGGAGAGCAGGTAGAAAAACCAGATCATTGGCTGCGCTTTGGCAATGTCTGGGAAATTGAGCGAATAGAATATTCGCACTGTATTAAATTTGGGGGACATACTGAAGTTCATACCGATGAAGAGGGTCATCAATACTCCCATTGGATATCGTCTTGTAATGTATTGGCTGTGCCTTTTGATACACCGATTCCAGGTTATAAGAATGGTACGGTCAACTCTTTGAGGCTTTGGAAAGCGGTTGCTACTGAAGAGTTTAATTTAGATGAATTTAACGCGGGTGATTATGCCGAAGCAGTCGCTTCAAAAATCACTGCAGAAAATATTACGATGGTGCTATATCCCAATGATGCCAATGAAAATGGGAAAGAGCTACGTTTACGACAACAGTATTTTCTAGCCTCTGCCAGTTTACAGGATGTTGTTTCTCATTGGATTGCTGTGCATGGTAAAAACTTTAATGGCTTTGCAGACAAAAACTGTTTTCAATTAAATGATACCCATCCCAGTATTGCCATTGCCGAACTCATGCGGTTGTTAATGGATAACAATCGCTTAACTTGGGATGAAGCTTGGGCTATTACCAAAAATACGATGGCCTACACTAATCATACTTTACTACCCGAAGCGTTAGAAAAGTGGCCGGTTAGATTGATGCAGCGCTTATTGCCACGATTAATGGAAATTATTTTTGAAATTAATGCACGCTTCTTGGCAGAAGTGTCTATGCATTGGCCTGGTGATGGTGAGCGTTTAAAAAGAATGTCCATTATAGAAGAAGGCCCAGATAAACATGTCAGAATGGCCTATCTGGCGATAGTCGGTAGTTTTTCTGTGAACGGTGTTGCTCAGTTACATTCTCAATTATTGCAACAAGGATTATTCAAAGACTTTTATGAGCTATGGCCACATAAGTTTAATAATAAAACCAATGGTGTGACGCCAAGGCGTTGGTTGGCTGCATGTAACCCAGAGCTGGCGAGTTTAATTACAGAAACGATTGGCGATCATTGGATAACTGATTTATCAGAGTTAAAAAAACTAGAGCCTTATGCGGAAGATGCCAAGTTTAGAAAGCGTTGGAGAGACATTAAGCAAGTCGCTAAGCAACGCTTGATAGATTATAAAAAACGTAAGCATCCTATGACACTGCATTTGGATGTTAATGCCATTTTTGATGTGCAGGTTAAACGTATACATGAGTATAAGCGTCAATTACTCAATGTATTGCATGTGATTTATCTTTATAACGATATTAAAAAGCACGGTGCAGTTCATCATGTACCCCGCTGTGTTTTGATTGGTGGTAAAGCAGCGCCGGGTTATCGGATGGCAAAAAAGATTATTAAGTTAATTAATAATGTTGCCAATGTCATAAATTCAGATCCTGATATGGCTAACCAGTTAGCCTTACTATTTTTACCTGACTATCGAGTTTCAGCGATGGAGAAAATATGTCCTGGCGCTGATTTATCTGAGCAAATTTCGACAGCGGGTAAAGAAGCCTCGGGAACAGGCAATATGAAGCTAATGATGAATGGTGCCATTACGATTGGTACCTTAGACGGTGCTAATATTGAAATTCGTGAAGAAGTTGGTGATGAAAACTTTTTTCTATTCGGCTTAACGGAGGAGCAGATCGAAGAAAGACGAGGTCATTACGATCCATTGGGCATTATTTCTCAAGATGAAGACTTACAGTCAGTCATGCATCTTTTGGAGTCGGGATATTTTAATCAATTTGAACCAGGTCTTTTTGATGATGTGATTGATTCTATAAAGAGTCCACATGATCCCTGGATGACAATTGCTGATTTTAGAAGTTATATTGATGCTCAACAACGGGTAGAAGATGCTTATCGTGATCAAGATCACTGGACAAAAATGAGTATCATCAATTGTGCAAACAGTGGGAAATTCTCTACTGATAGAACGATTAACGAATATAATCGGGATATCTGGAAACTAACGCCTCAGCCAGTTAAGCATCATACTCAGCAGTAAATAAAGTCAGTTACCTAGCCAGACCACACCCTCTCGATAAAGAGAGGGGTGATCGGTTTTAGAGGTCGTTCAATCCATCATTTAAAGCAATTTTGTTTAAATTGCTCTAGGCGCTTATTGAAGCCTTTTCGGTCAAATACGTAGTAGATGAATATGAGTAGAAAAGGCCATAATACTAAGGCTAGTAGTTTAAATACCGTTCCGATATCCATGATGATAGCCTCTCAATGTTTAGTGGGCGGGTGTTAACTCAAAAATAATTAATTCAGCTACGTCTTTGCCAATATTTTCTACTGACATTAAACGGCCTGTTTCCCAAAATACATCGCCGCTTGAGTAAGTATTGGTTTTGCCATCTTCAATGACTTGTAATTTACCTTTGACGACATAGCGTGGACCTGGACCTTCATGAGTATGCCAGGGCGTTTTAAAGCCGACTGGAAAGCTAACGCGGATTGTTTTTGTATTAATAGAGCTACTGGTCAGTTCTACACTTTGTTCTAACAATAAGGTTTTGCTAATCGTTGTTGTATTTTGACCTGAAACTAAAGGTGCTTTGATTAAAAGTAGTGTGGCTAGCGCGATTAAAATAACGTTTACGGGTTTTAATGTTTTAAACATCGGTTTGCCTTTTGAATAGTAATTAATTGAATAGATAATGTTGCGGCAATACTTATTGTCTCAAGTCCTTAACGACTCGAACAACTTCATGATCGTCGGCTATAGGTTCTACACTGAAACCTAGTTTTTTTACCAGTGATAACATGGGTTTGTTAATGGCAAGTACTTCACCTTCAAAAAATGACATGCCTTTCGATTTTGCGGTGTGCATGAGGGTTGTCATGAGCCGGGTTCCTATACCTAAGCAGTGACTATCATCCGCAACAACAAGAGCAAATTCGACTGAGTTACCATCAGGGTTCATCACATAACGACCCACAGCAAGCTCACAGGGTAGGTTTTGATCTTCAGTAACAGCAACAAATGCCATTTCACGATCATAATCGATTTGTGTAAAGCGTACGATCATTTCAGATGTTAACTCATGCAGTGCTTGCATGAAGCGAAAATATTTTGTGCGATCAGAGAGGCGACTGTGAAAGTTCGTTTCCAGGTTAGCATCTTCAGGGCGGATAGGGCGGATAGTGATATTAACACCATTAGACAATTGATGATGCTGTATTAGTTCATGCGGATAAGGATGAATCGCCATGTGTGAATAGCGAGTAAGTTGATGTGATAGTTCCGCTTTAATACGAGCATCCACTGCCATTGCTCCGTGTTCGTCGACGATCAATGGATTAATATCCAGTTCGAGAATTTCTGGCAATTCGCTGACCATGATGGATACATTCAGCAACGTATCAATGAGCGCTTTAATATTAGCAGGGGGTAATTGACGGAAAGCTTTTAGATATTTAGCCGCCTTCGTTTTAGCAATCATTTGCTCAACCATATAAGCATTGAGTGGAGGGATTGCAACTGCATTATCTTTTAATATCTCCACCATGGTGCCACCTAAACCAAAACTAATCGCAGGACCAAATACAGGATCTCTGACGACACCTATCATGAGTTCACGACCACTGGTACTTTTATACATGGGTTCAACGGTCATGCCGACTTCAGTTATTTCAGGATATGCTTGCTTAATGGCGGCTTCCATTTCTGCATAGTGGCGAGAAACGTCTTGAACGGTGTTAATGTTAAGTCGGACGCCGCCGATATCTGACTTGTGACTAAACTCAGCCATGTTGATCTTTAAGACAACCGGAAACCGTAACGTTTCGGCAGCAATCATTGCATCCTTAGCGCTGTGAACGGTAATGGTTTGGGTGACTGGAATATGGAAGGCTGCCAGTATGGCTTTGGCTTCTTGTGCGGTCAGTATTTGACGACCTTCTGAAAGGATACGCTCAATGATTAAACGTGCGCCTTCAACATCAGGTTTGGCAAGTTCTTCAGTAGGCGAGGGAATTTGTTTTAGCAGAATTTGATTTTCAGCATAGTTTGCTAAAAAAGCAAAGGCATCGACCGCTGTTTCAGGCGTATTAAAGTGGGCAACTTTACTGTTAGCAAAAAGGTTGCGACCGGCTTGTACTTTTGCGCCACCGGTCCATGAGGCTAATACTGGCTTGTTGCTGGTTTTTGCTCCCTCAATAATATATTCCGCCACTTGGGTGGGTTCAGTCATGGCTTGAGGGGTTAAAATGACCAGTACGCCGTCTATGTTATTATCTTTAAGACAGACTTCTAACGCTTTTTGATAACGTTCCGAGCTAGCATCACCGAGAATATCAATAGGGTTAGCATGAGACCAGTGTACAGGCAAAACAGCGTTTAAAGCCTCAAGGCTATCCGCATTAAGTTCGGCCATCTGTATGCCAACATCTTCAGCCCGATCGGTGCTCATCACACCTGGACCCCCAGCATTGGTAATAATCGCTAATCGATCCTTTTTAACGACGTAATTATTGGCTAATACGCGTGCAGCCGAGAATAACTCGGTTATGCTATAAGCTCTAACAACACCGGCACGGGAAATGGCCGCATCAAAGACATTGTCGCCACCGACCATTGCCCCAGTATGTGACATGGCCGCTTTACAGCCTGCTTCGTGACGACCCGATTTAATGAGAATGACAGGCTTTAAGCGAGCCGCTGCTTTCAAGCCACTTAAAAATCGACGGGCATCCCGGATACCTTCTACATACATCAATATGCCGGTGGTTTTGCTGTCGGTGGCCAGATAATCAAGGACTTCACCAAAATCAATGTCCGCAGCGCCCCCCATAGAAACAACTGTGGAAAAGCCAATGTCCTGTGTTTTTGCCCAATCTAAAATAGCTGTGCAGACTGCGCCGGATTGCGATAATAATGCCAAACTACCCTCTTTAACCGTTCCGTCACCAAAGGTTGCATTAAGTTGCCCGCTTGGGCGAATAACGCCTAAGCAATTCGGTCCAATCAGTCGAATACTATAACGGTGCGCAATATCCAGGACTTCTTGTTCCAGCCGTTTTCCTTCTACACCTAATTCACCAAAACCAGCGGTGATGATAATCACTGAGGTGACGCTCTTTTCACCACATTGACGCATAATAGAAGGCACGCTGGGGGCGGGCGTAGCAATGACAACCAAGTCTAATTCTTCAGGTATGCTAGTGAGATCAGGATATGCTTTTAAACCTAATAATTGCTCGCGTTTGTTGTTGACAGGATAGAGTCCACCAGAAAATCCTGCTTCTAGCATATTAAGCAGTAATCGGTAGCCTACGCTCTCTTCGCGCTCTGAAGCGCCGACAATCGCCACTGATTTAGGAGTGAAAAAGCGATTTAAATAATGTGGTCCCATGAGTATTCCAGTTTGAGAAAAATAGTTAAAATTGTTAAGTTTGGTTGTTTCTAAGGCGTCAAACAGTTATTTATTTATGAAAATGCTCGCTTGGACATATTCCCTGCCGTAGGCTAATGATTGGCCAGTTATTGGTTTGTGCAAAGGCTGTTAGTTTTTCATCAGGATCAACAGCCACAGGATTATCCACTAATTTAAGCAAAGGTAGGTCATTATGAGAGTCACTATAGAACCAACTACCTTGCATACTTTCTGTTGAGTTTTTTAACCAGTCTTCTAATAGTTTTACCTTACCTTCCTGGAAGCAAGGAATGCCATTATAGCCTCCTGTATATTTCCCTTCGATGAACTCGGGTGTTGTTGCCAGTAAATTATCAATTCCATATAGATTTACAATGGGCTCGGTAACAAATCGGTTGGTCGCTGTTATGACCAGTAATGTATCTCCCCGCTCTTTGTGTTTAGCGATCAGTTCATGAGCGGGCTGTAATAATATAGGCGTAATGACATCCTGCATGAATTGGGTGCGCCATTTGAAAAGTTGGGTAGGGCTGTTATCTGCTAAAGGCTTTAGAGAAAAATTTAAAAACTCAACGATATCCAGGGATCCTTGTTTGTATTGATTATAGAATTTTAAATTGTTAGTTTCGTAATAAGCCTTATCAACAATGCCTTGGTCAACAAGAAATTGTCCCCATAAGTAATCGCTGTCATCAGCTATCAGGGTATTATCTAAATCAAAAATTGCTAAACTCACGTTAAACCTGTCTGAAGTAATTAAAAGGATTGTGTGCTCTGGTAACTAAGGGGCTTTTATGGAACAATGGACCCATTATAAACAAGTCAACCTATTTTGTAATTTAACCAGTGAGTAAGATTAAGATATAGGGCAGATAAAAGATACAGGTTTTAACATGATAGACTCTAAAGGATACCGGCCTAATGTCGGGATCATCCTTTGCAATGACGAGGGTCGTGTGTTTTGGGCAAAACGGATGGGTGTCAATGCTTGGCAATTTCCGCAAGGTGGAATAAATGATAACGAAGACCCTGAAACAGCGATGTATCGAGAATTGTGGGAAGAAACTGGATTACAGCAACAACACGTTGAGTTGCTCGGCCGTACGCGCTATTGGTTGAGATATCAGTTGCCAGAGCGATATATTCGCAAGAGTTCAATGCCTTTGTGTATTGGACAAAAGCAAATTTGGTATATGTTACGTTTGTTAACTCAGGATTCAAATGTGCGATTTGATCACTGTGCTAAGCCTGAATTTGATAGCTGGCGTTGGGTGGATTATTGGGAACCGTTGAATGATGTGGTGTATTTTAAGCGTAAAGTCTACCAAAAAGCGATGAGTGAGTTAGGGGCGATACTGGCGATTGATTCTGTACCCGTTAATCCAGCCGGCTTTTTGGAGCAAGCGATTAAGTTTAAGCAGTTCAAGGCATTAAAGTCAAAATAGAATGTCATGTATTTAGTCAGGAATTAAGTTGACTGGTTTAAGCATAATTTGGGCTTTAGCTTATAAAACAGTTTGTTTTGACAAGGCACCTGCCAGTTCTTTGACTAATTTAGGTACTAGATAGCCTGGTAGGGTGAGTTGCATTTGTTTGATCAGCTCCACAGCGATGGTTTCTGGCACTTCAAAATGCCCAGTTCCAGTGGCTTTGTCCAATAGATGTAAGTAATAAGGGATGACGCCGTTAGAAAATAATTTCTCACTTAAGTCACACAGAATGTTTGCATGTTCATTGACACCTTTGAGTAATACCGACTGATTAAATAAGTTAATGCCGCTGCTGCGTAATAACGCTAAGGCATTTATGACTCGAGTGTTTATCTCATTAGCATGGTTGCAGTGAACCACAATTACAACTTGTTGGGTGCTTTCTGTTAAGGAGGTAATCAGCTTTTCGGTTATTCTGGCAGGTAGAACAATAGGCAGACGAGTATGTATTCTGATACGTTTTAAATGCTTTACCGTATTTAATTTCTGAATAAGATTCTTTAATCGCTCATCATTTAATAATAACGGGTCTCCGCCACTTAAAATAACTTCAGAAACTTCGGTGTGTTCGTTAAGGTATTGAATGCCTGCATTTTCATGTTGTTTGCTGAGTTGACTGTCTGCATAGGGAAAGTTACGGCGGAAACAGTAGCGGCAGTTAATTGCACAGCTTCCTGTGTTGATAAATAATACTCTTCCATGATATTTGTGTAAAACTCCGGTTTGAGGTGCAGCAGCTAAATCCCCCACTGGGTCATTACTAAAACCTGGATAAACAGTGAGTTCATCTTTAATCGGCAATACTTGCCGTAATAAAGGATCGTTAGGGTTACCTTTTTCAATGCTGGCTGCGAAGCTGACTGGCACCTTAATTGGGAAGCTTTTTACTGCGTTAACAGATGTTGGAAGTTGTTCAGAAGATAGCTGCAGATAATGGCACAAGTCTTCAATATTGTTAAAAGCTTCGGCAAGTTGTTGTTGCCAGTTTTTAGTAAAGTGAACGGTTTCGTTTAGTTGATCAAACATGAAAGTCATTATTTAAGTTTTCTATCGATTGTTACGTCCATTATAATGGCTCAGTTTTATATAGTTTGTCATCTTGAGGATAAAATGGCCATTTACAGTACCAATGAATTTAAATCCGGGTTAAAAATCATGTTAGATAATGACCCTTGTGCAATTATCGAAAATGAATTTGTTAAGCCAGGTAAGGGTCAAGCCTTTAATCGGGTGAAGATTAGAAACCTTAAAACGGGGCGAGTGATTGAAAGGACTTTTAAGTCTGGTGAATCTCTTGAAGGCGCCGATGTTGTAGATGTTGAGATGCAATATTTATATAATGATGGCGAGTTTAGGCATTTCATGGTGCCTGATACCTTTGAACAGTATCAATGTGAAGAAAAATTGGTGGGTGAGGCCAGTAAATGGCTTAAAGACCAGGATAACTGCACAATTACACTTTGGAATGATGCGCCATTATCAGTAACGCCCATTAATTTTGTAGAGTTGGCTATTGTTGAGACTGATCCCGGTGTCCGTGGTGATACCTCAGGCGGTGGTGGTAAACCCGCTAAATTAGAAACCGGTGCGGTTGTCAGGGTGCCGTTATTTGTTCAGCAGGGCGAAGTGATTAAAGTGGATACACGTACGGGCGAATATATTTCACGCGTAAAAGAATAGTGATCAAAGAGTGGCATCCAAGCTGTACTATTGAAGTTTTGCGGCTACGGGCGCAACTATTTAATAGCATACGATGTTTTTTCTCAGCAAGAGCGGTGCTTGAAGTTGAAACGCCTTTGCTGGGGTATGCGTGTGGAACAGATCCACAGTTAGATTTTTTTACAACGGATTATATTGCTCATCCGCAGCGTGATACGTTGTTTTTGCAAACGTCACCTGAGTTTGCGATGAAAAGGTTGCTTGCTGCTGGCAGTGGATCTATTTACCAGATCTGTAAAGCCTTCAGGAATGGTGAATCAGGGCGCTTTCATAACCCTGAATTTACCCTGCTGGAATGGTATCGTGTTGGCTTCACCTTGACTGAGTTAATGGATGAGATTTCAGAACTGATTCAAACGCTGAGTCTAGGATATTTGTCTTTAAACACGACTCAGCGATTTACTTATCAAGACATATTTGAGCGGACTACGGGATTGAACCCTTTAACGTTTTCTTATGTCGATTACAGTGCTTTCGCGTTGGCAAATGGTCAGCCCGAAGCAATGGCTATTTGCGGTTATGAGCATGGCTTATGGTTGGATTTTATTTTTAGCCATCATATCCAACCTTATTTAGGCGAAAGTGCTTTATGTATGATTTATGGATATCCGGCCTGTCAATCTTCATTAGCGCGTATTAATAACCTTAATCCACTGATTAGCGATCGCGTTGAGATTTTTATAAACGGTATCGAGCTGGGTAATGGCTATTATGAATTGACTGATGCCCAAGAACAAAATAAGCGATTTGATGAAGAAATTGCTATCAGGTTAGAAAATAACCGCCCGGCAACGGTTAAAGACAAAAATCTTATTGCTGCTTTGGAATGTGGTTTGCCTGAATGTGCAGGAATAGCTATAGGTTTGGATCGTTTAATGATGGTGTTGACAGGGAGTTTAACCATTGATGAGGTGCTTAGTTTTCCTGTCCGTAGGGCTTAAGATTATTTAAGATTTACTGTGATATAATTCAACCGTTTTTAATTGTTTAGACTTTGATCTTTTATTTTTAACCTCCTTCATGAAATCAAATACTTTTTCTTGCTTATTATTGCTTGGTTTACTGGTCTCATCTGGGGTTGAAGCTGGCGAAGAGTTTGTTGTTACAGATATTCAAGTCAAAGGCTTGCAACGAATTGCGTTGGGGACAGTTTATAGTTATCTGCCGGTTAATGTCGGAGAGAAGTTCTCTCTAGACAATGTATCTCCAGCCATTAAATCGCTATTTAAAACTGGATTTTTTAAAGATGTTTCCCTGGAAAGGGAAGGTTCAACGCTGATTGTTAATGTTGTTGAGCGTCCATCTATTGCAAAGATTGTATTTGAAGGTAACAAGGATCTCAGTAAAGACGACTTAACGAAGGCATTGGATAAGATCGGGTTAGCTGAAGGCAAAATATTTGATCGGCAGGTTTTAGATAAGGTTGAGCAGGAGCTAACACGTCAGTATTTAAGTCATGGTAAGTATGGTTTAAAGATTAAAATTGATGTTGCTAATTTAACCCGAAATCGTGTCGGTATTAATATCAAAATTTCGGAGGGTCGTGTTACCAAAATTAAGCAGATCAATATTGTTGGTAATACAGCTTTTGATGAGAAAGTGTTACTGAAAACTTTTGAACTGAGTACGTCCAATATATTATCTTTTTATACCAAAGACGATCAGTACTCCAAGCAAAAGTTAGGCGCAGATTTGGAAACCTTGCGGTCATATTACCTGGATCGTGGCTATATTAATTTTTCAGTTGAGTCTACTCAGGTTGCTATTACACCGGATAAAAAGGATATTTATGTCACTATCAATATTAAAGAAGGTGATGTTTATAAGCTGAATAAAGTCAAGTTGTCGGGTAATCTGGTCGTTGCTCCTAATGAATTGATTAAGTTAGTGGGTGTTGGTCCAGGTGAAATATTCTCTAGAAAAAATGCAACTGAAACATCAAAAGCCATTCAAGATCGCTTAGGTGATGAGGGCTATGCGTTCGCGAACGTTAATATGGTGCCAGAAATTAATGAAGCCGAGAAAACAGTCGATATGGCCTTTTTTGTTGATCCCGGTAAGCGTGTTTATGTTCATCGTATCAATATGAGTGGAAACTCTAAAACGCGAGACGAGGTATTGCGTCGTGAAATGCGTCAAATGGAAGCAAGTTGGGCATCGAACTCTAAAATCCAGCGTTCAAAGACGCGTCTTGAAAGATTAGGTTATTTTGAAAGTGTTAATGTGGAAACCCCACCGGTAGTAGGAACTACTGATCAGATCGATGTTAATTATACAGTCGTAGAAAAATCCTCTGGTAATCTTTCAGCAGGTATAGGTTTCTCACAGGTTCAAGGGATTGTTTTGAACGCAAATATTGCCCAGAACAACGTATTTGGTTCAGGTAAGCAGGTTAATATTGCTTTTAATAACAGTAGTTATATTACTAGCTATCAATTCGGTTTTGCTAATCCCTATTTTACAACTGATGGGGTGAGTCAAGGATATAACCTTGGTTATACAAAGAGAAATGCAGGGGCGATTAATATAGCAAACTATAATACCAATATCATGAATGCGGGTATTAATTTTGGACTTCCTTTAAATGAATTTGATCAGGTCCGTTTTGATACGGATATAAAGCATACTTCATTAGGCACGACGGCTTATTCATCCAAACAAATTAATGACTTTATCGTTGGGCAAGGTAGTTCTTTTTTAACTTACAGTCAGGGCATTAGCTGGGTTCATGATACCTTTAATCGTGCCATGTTTCCTAACTCAGGTGCTCAACAGCGTTTGTCTGGCGTAGCAACAATACCGGGTAGTAATTTGGAGTATTACAAGATTGGCTATAGGCAACAGCGTTATATTCCGTTAGCTAAAGACTTTACTTTTAAGTTGAATGGTGAGATTGGTTATGCGGGTGGTTATGGCAATACGCATGCTTTGCCATTCTTTGAGAATTATTTTATGGGTGGGTCTGGCTCTGTTCGAGGTTATAGGAACAATACCATGGGTCCAAGAGATTCTAATGGATACCCTATAGGTGGTTCTGTTAAAATTATCGCTAATGCTGAGCTGTTTTTTCCTGTGCCCTTTATGTCGGATACGAAGTCGGTTCGTTTAGGTACTTTTTTTGATGCCGGATCTCTTAGTAATACATTTTCGGCGAGTAACATGAAGTTTTCAGCCGGTCTTTCAGGCGAGTGGTTGTCGCCTTTTGGTGCGTTATCAGTCAGTGCTGCTTATCCACTTAATAGAGGGACCTATACTTATAACACCTATAATCCCGCCAATGGTATCGACCCCGGCGCTGTTATTACTAGCAAAGATCAAACGCAGTTCTTCCAATTCAATTTTGGTCAAAATTTCTAACAGAAGTTGTTTAGATTCTAGGGGTTATCCCCTATAATTTAACAGATATTATTCCTTTCCCTATTTTAACTTAACTATAACCAGAGATCGATTTAACAATGAAAAAGAAAATTGCTTTATTTTTAGGACTCATGTTTGTTGGAAATGTCAGTTATGCGGATTTAAAGATTGGCGTTATTAATATGAATGCGGTTCTTGAAAAAACACCCCAGATGGAGAAAGTAAAAAAGCGCTTTGATCTCAAGTTTGGTGCTCGTGGTAAGCAGTTAGAAAACCAAGGAAAAGAGATTCAAGCATTGGAAGACAAAGTGAACAAGGATGGGGCTATCATGAGCGAAAGTGAGAAACGTAACCTTTCAAAAGATTTCCAAACCAAGTTGCGGGATTTCAAAAAAGCACAGCAGGAATTTAATGAAGACATTAACGCAAATCGTAACGAAGAATTAGGTAAGTTACAACGTGGTATTGTCGAAGTCGCCAGTAAAATTGCTAAAGATGAAGATTTTGATCTATTACTTCTTTCAGATGTCGTTGTTTATAAGAAAGAACAATTTGATATTACAGAGCAAGTTGTAAAGAAACTGTCCACAATGCCTGAGTAATTCAGTTTTAGATAAAATTATAACTTTATTCTGAGTTTTAGGCCGTTGTATTATTCGTATGACTTAATGTTATGAGCTTAGAAACTACTTTTTCAATTAAAGCACTATAAATTATGTCTATTACGTTAGATATTTTACAAATTCAAGCCTTTTTACCACATCGATATCCATTTTTATTGGTTGACAAAGTGATTGAATGTGAGCCAGGGATTAGGTTGTTAGGAGTGAAAAATGTCACTTATAACGAGCCTTTTTTTCAAGGCCATTTTCCACAAAAGCCTATTATGCCGGGTGTGCTCATTTTAGAGGCATTAGCGCAAACGACAGGTTTGTTGGCTTCGGAAACTGCAGGGGACGAGTTGGCAGGCATGATTTATTATTTAGTAGGTATTGATAAGGCTAAATTTAAAAGGCCCGTAGTTCCGGGTGACCAGTTGATGTTAGAGTCAATATTCGTTAAAAGTAAACGGAATATATGGGCCTTTGAATGTCGCGCTGAAGTGGATGGAGAGTTTGTGGCCAGTGCAGAAATTAGATGTGCAGCGGTGGTAGATTGAATTTGATTCATTCAACCGCTATCATCGATAGCCATGCTGAACTAGCGGACAATGTGTCCATAGGGCCTTTTTCTGTCATTGGTGCGGGTGTAACAATTGATTCGGGTACAGTGATAGGACCTCATGCTGTTATTAAGGGGCCAACCTCTATCGGTAAAGATAATCGTATTTACCAGTTTGCTTCTATCGGAGATGATCCGCAGGACAAAAAGTATGCGGCTGAAGTAACGCGACTTGAAATTGGCGATAGAAATACCATTCGAGAGTTCACCTCTATGCATAGAGGGACTCAGCAGGATCATGGTGTTACCAAAATAGGTAGTGATAATCTGTTTATGGCTTACACCCATGTTGCTCATGATTGTATTATTGGTGATCATGTCATTATGGCAAACGGGGCGTCCTTAGCAGGACATGTTCGTCTTAATAGCTATGCCATTTTGGGCGGCTTTACTTTAGTCCATCAATTTACCCAAGTGGGTCAACATAGTTTTGCAGCGATGGGCAGCGCAATTACACAAGATATTCCCCCCTTCATTATGGTAGGCGGCAAACCAACCCGTCCACATGGTATAAATTCAGTGGGTATGGAGCGTAATGGAATTTCTCCTGAAGATATCCGTTTAATCAGGAATGCTTACAAGCTCATTTATAAAATGAATTTACGCTTGGAAGACGCTATTGAGAAGATGGAAGAAATGGCTGGAGAAAGCGAACAGGTAGCCGGGATGATTAGCTTTTTAAGGAATGTGAATAGAGGAATATTACGATAAACTTAGAAGTTAGTTTTAAGGATTTATCGTATAGCGCCTTGATAGCCGGTGTCGATGAGGCGGGCAGAGGTCCACTTGCAGGCCCTGTAGTGGCTGCTGCTGTAATTCTTGATCCCTCTCGGCCCTTTGTTGGCTTAGCCGATTCTAAAGTGCTTAGCGAGCGTAAAAGGGAATCTCTCTTTGACGAGATAAAGAAAAATGCCTTAAGTTGGTCTATTGCATTTGCAACTGTTGAAGAGATTGATGAGATTAATATCCTGCAAGCGACTCTATTAGCCATGCAACGTGCCGTGAGGGGATTAGCCATTCAGCCTGATCAAGTCTTAGTTGATGGCAATCAACTCCCTAAATTACCAATGCCTGCTCAGGCGATTATTAAAGGTGATAGTAAAGTCCAAGCTATCAGCGCTGCCTCAATATTGGCAAAGGTTGAGCGCGATAGATTGATGGTCGATCTTGATAAAGAATACCCCTGTTTTACGTTTCGTCAGCATAAGGGGTATGGCACAAAGCAGCACCTATACGAGATTGAAAAATTCGGTGTTTTACCTATCCACAGAAAGTCGTTCAATCCAATTAAAACCATGCTAGCCCATCTTTGAAAAACTTATGCCTCCTGATTTAAGGTGTTTGTCGGCCCTTGTACATCAGAGGGATCACCTTCATAAGGGGTTGCATAGCTACAATCCTTTTGTGGGCAGACCTTCTCAACGCCACGTCGTTTAGTTTCTTTTACCGTTAAGATAGGCCAGTGACATTGTGGGCAGCTTTCTTTAATCGGGTTGTTCCATAGGGCATAATCACATTTTGGATAACCTGAGCACGAATAAAATATCTTCCCGTTACGTGATTTACGTTTAAGGATAGTGCCTTTTTTACATTGAGGACATTCGATTTCAGTGTCCAACGGTTTTTCGATAGGTTCAATATGCTTACATTTTGGATAAGCACTGCAACCAATAAATTTACCGTAACGACCCGTTTTAAATATTAACGGAGAGTCACAGTCTGGACAGGTTCTGCCTTCCAGGACTTCGGGTTCAGCAGGTGTTTCTGTGTCGCCGTTTAAATTTCTGGTATAAGAGCATTCTGGATAATTCGTACAGCCAATGAAGCGACCATTTCTACCTAAGCGGATTGATAAAGGGCTGCTACACTCAGGACATTTTTCATCAAGGGCTTCTTGAGTGACGTCTTTACGTTGGACACTGGATTCCTTTTCTTGAATCATCGCATTAAACGGTGTCCAGAACTCTCGCATTAAGGGGATCCAGTCCTTTTCACCGCGAGAAACGGCATCCAGCTCATCTTCCAGATTAGCCGTAAAGTCATAATCGACGTATTTAGTGAAATGATCGGTTAGGAATTTATTAACAATTCTGCCGACATCAGTCGGGTAAAAGCGCTTATTGTCCAGCGTGACATACTCACGATTCTGGAGCGTAGAGATAATCGAAGCATAAGTTGACGGTCGACCAATGCCGTGTTCTTCAAGCGATTTAACCAGGCTTGCTTCACCATAACGCGGTGGGGGGTCGGTAAAGTGTTGACCCGTGATAATATCATTGAGCGGAACCGGTCGACCTTCTTCGAGAGGGGGTAAAAAGCTTTCCTTATCATCACTTTCTTTGCTGTCATCCTTCCCTTCCAGATAAACGGCCATAAATCCTGGAGTAGCAATTGTGGAGCCAGATGCCCTAAAAACATGTCGGCCTTCTCCGCAGCTTAAGTCTATTGCCACCCTATTAAGAGTAGCATGGATCATTTGGCAGGCAATAGTACGCTTCCAGATAAGATCATAGAGTTTGAATTGCTCAATGGTCAGATAGTCCTTGATCTGGGCAGGTAGATAGCTTGATGTGGTGGGTCTTATGGCTTCATGCGCTTCCTGAGCATTTTTTGATTTGGTTTTAAACACCCGAGGTTCTTTGGGTATGTTTTTAGCGCCGTATTTTTCTACGATCAGTGCGCGTATTTCTTCAACGGCTTCAATGGATAAGTTAACCGAATCTGTACGCATATAGGTAATTAAACCTTGCGTTTCTCCACCGATATCAATGCCTTCATAGAGTTGTTGCGCAACAATCATGGTGCGCTTAGTAGTAAATCCTAACTTGCGTGAAGCTTCCTGCTGCAGTGTAGAGGTTATAAACGGAGGCGCAGGGTTGCGTTTTTGCTGCTTTTTTTCTAGTTTACTGACTAATAGTTGACCATCAGCGGCTGATAGTAAGGCCTGTTTCGTTTGTTCCGCATGCGTCTCATCAGTAATACTAAATTGAGTAAGTTTGGTGTTATCAAAATGAGTCAGTTTAGCTTTAAAGTTTTGCTCATGACTGGTTAGAGCAGCATCAACAGACCAGTATTCCCGCGTTTTAAAGGCTTCAATCTCAAGTTCTCGCTCAACAATCATGCGTAAAGCAGGGCTTTGAACGCGACCCGCGGAAAGGCCTCTACGGATCTTTTTCCATAGGAGTGGGGATAAGTTAAAGCCCACTAAATAATCGAGAGCACGACGAGCCTGTTGCGCATTGATTAAATTAATAGCCAACTTCTCTGGATTGGCAATGGCTTCAGTGACTGCTTTTTTAGTAATTTCATGAAAAACGACTCGGTGTACTGGTTTATCTTTGAGGAGTTTTTTCTCTTTTAATAATTCATATAAATGCCATGAAATGGCTTCACCTTCTCTATCGGGGTCGGTTGCCAGATATAGAGTGTCTGCTAATTTAAGGGCTTTACTGATCGCTTGAACGTGACGCTGATTACGCTCAATGACTTCATATTTCATGGCAAAGTCATTATTAGGATCAACGGCACCTTCTTTAGGAATAAGGTCTCTCACATGGCCATAGGAGGCTAAAACATGAAAGTCTTTGCCTAAATACTTTTCTATGGTTTTTGCTTTTGCAGGTGATTCTACAATGACAAGATTTTTACTCATTTACTTTATAACGATTAGGGTTCAATAGGGTGGTATGAATATAAAAGGGTTGCGTCGTACTATGAAAAAAATATCAATGTAAATAAGCAGGAATCAAGTCGTAGACTATATCTTCCATTCTAGAAAAAGCAATTTCTTCGTCAGGTTGGCTTAGCAACACCATTAAGATAATCCACTTAAGCTTTTCCATTGATATTTCTTCATGTTCCAGTGCCATAACACGATCAATCACAAGCTCTCGATTAATGGGCGTTAGGATACCACTTTGTTCAAGAAACATAATAAGGTTGCGGCATTCAAGGTCAAGTTTTTCTGTTTCCTGCTGACAGAAAATACGAAAAGCCGAGGTAATTGTGGGCTTTATGGTCCGCTCCAAGCTTAATGAGTCTAGCCAGTCAAACGCTTTACTGACCTCAAGAGATTGAAAGCCTGCTTCCTCTAGTTCTGTTCTGATGACATCACTATCAGGAGGTAATTCAATTTCCTCTTCCATATAATTTTCAAAAAGATACATCAGGACATCAAATATATTTTCTTTCATAGTGTTTATTCGTTCTTTAATGATTATTTTAAGCGTATATAGCAACCGCCAGCAGTTGCTTCTAGGTAGCCTTGTAGCTCAAGTATGAGTAGCATTGAGGAAATAACCTCAACAGAATTTCCGGTGATTTGAACTAGTTCATCAATAGAAGTCGGGCTAAACATAGTACGATTCAATAATGTTTGTTGCTCTAGGTCAAGCATTGATTCACTTGAGTCAAATGTAATTTCTTTATCTTCTTGATAATATTGATGTAATTCTTCAAGAATATCTTGGGTTGTTTCGACAAGCTTTGCGCCTTGACGGATTAAAGCATTGCACCCTCTGGCAAGCGGGTTATGAATAGAACCAGGTATGGCAAAAACCTCTCTATTTTGCTCTAAAGCCATACGAGCGGTAATTAATGAGCCGCTTTGTTTTGCCGCTTCAACAACCAATAAGCCCTGGCATAATCCACTGATAATCCGGTTTCGCCTTGGAAAATGATTGGCTTTAGCGGTCGTACCTGGAGGGAATTCAGAAATGATGGCGCCGGTATTAACAATTTCAGTGGCTAAGTCTTTGTGTCGAGCAGGATAAACCCGATCTAAGCCGGTGCCTGCTACGGCAATGGTATAACCTTTCGCAGATAAAGCGCCACGATGGCTTGCAGCATCGATGCCTAAAGCTAAACCACTGGTAATAGTAAAGCCGTGCTGACTTAATGTTTTGGCAAAATTAAAGGCAGTTTCTTCACCTGAAGCAGAGGGATTGCGACTGCCTACGATGGCTATTTGGGGTGCCGCTAATAAATCCGGATTGCCACGAACAAATAAAATGGGTGGTGGATCTGCAATCTCTTTTAATTGATAGGGGTAGTTTGCCTCATTGAAGGTAATGGCATAGTTATTATTTTGACTTAACCAGGCGAGGTCATTATCTATAATCGTCCAATCGGGATGCCTGATAACCTCAACACTAGGAGGTTTTAAGCCCAAGGCAGACAATGCGGAAGATGATTCACTGAATAACTGTGCTGGCGTATGCGTATTTAATAGATTAAGAAACGTTCGGCAACCAACGCCTGGTGTACGTAATAAGGCAAACCAATACTTTATGCTGTTGTCAGAGGTGGGCGTGATAATATTCAGAGTGTTTTAATTTTAATTTATTAAGGTAAATGAGATTTAACCGGGGTTTAGCGATTTAGTTAAACTAACCCAATCAATTGTACTCTATGCGTAAGAGTACCTGAATTTTCGTTGAGAAGTATACTTTAGATTTAATAGTTAATCCGAATTCCAATGGAAACACCCCGTCCTGGTTCCGGTGCAAAATTACGTAAATAAGACACCGAGTTACGAATGTTTTCATTAAGCAGGTTATTGCCTTTTAAAAACAACATAACTTTACTGTCGTGGAAGGCACTCATTTGGTATTCTGCTCCGATACCTAGCAGATAATACCCTGACGTGGGCGTATCGTTAACGCCGGGTCGATCTTGTGCCTGAGCACGAGTAAAGCGGAGATTACCTGACCATTTATTCTGGATATAATCCACTTGAAATCCAAAGCGTAAGGGCGGCATACGGGGCACAGCTGCGCCTGAGGTAACAAACGTTCCATGTGTGTAATCACTGAACAGGGTTAAATCCAACGCACCGTGCCAAGGTTCTGCTACAGGAAAAACCAGTTTACTTTCGTAGCCTCTAAAAATAGCATTACCCTGCATACTGGCTGTCACAGGGGTACAGGCACCGGCAGTTAATCCTGTTTGGCAAGCCGCGTTTGCAGTAGTTAAAGCATTGCCTAAGGTAGGAATGAAACCTTGAGGCACAAATTCCCCTGTCCGCTGCTGATAAATGTAATTGTTCGCCCAATTATTAAATAGATCCAGTTCTGCCCGCATCCATTGGGTTTTGAATTTATAGCCAAGATCTAAATTATATGAGGTTTCCATCTGTAACAAAGGATCACCCAGTTCATAAGTTCGGGTGGCGTCATGATAGCCATTGGAGAACAATTCTTGCACCTGGGGTGCTCGTTGTGAGCGGGTCATTGCCAAGTTCAGGCTGTTAGTTTTATCCAGTTTCCATAACACCGAAGCGGAAGCACTGATCGGTGTAAAGTTATAGGATGAGTCAATGGCATAATTAGTAGATGATGCGCTGTTTAGTTTATAGGGTGCCGTATAACTGTTGCTGGCATTGGGGGTGAGCGAGGTATCTTCTATCCTTAGTCCTGTTTGATACTTGACGGACCCAAACTCCAGTGATTCTAAACCGAACACGCCAAAACTGTTGCTTTGCGTGGCAGGGACTATATTGGTTACCGTAGAGGGCGTTGTGGGAATATCAACCGTTGGCACGCCGCCAGTCGGAAAATTAAAGGCTGCAAACTGGCTGGAAACAACCTGAAAGCCCACTGTTCCATTTAACGGACCGATGGCCTTGTGAGCCAGTTCGACACGTCCTTCGTAAGTTTTGTTACTGAACGCGGTGCCTGGGCTATAGGGTATGCCAGGAACGCCACCGTTCAGTTCAGTATGTGAATAGTCCGTATAACCCAAGCGCATACTCAGTTTGTCCGCAAAACGGAAGGGTGTGTTTAATTCACTCTTGATGTCGTATTTTTTTTGCCGTTGATCGATACGGGTATTGGGATCTGAGTAGTTCAAACCGTTTGAAGTAAAAGCGCCACCATCTGGCGCGATACCGTAATTATTATGTAATTGATTAAAGGCCAAGCCAACAAAGCCCTTGTCGCCAACGTAAGAGCCACCCACTGAACCGTTAATGTTTTTTCCGCCCGTATTGGGAATCACACCATGACTGTTTTGAACCACCTTGAGTGTAGGATCAAGGGCTTCTGCAGCGGGGGCATCAATAGCCGAACCACCAATGGACATATCGCCCAGATCCCGAAACACTCCGTCCAGGTGATAAGCCAGATGACTATGGCTACCCTCTTCTTTCAACGCACTGCTGGATTCGCTAAAGGCTGACTCATAGCGCTGATCAAGCACGAGATTAATGGGTTTGGCAGATAAGTGAGTAGGGATACGGTTATCAATGACATTGACCACGCCACCGATTGCGCCACTGCTGTACAGCAATGTAGCAGGGCCTCGAAGAACTTCTATACTCTCCGCTAAGGACGGGTCAATGCTGGTGGCATGATCAGGGCTTAATTGAGAGAGATCATTGCTGCCGATGCCGTTTTGCAATACACGTACCCTAGGGCCGCTCTGTCCTCGAATTACAGGTGTGCCGACACCGGGACCAAAGGACTGGCTGGTGATTCCCAGTTCCTGCTTCAAAGCATCACCGATGGTATTACCCAATTTCATGGTCAGTTCATCACCGCTGAGCTTTGTCATCGGCAGTACCGTATTTGATGGTTTGGCTTGTGCATCTGCTGTAACCGTTATGGTTTCCAGTTCGACAATTGACTCATCAGCCGGTTGAGGCGGAGCAGCCTCCAATAACGTCGGGTAAGCGTGATCTTGCGCATAAGCAGTCTCTGTAAAAACAGAAGCAGTCATGACTATTAAAATGAGTTTTTTAATCATAGCGGGTTTAAAATTAATCAATGATGCCATTCACTGTAACTTCAAGCCGCGCACAATGCGCACATAATCCATGAATTTCTATTGCTTTGTGATAAATAGTAAAAGATGCTTGCTCAAGCTCATTGGCTATCGCGGCCATGACACTTTCAGCAGGTCTTTCTTCAATTTCCTGGCAGTGTGAACAGGTCAGTAACAATTGTTGGTGCTGATGATCAGAAAAACTACAGCCGATAAAGGCATTCAAACTTTCGACTTTGTGTATCAACCCCTGTTCCATCAAAAAACTCAGGGCGCGATATTAAAGAGTGAGGCATGAAGTAAAGCTAATTATATTTGTTACTATATAGCATCACTTTATCAGAGAATGTGAAAGAAATAAAGTTCGGAGCGAGGTAACTGCCGATAATCAAGTGTCCCGGTCAAATATTCGATGATCCTTCTGTTGATATAAATGTCGTCCAATGGATATGCGCCACAGTGTTGATCAGATCAAAATTAAGTTGTATCTAGGTTTGGGATGTTGTCGTAATTTTTATGGGTTTGGTTGGCAAGTATAAGCATAAGTTGTTTAAAGAAAATCATCGTGGATGTGCAGGTCTGATTGATAATCATAAATAGAGACTATCTTA
>SESC01000198.1_pt1 | contig 24487 bp, 18 predicted proteins | sample 3171431 | NCBI WGS metagenome assembly SESC01 (sample SAMN06051868, study PRJNA518727) | freshwater metagenome | biome: subpolar coniferous forest; feature: holomictic lake; material: water; isolation source: holomictic Lake 227, 8 m depth | place: Canada: near Kenora, Ontario | collected... | reverse complement strand
TTGATCCGTTACCTCATCAGATTTCCGCTGTTTACGAGTCCATGTTACCAAGACAACCGTTACGCTTTGTCTTAGCGGATGATCCGGGTGCAGGTAAAACGATTATGGCCGGCTTGTATATTCGTGAAATGATTATGCGTGCCGATGCCAAGCGTATTTTAATCGTGTCACCGGGTTCATTAACTGAACAATGGCAAGATGAATTATTAGAAAAGTTTGGTCTTACTTTTGAGATATTAAGTCGAGAAAAGCAAGAACAATGTCCCTCGGGTAATTATTTTGAAGAACAAAATCAACTTATAGCCCGACTTGATCAACTGTCCAGAAATGAAGACTTTCAAGAAAAACTCCGTCACAGTGAGTGGGATTTAATTATCGTTGACGAAGCACACAAAATGTCGGCGCATTATTTTGGCAGTAAAGTGAATGAAACGGGCCGCTTTAAACTGGGTAAATTACTCGGCACTATTACTCGTCATTATCTATTAATGACCGCAACACCTCATAATGGTAAAGAAGAAGACTTTCAGCTTTTTCTTTCCTTATTAGATGGTGACCGGTTTTATGGTAAATTCCGGGAAGGTGTTCATAAGGTCGATATTAGCGATATGATGCGCCGCATGGTTAAAGAAGACCTGCTTAAGTTTGATGGTACACCATTGTTTCCAGAGCGTATTGCCTATACCGCTAATTATGAACTATCTCCTCACGAAGCGGCACTTTATGCAGAAGTAACGGATTATGTGCGTAACGAAATGAATCGTGCGGATAATTTAGACGGTAAGCGAAAAGGCACGGTTGGTTTTGCTTTAACTCAGTTACAACGTCGTTTGGCCTCTAGTCCAGAAGCCATATACCAATCAATTAAGCGCAGACGAAAACGTTTAGAAAATCGATTAGAAGAAGAAAAACTGGTCAAGCGCGGACATGCCGTCGCAGAAACATTAGGTAAATATAATGTTAAGGACGTGCCGCAAAATATCGATGAGGCCGAAGATGAAATGTTGGGTTCTGAATATGAAGACTGGGTCGAAGATGTGGTTGATCAAGCCACCGCCGCCCAAACTATTGAAGAATTAGAAGCTGAAATCATCATTCTAAAAGACTTAGAATTTAAAGCCTGTAATGTGGTTCAATCGGGTAGTGATAAAAAATGGGAGCAGCTCTCATCTTTACTGCAAAATACGCCTGAGATGTATACCGCAGTGGGAAGTCGACGTAAATTGATTATTTTTACTGAGCATCGAGACACCTTAACCTACCTTTTGGATAGAATCACCGGCTTATTAGGCAATCAAGAAGCCGTGCTGACGATTCATGGTGGCACTAATCGTGATGAACGCCGAAAAAACCAAGAGCAATTTCGTAATAACCCGGATGTCACTGTACTGTTAGCGACCGATGCCGCAGGCGAAGGGGTTAACTTACAAAATGCCAATCTAATGGTTAACTACGATTTACCATGGAACCCTAATCGACTAGAACAACGCTTTGGACGTATTCATCGTATTGGGCAAACTGAAGTGTGTCATCTTTGGAATATCGTGGCTAACGAAACCCGCGAAGGCGCTGTGTTTCAAAAGTTACTGGATAAATTAGAAATTGAACGAGCTGCTTTAGGTGGGCGCGTCTTTGATATTCTGGGCGAAGCCTTTGATAACGTGTCCTTAAAAGATTTACTCATTGATGCCATTCGTTATGGTGACCGTGCTGATGTTAAAGCGCGACTGGATCAAGTCATTGATGGCGCTTTAGATACGGCGCATTTAAAAGATATTCTTAAACGTAATGCGCTGGTTGAAGAACACATGGGGCTTGAACATCTATATGCTGTTAAAGAAGAGATGGAAAAAGCCGAGGCACGTAAATTACAGCCGTATTTTATCCGCGCCTTTTTTACAGAAGCCTTTAAGTCTTTAGGGGGCGAAATACGTAATCGAGAACCTAATCGGTATGAAATTACTCATGTACCCGCTAATATTAGAGAACGTGATCGGGTTATAGGCGAAACTCGCACCCCAGTTCTTAAAAAATATGAACGGATTTGTTTTGAGAAACAAGTCATCCGTCAATACGGTAAACCGATGGCGGATTTGATTCATCCCGGTCATCCACTCATGCATGCCATTACAGATTTACAACTTGAAATTCATCGTAGCAAGTTAAAACAAGGTGCTGTTTTAGTTGACCCTAATGATGAAGGACTTGAGCCTAACGTATTATTTATGATTGATCATAGTGTGCGTCAGGCTAATGATGATAGCCATGTTTCAAGGCGCTTACAGTTTGTAGCAATTGATCAACACGGTCAGGCCAGCAATGCGGGTTGGGCACCGCATTTAGATTTACAGCCCATTGAGGCTAACGATCTACTAAAAGTCGCTCAAATTCTTAAGGCCTCTTGGTTAACTAATAATTTGGACAACTTAGCACTTGCTCATGCAAGTCAACAATTAGTACCCTTGCATTATCAAGAAGTAAAAGCGCGTCGAGAATTACAAGCCAATAAAATATTGGCCGCCGTTAATGAGCGTTTAGTGAAAGAGATTAACTATTGGTCAGCGCGTTATATCAAACTCACTGAAGACGTTGCCGCCGGTAAGCAACCCCAACTACAACCTGATAATGCAAAACGCCGTGTCGAAGAACTAACCGCACGACTTGAACAACGTAAAAAAGAATTAAGCGTGATGGCTGATGTGGTTTCTAGTCAACCTGTGGTTATCGGGGGTGCCTTGGTGATACCGCAAGGATTATTAGCGCAACTGAAAGGTGAAGCACCCGCTGGTATAGATGCCGCTGCGCGTAAGCGCGTTGAACACATCGCCATGCAGGCCGTCATGCAATTGGAGCAATCATTAGGCCATGACGTTAAAGATGTGTCAGCCGAAAAATGCGGTTGGGATATTACTTCACAGCCACCTAAGACCGATAAACACTTAGCACTCGCAAGACATATTGAAGTTAAAGGCCGCTCAAAGGGGCAGAGTACCATTACAGTCAGTCGTAATGAAATTATCTATGGCTTAAATCAAACAGAGCAATTTATTTTAGCGATTGTTATAGTCGAAGGTGAATCTTATGAAGGCCCTTATTATTTAAAAAATCCTTTTAAGCAAGAACCGGACTTTGGTGTAGCCAGTATTAATTATGATTTAGACGAGTTACTTTCCAAGTCTGTAAGCCTATAATGTACAAAAATACTGTACAGAATAGGAATAGCTATGAACTCCGTTAATGTCACCGAATTACGTCAGCACTTGCCTGAGTATCTTAAGCAAGTTCAACAAGGGGAAGAAATAGAAATTACGTTGCACGGCAAAACCATTGCCCGTATTGTTCCTGATAGAAAAGAGAGCAAACGTGAAGCAGCACTAAAGAGACTTGAAGCACTACGAGGCACTGTCATTGTTGGTGACATTCTTGCGCCATTGGATGAAGAATGGACCGGTGATGCTGACAATTTGTGATACTAACATCCTGCTTTTTTGGGCAGATCGCAGAGATCGCTTATCAATGACAGCTCAAGAAGCACTGGAAAACGGACGAGTACAGGGTGAACTTGCCTGTGCTGCTATTAGTTTTTGGGAGATTGCTTTGCTGTTTCGCAAAAGTCGTCTGATTTTACCGACCCAACATACACCCACCTCCTACATGGAAGACATTGTTGACTCGCTCGGTTTAACTATTCTTCAACTCACACCAACTATAGCGGCCTTGGCTGAAAGTGGCATTATTGTCCATGGAGATCCATGTGACAGATTAATTGCGGCGACTGCTATGGCCTATCAGGCACCTCTTATTACTGCAGACGGAAAACTCCGCACTACACCGGGCCTTAACTGTATCTGGTAACTTATGACTAATCCCATTAAAACCCCTAAAAAACTCATCGAAGTAGCTTTGCCTTTGGATGATATTAATATTGCTTGTGCGAAAGAGAAACAGCCAGGAATAGGGTCTCATCCTCGTGGATTACATTTATGGTGGGCACGCCGACCACTGACGGCCGCGCGAGCGGTGATTTTTGCGCAAATGGTTAATGACCCAGGTTATGAGCGTCACTTAGGTAGAGGGGTTAATAAAAAAGACGCTCAAATTGAACGGGAACGGCTGTTTACTCTTATTCGTAAATTGGTCTTATGGGAAAACACTAATAACGAAGCCGTATTAAACGAAGCGCGTGCCGAGATATTGAAAAGTTGGCGAGAGACCTGTGCATTAAATAAAAGTCATCCTGAGGCAGCGAGTTTATTTAATCCAGAAAAATTACCTGCGTTTCATGATCCGTTTGCCGGTGGTGGCGCAATACCGTTGGAAGCACAACGCTTGGGCTTAGAAAGTTATGCCTCGGATTTAAACCCGGTGGCTGTGTTAATTAACAAAGCCATGTTAGAGATACCATCTAAATTTGTAGGACTTACGCCCGTAGGCCCGTTACCACCAGCCACTAATAAAAAAACTGCAACTAACAATGTTTTTGATGACTGGAGTGGCACTAAAGGTTTGGTAGAGGATATACGTCGTTATGGTTACTGGGTTGGTCAAGAAGCTTTTAAGCGGATTGGGCATCTTTACCCGCAAGTAGAATTGGATACTGGCTTACCCGTTTTTCCATCAAGTGATAATGAAAAAAATGAAAGTAATGCTGCCACAGTGATTGCTTGGATTTGGGTGCGTACTGTTAAAAGCCCTAACCCCGCGTTTTCGCATGTCGATGTACCGTTGGCATCGACTTTTATCTTGTCTAGCAAGGCAGGCAAGGAAGCCTATGTGCAGCCAGTGATTGAAGGAGATAGTTATCGTTTTGAGGTGCATTCAGGTAAAACACCGGAAAGTGCCAAGGTAGGAACGACAGCCGGTAAGCGTAAAGCATTTCTTTGTTTAATGTCAGGTGTTGCAATTGATTACAATTATATTCGCGAAGAAGGCAGGGCTGGTCGACTGGGACAAAAGCTGATGGCAGTTGTGGCCGAAGGCATACGAGGTCGAACTTATATTACTCCTGTTGGCGAAATGGAAGCAGTCGCTGCAAAAGCAAAGCCAGAATGGCGACCTGAATCCAAGTTACCTGATAATACTCGCGACTTTAAAACACCCAATTATGGTATGTCAGGTTTTGGTGATTTGTTTACAGCTCGTCAATTGGTTGCTCTAACTACGTTCTCTGATTTGGTGCAAGAGGTGAGGGTCATAATTAAAGTTGACGCGCTGAATGCTGGTATGAACGATGACAACAAAGGCCTAGATTCGGATGGAATAGGAGCAATGGCTTATGCAGATGCTGTGGCTGTTTATTTGGCATTTGCTATAGATCGTTTAGCAGATTATGGTAGTTCTATTTCTACATGGAAGCCTTCAGGTGAACAAGTAATGCAGACCTACAAGCGACAAGCTATACCAATGACGTGGGACTTTCCAGAATCTAACTTTTTTGCTGGTAAATCTATTTGTTGGCAAAATGCAGTTAAATATTCGGCTGACAATCTGCGTGCAACAATTGCAACTACTCCCATGTTAAATGGATGTGTAATGCAAGCAGATGCCCAAACACAAAAGATTAGCAGATCAAAAGTAATTTCTACTGATCCCCCATATTACGATAATATTGGATATGCTGACCTTTCGGATTTCTTTTATGTGTGGTTGCGTCGTGCCTTACGCCCTGTTTATCCAGGTTTATTTGCAACGATGGCCGTCCCTAAAGCTGAAGAATTGGTAGCGACCCCGTATCGTCATGGTAGTAAGGCAAAAGCAGAAAAGTTCTTTCTGGAGGGTATGACTGAAGCCATGCATGGTTTAGCTAATCAGTCTCATCCAGCATTTCCGACTACAATTTATTATGCATTTAAGCAGTCTGACACTACAGATATAGGTACTGGCAATACCGGCTGGGAGACTTTTTTAGAGGCAGTTTTAAGCGCAGGGTTTGTTATTACTGGTACTTGGCCGATGCGTACTGAACTGGTTAATCGTATGATTGGTTCAGGGACTAACGCATTGGCTTCCAGTATTGTCCTTGTTTGCCGTCAGAGGTCAACTAACGCCACCACCATTTCCCGCCGTGAGTTTATCCGTGAGTTAAAAGAAGAACTCACCGAAGCCATTGAAGTGATGATCGGTGGAGCCGAAGGTATTTCACCGGTTGCCCCCGTCGATTTAGCTCAAGCAGTGATTGGCCCCGGTATGGCAATATTCTCTAAATACGCCGCCGTACTGGAAGCCGATGGCAATGCCATGTCCGTGCATGATGCGTTAGTCTTAATTAACCGCACAGTTACTGAAGGCGGTGATGATTTTGATGCCGACACCCAATTTTGTCTGGCTTGGTTTGATGAATATGGTTGGTCAACAGCGCCCTTTGGTCAAGCCAACACCTTGGCTCAAGCAAAAGGAACCAGTGTTCAAGGCGTTCAATCGGCTGGTGTGGTCGAATCGGGGGGTGGTAACGTAAGATTACTTAAATGGGCACAATACCCCAATGATTGGTCACCCGAAAATGATAACCGCACCCCAGTATGGGAAGCCTTGCATCATTTAATCCGGGTACTCAATCAACAAGGCGAAAGCGCCGCCGGACATTTGCTTTCTCGCTTACCAGAACGCAGCGCTAACATGCGGCAATTAGCCTATCGCTTATATACCCTCTGTGAACGTAAAGGCTGGGCAGAAGATGCACGGGCTTATAACGAATTGATGGGCGCTTGGACAGCTATTTTGTCAGCCTCTTTAGAGACAGGCCATAAAGGCGAACAGTTTGGTATAGATCAGTTTTTTGAGTAAATCATTGATATTTTTTCTTAGAGGGTAGTGCAATGTTGAAAAGTTATGAAGCTATTTACGATCATGGTCGTATCCAATGGCTCTCTGAACAGCCAAAGGTAGAACACTTTAAAATGTTAGTTGTTGTTGAGCAATCTGAATCAGCAGAGAACAACGAATACAAACAAAAAAGAAGAACGCCCCCCCCTGATTTAAAAAATAGTATGGATTATAGGGATGAACAACCTCAAAGTATAAATAATGAGTCCGATACTCAGGCATCTGTTGCTACGTTGTTGGCGGAAACCTATGGTGCTTGGGGTAAAAAACAGATTACAGAGATTACAGACCTTATTGAGGAACAAAGGCGTAATGACTGGGGAGATGATTAAACTATGAGTTTTCTATTTGACAGTAACGTCTTTATCTATCATCTCAATGGTACCTTAGGTGCTTATGGGCAATCTTTACTTAAACAAGGTTTGGTCGAAGGTGGTGCGTTTTCGGTGATTTCGCGTATTGAAGTACTGGGTTTTCCACAATCAACAGCAGAATTGGAAAAGGCCAGCAGGTTGTTTTCAGGTTTGAATCAAATTGAACTAAATACACAGATTGTGGCGCAAACTATTGCCTTACGGCAATTAAGAAAAATAAAAATTCCCGATGCATTAATCGCTGCCTCTGCATTGCATTGGGGGCTACCTTTAGTGACCCATAACACTCGTGATTTTCAATGGATTACGGAATTAAAGTTAATTAATCCTTTCGCAGAGTCATAATCTATGAGCCTTAAACCTTGGCGAGAGATCGCTAAAATCCATAAGGATGTGCTAGAAATATCAAGAGGCGCAGGCTTATAACAATTAATGGGCACTTGGACGGCTATTTTGTCAGCCTCTTTAGAGACAGGACATAAAGGCGAACAATTTGGTATGGATCAGTTTTTTGAGTAAATAAAATGATTACGCATTTAAAGTTAAAGAATTTTACGGTGTTCAAGGAAGCTGATTTAGAGTTTTCGCCGGGATTAAATGTGATTATTGGTGAGAATGGTACGGGAAAAACGCATCTCTTGAAGCTTGGATATTTATTGTCTAATGCTTGGAAAAAGGAGCCTGATGAAAGTATTGATATTTATTTATCTAAACGTATTAGGCGTGTATTTGCAACCGATAAAATCGGTCATTTAACCACTAAGGTTAGTGTTGATGGTGCAAGTCAAATTGTGGCGGAATTCACACCAAAGCGATTATCATCAATGAGTTTACCTGGAAGTTATGTCGCTACATTAACCATTCATTTTACTAATAGATCAAAAGAAAGCATTAAATCAATTGAGGATGGTGAAGGCATTTATTCAATTCAACACAGTGATGACTCCAAAACATTTAAAAAGGCTATTTACATTCCAAGTAAGGAAATAATTTCTTGGTTTGAAGGCTTTATTGCACTCTACAATAAGAGAGAGGTCAGTTTTGATGAGACCTACAACGATTTAGCAATTAATTTATCATTGCCAAAATGTAAAATAGTCTCACCACTTATAACAAGTGCTTTACAGGTCTTAGCTACAGACATTGGAGGTACACTAGAGTTAGAGGGCGGTAAATTTTTTCTGGTCAGCAAAGGCTCAAAACGTACCGAGGCTAATTTAATCGCAGAAGGCATCAGGAAGTTAGCGACTTTAGTCCGTTTAATTGAAAATGGTAGTTTAGATGTCGGTGACACTTTATTTTGGGATGAGCCAGAAAGTAATCTCAATCCAAAGTTAATTAAAGATTTGGCAGCCGTCATCATTTCTCTCTGCAAAAATGGTATCCAAGTCGTTATTGGAACACACAGCTTGTTTTTGTTACGTGAAATCGAGATTATTACAAGTCAAAAACAGTTTAAGGATATTCCTCAGCGTTATTTTGCTTTAGGAAAAGCAGGCGATACCGTGACCGTTGAGCAAGGTGATTCGGTGGACGACATTAATCCCTTCGTAATGCTGGATGAAGCCTTAGCCCAATCAGATCGCTTTATGGATGCAGGTAACGATTGATGACAGTTCTGTCGGAAGGCTGTTTACAGTTTGATTTTGATCAATCCTGTTTGGCAGAGAAATATGATGACTGGTCGTTTTATCGTAATCAATTTCAATCTACTTGTGGCAGTGCAAAAGCAGTTGATATGATTTGCTTGTCCAAAAATATCAGTTGGTTAATTGAGATCAAAGACTATCGACAACATAAGCGCACTAAACCACAAGACCTTGGGGATGAAGTTGCGCTTAAGGTCAGAGATACCTTAGCAGGTCTGGTGGCTGCCAAAATGAAGGCTAATGACTCTAATGAAAAAACTTTTGCAAAAAGAGTTTTACAGAGTAAAGCCATTCGTGTAGTTTTGCATTTAGAACAACCCGTAAAACCTTCTAGACTTTTTCCCCTAGCGATCGATCCTGCTTCTGTATTGCAATCATTGAAACGGCAATTACGAGCGATTGATGCTCACCCCCGTGTTGTAAATAAAAATAATCTATCAGCCAGTATGAACTGGACAATCACAGGATAATCTATGAGCCTTAAACCTTGGCGAGAGATCGCTAAACCCCATAAGGATGTGCTGGAAGGCACTTTTAAACAATCTGAATTTGCCGCAGATATTAGTTTGGTGGCGGCGGGTAAAGCTACTGAAGAATATCAAGATGCGCAGAAGTTTTTTTCCAGAACTTTTATCACCGAGGGAATGCGTTTATTGCTGACTTCGGTCGTGCAGCGTTTAAGCGGTTTGGGCGGTGATCCGGTTATTCAATTACAAACAGCTTTTGGCGGTGGTAAGACGCATACCATGTTAACGGTGTTTCATTTGGCAACGCGCAAAGTGGATACCCGTTTATTAATGGGCATACCACCCATTCTGGATGCAGCGGGTATTCATAACTTGCCTTATGCTCATGTTGCCGTTTTGGATGGGATCAAATTATCACCTAGTCAAGCGTTGGAGCATGAGGGCCTAAAAGTTAATACCCTATGGGGGGAATTGGCTTGGCAATTAGCTGGTGTCTCAGGATACGCTTTGGTAGAACAAGCCGATAAAGATGGCACTTCTCCGGGTAAAGAAGTCTTAACTCATTTATTAACCCAAGCGGCGCCTTGCGTCATTTTAATTGATGAGTTAGTGGCTTATATTCGGCAGTTTGAGCCTGGGCAACAGTATCTGGGGGGCACTTTTGATAGTAATTTATCGTTTATTCAAGCCTTAACGGAAGCATTAAAAGCAGTGCCTAATGCCTTGTTACTCGCCTCTTTACCGGAGTCGGATTTAGAAGTGGGAGGTGATAATGGTCAACGGGTCTTAAATTCATTAGAGAAATACTTTGCCCGAGTGGAATCGGTCTGGAAGCCAGTGGCGACTGAGGAAGCTTTTGAAATCGTGCGCAGACGTTTGTTTGATAGTGTGGGTGATACCGTAGAGTTAAATGCAGTGTGTCAGCAGTTTGCCGATATGTATAAACAAAACGGTATTAAATTTCCGACAGAAACACAAGATCATAAATATTTAAGTCGATTACAGAGGTCTTATCCGATTCATCCCGAGGTTTTTGATCGGCTTTATGAAGACTGGTCTACTTTAGATAAATTTCAGCGGACACGGGGCGTATTGCAATACATGGCGATTGTGATTCATCGTTTATGGAATTCGGAGAATCGTGATGCGCTCATTATGCCGGGTTCAATTCCCTTAGATGATAGTAATGTGCGTAACAAGAGTATTCATTATTTACCCCAAGGTTGGGAACCTATTATTGATAATGAAATTGATGGGGCGCGTTCTGAACCGGCTGATATTGATGGAACGGATACCCGTTTTGGAAGTGTTCAAGCCGCTCGAAGAACAGCCCGTACTATATTTATGGGCAGTGCGCCTTCGACTTCAAATCAAATGATTCGAGGGATAAGAATAAATCATGTTTTATTGGGTAGTGTACAACCGGGTCAAACTGTCGCTGTGTTTGAAGATGTGTTAAAGCGCTTGCGAGATCGATTGCATTATTTGTACGCAGAAGATGATCGTTTATGGTTTGACACGAAACCTAACTTACGCCGAGAAATGGAAAGTCGTAAGCAAAAGTTGAGTGAGACTAATGATGTGCAACCTTTGCTTAAAGACTATGTAAAGCGGGTATTTGGGTCTAATCATTCTTTTGCGGGGATTCATATTTTTACGCCATCCATTGATGTGCCAGATGATTATGGTATTGGCCCGCGTTTAGTCGTTTTACCCATTAATCAAGCAAGCTATAGTAAAGATGTTAATAACCAGGCATTTACAGCGGCTGAGAAGATATTACGGTTTAGAGGTGATCAACCGAGACAAAAACAAAACCGTTTAATATTTTTAGCGGCTGATTATGATGTAGCTAATCGTTTACGTGATAATGCGAGAACTTTTTTAGCCTGGCAATCCATTATTACAGATATTAATAATGAAAAGTTAAATCTTGATTTGTTTCAGGTGAAGGAAGCGAAACGCTACAAAGAAGCAACCGAGAAATCCCTGTTGCAAATGGTTAGGGAAACTTATAAATGGTTGATCTGCCCCGTGGAACACATTATTAAAGATAAACCTGAAATGGTTTGGGAGGCGGTTGCGGTTTCTTCAACGGCACAAAGTTTAATTCAAGAGATTGAACATCGTTTAAAAGAAGAAGAGTGGTTAATATTTGAGTGGTCACCTATTCATTTGATGAATTTGTTACAGCGTTGGTATTTTAAAGACGGTATCACTGAGGTTAGTGCTTTAAAAGCTTGGCAAGATTGCTGTCATTATCTGTATTTGCCGCGCTTGGTTAGGGATGATGTTTATAAGAATGCTATAAATCTGGGTTTACACTCACAAGATTTCTTTGGTTTTGCGAGTGGTAAAGTGGATGAAAAATATCTAGGCTTTATTTTTGGTGGGAGTGCGAGTGTTATTTTAGATGAGTCATCGTTACTCATTTCTCGTGATCAGGCTGTTGCGTATCAAGAGAGTTTGATGACTGAAAGAACGCCGATTGATGATACGGAGAATAAAGATATTTCTTCGTCAGGTAGAAAAACAACCGCTACTGTATCTAACCATGAAGGAGAAAATAGCTCTGTTAACCCAATAACTAAATCTGTAGTAAAAAAACAATTCTATGGCACTGTGAACCTAGATCCAATTAAGGCAAAAATGGATTTTGCTAACATTGTTGACGAAGTGGTTCAGCAATTTACAGCAAAATTAGGTGTTGAAGTAAGAATCTCGGTTGAGATTCAAGCTAACTCATCTACCGGTTTTGATGAGGCTCTGCAAAGATCAGTTAAAGAAAACTGTCATGTTTTGAAGTTTGGAAATTCAGAGTTTGAAGAGAATTAGTTAATCAGGAGACTATGCGTGGTATTAAAGCTCACGGGTAACTGTTACAAAGAGGACTTAATCCATAGACGCCTTGTACCATGCCTTAGTGAGTTGGCTTTCATAAGCATGATCAATAATCGGTGCCGGATAATCACCAGGTTGATGTTTTTTATCCCATTGATGGATGGTATTTGCAGAAAAACCTTTAAGCTCAGGTAGCCAATGATAAATATACTGGCAATCCGCATCAAACTTTTGTTGTTGCAACCAAGGGTTAAATATTCTGAAATAAGGTTGTGCATCACAACCCGTTGACGCAGCCCACTGCCAGTTTCCATTATTCACACAAGGATCATAATCTATCAAATGTTGGGCAAAATAACGCTCCCCCCAACGCCAACTAACGTGAAGATCTTTAACCAGAAATGAAGCAACAATCATCCTGACCCGATTATGCATAAATCCGGTTTCATTGAGTTCTCTCATACCGGCATCCACAATAGGAAAGCCCGTTTTACCCTCTGCCCACGCTTGAAAGTAATCGCGATTATTATCCCAGGGTAAATTGGCAAACTTATCAATAAAAGCGCGACCGAACACCATAGGAAAATGATACGCAATGTGAGTAAAAAAATCCCGCCAATAGAGTTGACGTAATAAAGGATGTTCGCTGCCCAAAGCATCAACAATCGCATAGTAAGCTTCCCGCACGGAACAGGTGCCAAACTTTAGATGAGCTGATAACTTGCTGGTACAATCAAGCGCTGGATAGTCACGCGTGTTCTGATAATCCGTTTGCTGAGTGAGTGTTGCAAGCATTGCCAAGACTTGATTTCGCCCACCTTGCAGAACATTAGCCTTTATCTCAGTTAACGATAAACCAACGTCTTCAATGTTGGCACTCGTTTGAGGACGCAAAAACGACTGACTACTTAAGGACACCGGTAAGGTAACTGGAAATTGGCGGGCGTTATTATAGAAGGCAGTAAACACCTTATACGGTGTTTGATCACTTTTAAGCGCCTGTTCAGGCTCTGTAATCAAGCTGTCGTTTAAGATATGTAAGCTGATACCCAACTCTTTACAAAGCTTCGCTAACTCATCATCGCGTTGTCGGCTAAAGGGCGTGTAATCACGATTGATAAACACTGCCTGTATGGCCTGTTGCTGTACCAGTTGACTGATGACTTGCACCGGAAGCGCATGATAAAGCCCCAGTTCTGCACCGACCGCTTTTAATTGCTGTTGAAGGTCGGTAAGAGACTGCAACATAAACTGCAAAGCGGGTTTACTTTGATAGGGATGAGGCTCTATTTGTCTGGGGTCAAATATAAAACACGGCAACACTTGCTTAGAAAGCCGCAATGCTTCATTAAGGCCGGTGTTATCATGTAAACGTAGATCACGACGAAAAATAAATACCGAGTTTGTATAGTGAGACATTACGTTTTTATATTGACCGAATGATTAACTGATAACCTGAGCTTTTTGAAGTTGTAGGCGAAGCGCCTCAATCCGTTTATGATTAACACCAAATTCAGTATGACCTACACGGGAAGCAGAACGTATATGAATGGTCTTATTTTCTGCATCGAGAATAAAGTCAATATCATCAACAAACTGAAAAACCAGACTGGTCGCTTCGGCGTGAATGATATTAGGCGCTTCATGAGTAATGGTTATACGGCTATGTTTATTTAGCAGGTCTTTTAAAGCCTGCCATGCCTCCGTCGTATTTCCTTTGATTTTAAAGGGAGCAATAAACTGCTTGGGATCTTGAGTTTGGCTTGAAACACAATTAGGGGTATCTCGACACGGTGGTAAAATTTTTTTTGAACCTGAGTCGGCCTGGTTTGTACCACTCAAGGTCATAAAAATAATATAAAAAAGAATTTTAAAGGTCATAGACAAACTTGGCTCTTAAAAGTATAAAAAAAACATGGTGTTAATTTTCCACGAATTCTAAAAGAGTCAAATGTAAGTACAGTAACTTAATTAAATTTGCAATTTAACCAAGTCAGTGTAAATTGAACTAGGTATTCAAGTTTATGTCTTTATGTCTCTCTAAAAAATAGACTCGTTGAACGATTACTCATTTAGATAACCTCATTAAATCGAATTAAGTTGAGTAATCGCTCTCAACAAGGAGTGGTATTGAAGTGCAAATAAAATTTCCATTTGATTCATCAAAACCGATTACAGGTGAAGCAAGTATTGATATTGAGCAACCCATTGAAAATGTTTTTTGTTTTATAGGTGAAAGTTTTTACGACAACTACCCTAAATGGGCGCCAGAAGTAGTTGAACTTGAACCTTTAGACGGTAAACAGCCGTTTGTTGGAGCCAAGACTAAACAGGTTCGAGAAGATCAGGGTTCTCTAGTCGAATCCATTTTTGAAATCACTGACTATAAGCCGGTAGAAAAACTAACGTTTAAAGGTCTCAACGAACCCTATATACACAATTATCTGTTGGAAAGTGATAAATCTAAACAATGTACTCATCTAACGTTTCGTTTTGAATTATCAGAAATTGAAGTTTTCATGAGACCGTTTCAGAAATTGATCCGCACTTCTATTGAAGAAGGTGCAGAGAACACGGTTGAAAATATCAAGAACTTAATGATCGCTTATGCAAACTGATCAATCACTTAGATTGATCATTATTTTAAGATTTGGAGTTTAATAGATGTCTTTTATTGTTAAAAAAGATAATGCACTCATTCCGCAAGTGCTTTCTGCTATTTTGGATGAATGTGTCAATGGCGTTACCTTAGCAGACCCTGATTTAGAAGATGCCCCTATCATTTATGCCAACAAGGCATTCGAACGTTTAACTGGCTACGGTCAAGAAGACATTATCGGTCTTAATTGTCGATTTTTACAGGGAAACGATAGAGATCAACCAGGGCGTTATATTATTGCCGAAGCAATGAAAAAACATGAAAGTGTTGAAGTCACTCTAAGAAATTATAAGAAGAATGGTGAGTTATTCCATAACCATTTAAAAATTACCCCATTATTTGATAACAAACAGCGCGTTATCTATTATTTAGGCGTGCAGTATGACATCACCAAACAAGTCGATGCGAATAATGAGATTAAAGAGTTAAACGCTTTGTTAAATGCCCTAAATGGTGCATAAGCCAAGTGCGATTTGTTTAAAACTAACCCCGAAGCTCTACCTATGAAATCAACTGAGACAATAAGCAATAGTAACGGGATGTTTTTTAATGAAGCATTGTTTGGCCTCGCTATCCTCGCCTTTATCGTGCTAATCATTATTGAAAAACGTAATCCCTACAGGGAGTTTCCTCAAAAGATTTTTAAAGAGTCATTTGTAACCAATACTACGGCTTTTTTGGTTAACAATCTCATATTAACCGTCTTAAGAGCCTCTTCGCTGTTTCTTATAGCGCAGAAGTTTGCCTCTCATGGCTTATTGAGTGGACTTGACGATGGCCCTATCAAATGGATATTGGCCTTTGCTTTATTTGATTTTGCAATTTACCTTTGGCATCTAGCTAGCCACAAATATGAATTTCTGTGGCGCTTTCATAAAGTGCATCATAGTGACAAAGGCTTTAATGTCTCTACCGGCTTCAGGTTTCATGTGTTCGATTTATTACTGGAAATTGTCTACAAATGTGTCTTTGTAGTCATTATTGGTGTAAATGCTTATATGGTACTGTCTATTGAGATTGTCGAATTATTCTTCATTCTGTTTCATCATGCCAATATTAAAGCACCTAAAGAAGATTTGATTTCACAGGTATTCATTACTCCAGCCTTACATAGAACCCACCATTCCAAGAAGCGATCAGAGCATGATAGTAACTACGGTATTGTATTTTCAATCTGGGATCGGGTATTTGGAACACGAAAAGAATTGGTGCCTGAACAGATTGGCCTTGATTTGATTCAGGCTGATAACTTTATTCAATTGTTTTCGTTGGCCTTTATTACCGAAATGAAAGTTAGAAAGTTATTGGGCTGGATTCCAAAAGGCAAAAAAAACTAATACCGTATTCTTGGATTATGGGCTTCTTTCTTTAGGTTAAGTCATGATAATTAAAACGCATAAAGACATTCCAAGTAGTGAAATTACTGACCCTTTAATATTTAAACAAAGACGTCAAATTATTAAAGCCATGATGGGGTCACTCGCTGCCGGAGTCGCTGGCGTTTCCACATCGTCTGCTTTAGCTGAACCCGTGTCCGCATGGAATAATCTTCCTAAAGCCAATGCGACGAGTGAGTCCTTAATTGCGACACCCTCAGATATCGTTAAAAATCATACTAATTATTATGAATTCACTTTTAATAAGACAGATGCAACGCGCCTTGCGCAAAGCTTACCGACCGACCCCTGGTCTGTAGAGATCAGTGGTGAAGTTGAAAAACCAGCGGTTTATCACTTAGAAGATATTTTAAGCCAGCAATCGCTACAAGAATATATCTACCGTTTTCGTTGTGTTGAAGCTTGGTCTATGGTAGTACCCTGGATTGGTTTTCCATTAGCGAATTTACTAAAAATGGCTAAACCTTTATCCAGCGCACAGTTTGTTCAATTTACAGCTGTATACGATCCCAAAGCTATGCCTAATCAACACGATAATGCAATGCTTGAATGGCCTTATGTTGAAGGCTTACGTATTGATGAAGCCATGCATCCTTTAACTATTCTAGCGGCTGGCATGTATGGAGAAAGTATGCCAAAACAAAATGGTGCCCCCTTACGTTTAGTTGTCCCTTGGAAATACGGATTTAAAAGCATTAAAGCGATTGTAAAAATCGAGTTAGTCAAAAGAGCTCCAATGACAACATGGAATAAATATGCACCCAGTGACTATGGGTTCTATTCTAATGTAAATCCTGAAGTCCCCCACCCTCGCTGGAGCCAAAACAGTGAGCGCCAATTAGGCAGTGGCTTTTTTACACCACGTCGAAAAACTGAGTTGTTTAATGGCTATGGAAGCCAGGTCGCATCCCTGTATAACGATATGGATTTGCGGCATTTCTTCTAATGTTTTTACCTTCGATAAGTCTTTGGCTATTTATTACCTTAGCATGCTTTTTACCCTTATTAGGGATTTCATTTGATATTGCAACCGATAATTTAGGAGCAGACCCAATCCAGGCTTTACATATACGCTTAGGAGACTGGTCACTTCGCTTTTTATGGTTAACCTTAGCAATTACACCGCTTCAGACCCTCACGAAATGGCGTAAAATGGCAGACTATCGACAAATGTTAGGTCTGGTCGCCTTCTTTTATGCGAGCCTTCACGTAATAGTCTATGTTTTGGTTGATCACGGCTTAGATTGGTATCTTATTGCGGTCGATATCATTGAAAGTCCTTATATTTGGCTGGGTGTACTTGCCTATATAATAATTTTTTCTTTAGCAATTACTTCACCCAAATTTGCAAAAAAGCGCTTGGGTAAGAATTGGAAAAAACTTCACCGACTTATTTATATAGCGGCCATTGCTGTCATTATCCATTACTACTGGCAACTTAAAGGTAATATGGCAGAACCTTTATTTTATTTGATTTTGGTTACAATATTACTATCCTTTCGAATTGCAGTTTGGGTTAAAAACCGTCAGTTTAATAAAATGATGATTCCAAGCACTAGAAAAATACGTGTAACGACTATTCCAAAATCGTTAGACATTAAACAATCTGGCGTAACATCGAAAACTATTCTAACTGAATTAGTTATTGAAGAAATTGATGAGCAATAACCCACCTAACTCAAGAAACTATTATGATAAAAAAGATTCCCATCGGTATTAGTAGCTGTTTATTGGGTGAGCTGGTTCGTTTTGATGGCTCACACAAGCGGGATGCCTATATCAATGGTACTTTAACGCATTATTTTGACTTTCGCCCCTGTTGCCCAGAAGTGGCTATCGGCTTAGGTATACCTAGACCGACTATTCATTTAGTTAAAATGAATAACGAGATTCGTTGTGTCGGGGTAAAAGATCCGGAATTCGATGTGACTGACCGTTTAAAAGAGTATGCGAGTAGTCAGAAGGGGTTTCAAGCTGATTTATGTGGTTATATCTTAAAGAAAGATTCGCCCAGTTGCGGCATGGAGCGGGTTAAAGTTTATTCAGGCAATCATCAGCCCAATAGAGAAGGCTTCGGGATTTACGCTCAAATCATGATGAAAAATAATCCACTGCTGCCAGTAGAAGAAGAAGGTCGTTTAGGCGATCCCGGCTTACGTGAAAACTTTATTCAACGTGTTTACGTTCTATATCGATGGAAACAATTACTAGCCGAAGGTATAACCCCCAACAAACTGACCCATTTTCATGCTCGCCACAAATTGATTATTATGAGCCATGCGGATTACCGCGAAATGGGACAATTATTATCCCGCATCAATAAAGATAATTTACTGGAAATAGCTGATCAGTATATTTTACTTTTAATGACAACGCTTAAATCAGTTGTAAACCGAGGCCAACATGTCAATGTCTTGCAACATATTCAAGGTTATTTAAAAAAAGAATTAACGCCTGACGATAAAGCCGAACTGTGTGAATTGATTGAACGTTATCGTAGTGGTGAAATACCCTTGATTGTGCCGTTAACACTGCTTAAACATCATTTTCGTAAGTCTCCAGATAGCTATATAGAAGAGTCTTACTATATGTCACCGTACCCTCAAGAATTACAGTTAATTAATCAGTTGTAAGTCCAATTTATTGTTGTTAATGGTTTTTTTAACACTTGATCATAAGTTCAGCATTATTTTAAGTTTCAAATAATTCTATATTTACATTTTTTATGATAAGGTAAGTGAACAATCTGTTTACTTTTTGTAACACAATATGATGTTACACCTCTTTATGAAGTTGTCTATATGATGATCCTAACTTTAAAATCTCGTCGCTTTTTAGGTACTCTCGCTTTAATATTGAGCGTCGCTGGACTGCTATTATTTTCCGAGTCAACTGTTGCTCACGAGCGCTGGATTTTGACACCCGTACAGATTACGTATTGGAATTCTTTACCGCACCCCGAACTCTTCGCAAAATGGTCGCCACTGAATATGGCAATGATTTCTGTATTTGCAACATTTATCGTCGGCTGGGTGTGGTTAGGATTTACCGGCGCAAGAGAATTATTTCCCGATTTACAGGCACGCTTATCTTCTTATGGCGATCATGTACCTCGTATTTTGCGTGTTTGTGTCGGTTGGATTTTATTATCGTCCGCCTTAGGAGCGGAGCCACGTTTTGGAATTGCCCCCTTTACTCAGCCCACCTTCTTTGCTCCAGATCTTGATCTAACTCAATTGGGCATCACTTGGGCCTGGTTACGCTGGGCTGAAGTCGTGTTGGGGTTGACCATATTATTTGGCATCTATGTTCGTTTCTTTTCTTTTTTACTGATTTGTTTAAGTTTTTTGGGGGCTTACCTATATGGTGAGGCCATATTTGCCTATGCTGGTGCAATTATTGGTGCGAGTATTTATTTGGTTCTACAGGGTCCCGGTAGACATTATTTACCCTTACCAACCCCCGCCTTGTTCCAGCCCTTACAAGCCTGGCTTGCAGAACAACCTCGTCTGCGTGCGCAAGCGATTATGCGTATTTTAACAGGAACCACTTTATTGTATTTAGGGGTCTTTTTTAAAGTCATGCAACCCAATCTTTCGATTGGCATTATTACTCAATACCATTTACCTGTTTTATCGGTTAATCCAGAAGCTTTCACCTTAGTCATGGCATTAGTTGAAGTGAGTGCCGGCATTCTAATGATTGCAGGAGTCTTATTACGCCCCTTATCGTTGTTTTTAATTTCTGCATTTTCTATCTTTGCTTTGTTATTGCCAGAAACACCGACAGAACATATTCTTTTTTATGGTGTTGTATTATCTTGCCTGATCAATTCTGCTGGTGAGCTTAAACGGCCCATTGCCAGGGATAAAGCAGCACATATTGTTATTGTCGGCGGAGGTCTTTCCGCTTTACAAGCTGCCATTAAAATTGAACATCTCATTGGACAGTATTCCAACGTTAAAATTACGTTGCTGCATGAACAAGCTAATTTTTTGTTTGCACCTTTTTTGCCAGAAGTCATTGGAGGAACCGTTCAACCCGGCAATGTGGTTAATCCATTTCGACGTATTATCCAACAAACAAATGTAGTAGTGGGGCATTTAGATTTTATTGATGAAAAAGCTAAAAAAGTCATTGCAAAACGGAAGAATAACGATAGCGTTGAATTACCTTATGATAGTTTAATTCTGGCGCTGAGTCCTAAAGCCAATTTTGCAAGCATTCCGGGAATGCTTGCACATGCGTGTTTAGTTGATTCTGTTGCCGATGCCTTACGTATTAGACAGCGTGTTTTAGACTTAGTAGAAGAAGCTGAATTTGCAAATGATCCCACCGAACAAATTCGTCTATTGACCTTTGCTATTATTGGTTTTGGAGAGTGTGCATCAACAATAGCGGTTGAAGTGAGTCAAATATTGCGTGCGGCAGAATCCTCTTATTCAGTATTAAGAAGCGTGGGCTGGCATGTTCATCTTTTTGAAGAGCAAGATCAATGTTGGTCAGCGTTTGAAAACAAAATCAAGCCGCGTCGTGCACGTAATTTGAAAAAAGCAGGCGTCATTGAACATTTGCATGATGAAATAACAGGCATTACCCAACGAGATTTATTTTTTGCCAATGGTGAAAATCAATCAGTGGGATTAGTCATCAATGCTTCCTTAAAATTACCTAATTTTAAATTTAAATATTACGGTGAATTAAATTGGCCGTTTGCAATCAATGACGAATTACGGTTACAAGGATTTGAAAATATTTGGATAACTAAGTCAAATGAACCTAATAACCAGCCACAATTTTCTTTTACTGATGATCTAGTCACGTTGGGCTATACGGCTGGTTTTAATGCGTGGGCCACATCTCAAGGTTATAAGACACGTCCTATTAAGACACGAACTCATTTTATTCAACCGTATAACATGGCTGAATATTCTTTATGTGCGTTTGGAGCGGTTATTATAGGCGGCAAACCGGCCTGGTTTGTATCCCGCTTGATTAATCTATTTTCGGTACCTGGTTTAGAAAGAAATCTGCGTATTATTATAGATTGGTTTTTAGTGCTCGCGTTTCGCAACGATATTGCGGTCTTATCACAAGCACCCTCTGCCCATTTGCAACGCTCACATTATAAGACGGGAGATAATATATTTTGTTCTGGTGATGCAGCGGAAATGGCCTATGCAGTTGACTCAGGCCGTTTAAAGGTCATGCAAGAAGGACGTATGATTCGTGAATTAGGGCCCGGCGATTATTTTGGAGAAATTCTCCCGTTACATAATAATCGGCGTGTTGAAACGGTACGCTGCCTAACTGATTGTGAACTTAAGATTGTTTCACAAGAGGATCTTAAAGCCTTAATCAAAAGCGGTTGGTTAATGAGTAAAGCAGTGCGTAATCTATCAAATTATCGTGCGACGGAAACAGCCCCTACATTTTCCCTAGGTATGAAGCGGTTGACCTATGTAAGCAAATTAAATGCAGATCTTAATGAGGAAGAAATACTTGAAATTGGACGAATATCGAGTATAAATAATAAACACAGGGACGTTACAGGTGTACTTATTTCAGTGCGTGATTATTTCTTCCAAGTCTTGGAAGGCGAAGAATCGATTGTTGATGAGTTGGTAGAAAAAATCAGCCACGATCCAAGACATCACGAAATAACGATACTCAGTGCAGAGACTGGCTGTGAAGAACGTCTTTTTACGGACTGGGGGATGAAAACAGTCGCCTTGAGTGAAAGCAATGACCTCATGTTACTGGCAATTGGTATGATGCTACAAAACATTGCCCACTCTTATAGTATGGTTGGTCGCTATACCCAACCGGTATTACTTAAATATTTAATGGAAGGCATTAACCCGTTAACCATTCCCATAAAAAGTACAGAAAGAATTGTCGTTTCTGGGAGCATGACAGATTTTTCAGGCTTATCTAAAGATTTTGCCTTAGAAGACGTTGTTAAGGCCTTGAATAACTTTTTAGAGATTTGTTCTGCATCATTTATAGAGCATGGTGGGCAAGTCGCTAAATATTCAGGGGGTTGTATTGTTGCACATTTTTTACCTGCTCAAGTGGATATAGCCATTGCGGCTTGTAATGATGCTTACAAAAAATTTAAGCTCGTAACAAAAGAAAACCCTATTTACAGCGTTATTCGATGTGGTTTTGGTTTAACCCTAGATTCTATGATTGAAGGTAATATCGGGTCGTCTATTAAAATGGACTACACTGTTTTAGGACATACCGTTGATCAGGCTGTTAACCTAGGCGCACTTGCTAGAGATTTACATAAACCACTTGCGGTTAGTAAGTCTATTGAGCTATCTGCTGATTCTTCTTGGGGATTTTGTTCAGTGGGTGAATTTTCATTTAATGATCCCAATGAACTCACTCAGGTTTATGCATTAACAGAGCTTTAATTCAAATTTCTTTAAAATCATTATGAAAACTAAATTAGTCGTATTGTCTTTGTTTGCTGTTGTTTTAGCTTTACCGGTTTCTAATTTATTAGGACTATCTGGAGAAAATGAACCCATTGCTGTTATTGAGGGAAGCTCCCCGCATTTTACAAAAGTGACTGAGATTTTTCAAAATAAATGTGTTGATTGTCATTCTCCTGGCATGACCCGAATGCCTATTTATGCAAAGTTACCTATTGCTAAGCAATTGATGGCAAAAGATATTGAAAATGCTTCAGATAGATTGATTCTTACAAACGAGTTATACAGTGGCAAAGTTAAATTTTCACCTGTCCAGTTAGCCAGGATAGAAGGTGTTATCCTTAACAATAGCATGCCTCCGGCTTTATATCTCTCTATGCATTGGAACGATAGTTTAGATACAGAAGAACAACAAACAATTCTTGACTGGATTAAAGAAGAGCGTAGTCATTTAGCCTGGAGCCATGATTCAACCAGTACATTAAAAGGTGAACCTATACAACCTTTACCTTTGACAGTAGAACTTGACGCCCAAAAAGTTGCACTGGGTCAGCATCTATTTCATGACACCTTACTTTCTGGCGACAATACATTGAGTTGTGCATCCTGCCATGACTTAACTAAAGGCGGTACAGATCAAGCAAAAGTGGCGACTGGCATTAACGGACAACAAGGACCGATTAATTCTCCAACGGTCTATAATGCCATGTATAACCTAGCGCAATTTTGGGATGGTCGAGCCAAAGACTTACAAGCACAAGCCGCTGGCCCTGTTGCCAACCCGGGTGAAATGGGTGCTCAATGGGATACTGTAATTGAAAAACTGAAGCGGGTACCTGAATATACAAATGCCTTTGCTTCCCTATATCCGCTACAAGGTTTAAGTAAAGAAACAGTCACAGAGACTATTGCAACATATGAACAATCATTGGTGACATCAAACTCTCTTTTTGATCAGTACTTGCGTGGAAATAACAACGCCCTGACCAGTAATGAGAAAGCGGGCTATGAATTATTCAAAGTTAATTGTGCTTCTTGTCATAGTGGCCCAGCATTAGGCGGTTTATCATTTGAAAAAATGGGCGTGAAACAAAATTATTTTATGTTACGAGGGGGTCAATTAACAGAGGCCGATCAAGGTCGTTTTAACGTTACCAAAGATGAAAAAGATCGTCATTTTTTTAAGGTACCCGTACTGCGTAATATCGAATTTACCGCACATTACTTTCATGATGGATCTGTCAGCAATTTAGCAGATGCCGTTAAAATCATGGCTAAAGTACAGCGAAATAAAAACCTGACTGAGGTTGAAACTAATAACTTAGTGGAGTTTTTAAAAACGTTAACGGGTGAATACAACGACAAACCGATTACAAAGTTAACCAAAGATGATATTAAATAAATACATCACCTCATCATGGCAAAAATTTTAATTGTAGGCTGTGGGTCGATAGGGATGCAACTAGCTAATACCCTATCGGCTACAGGACATCAGGTCACTGGACTAAAAAGGCATCCACCCAGTCGAGTAACTGATGATATCAATTACTTTACCGCCGATATAACTGTTTCAGATCAATTAAATGATCTACCTACTGATTTTGAAATAGTCTACTTCATCGTGTCACCTGATGGTCGTAATGAAGAAAGTTATCGAACTATTTATGAAACTGGACTCGATAACTTAATCTCAAGACTTTCACTGTCTGGCTCACCCGCTCGTTGGATTTTTGTATCATCCACCAGTGTTTATGGTCAAACACAAGGCGAATGGGTCGACGAAAAATCGATTACAGACCCCATAAACAGAACCAGTCAGTTAATTAGACAGGCTG
>SESC01000197.1_pt1 | contig 24522 bp, 20 predicted proteins | sample 3171431 | NCBI WGS metagenome assembly SESC01 (sample SAMN06051868, study PRJNA518727) | freshwater metagenome | biome: subpolar coniferous forest; feature: holomictic lake; material: water; isolation source: holomictic Lake 227, 8 m depth | place: Canada: near Kenora, Ontario | collected... | reverse complement strand
AGATAGCGAGATTTCATTGCCCTTTAAGCCCCGTGGATAACCTGTCCCATCCCATTTTTCATGATGTCCGCCAGCAATTTGAATGGCCTTCTTCACTACCCCCTGATCACCCCCAACCTCAATATCTGCCGACGATAGAACCGCCTCACCAATAGCGGCATGAGACTTCATTATTTGCCATTCTTCATCACTTAGGCGTCCCATCTTATTCAAGATATTGTCGGGTATACCTACCTTACCTATGTCGTGCAAAGGGGCTGCCTTGTACAAAGTGTCGATACATTGATCATTTAACTCTTTTACATAGTGCCCCATCATCCTAAGCCTTAAGGCTAGACTTTTGACGTAGTTTTGAGTACGAATAATATGATTTCCTGTTTCGTTATCACGGGCTAATGCCAAAGCGTTAAGCGTCATGAGCATTTGCTTTTCTGTATTCTGGGCATGAACCTTTTCATTCAAAGTAAAAAGACTCACGATCGACCGATGAATCCCCATAAAGATTAAGCTATAGGGAGCTAAGAATAGGTAATGCCAGTTATCCTGCTCCTGAGTGTGGAGCAACCACTCTGAACTAACGGCTTGCGAATCAAAAGCCAAGAAACCCATTCTTAGGATTGGTAGTGCTAACTGGATCATTAGCAGGAATGTTAAGACCCGAAAAGGACTCCAATCATGAAGCCTTAAAATCAGCAGATCCTCCACTAAAACCCAGACACTCAATATGCCAATAAGACACAGCACTTGCACAAGATGGACATAAGAAGCTCCATAAGAAACAAGAACCTCTAAAGTAAAGTTAAGAACAAAAACTAAGGCTGATAACCCCGCAATAAACTGCAAAGGACGTGAAGCAATATTGAGTTGAATGCCCCTTTGCTGTGATGAGGTGAAGAGTTTGGATTTCATGGGCGCAGATTTGCCTGCTTCAGAATGGGATCTACAGCTGCTTTCCACCTCACAGAACAATTGGGGTCTAATTTGTCACAACTATCTGCCCAAGCAGGAAATGATTGCTCCAATGCAAACTTTCGCATGAAGAGCTTATCGCCTTCAGTAACGGGAGTCTGAATCAGCTTGTACTTAACGCCTAAGTCACAAGTACCATTGCCTTGCAAGCAATCTGATGCTTGAGTATTTAATTGCTCAGAATAGATCCAAGCCTGATCAATATAGGCATTGATAGCGCCTTGCAATTGCCGTTTTTGGCTTTCACTAAACTTATTCCATGTATCAAGTCGAATCGCTATGCCATTCGTTCCCATTTGAGTGGCGATAGGATATATGTACGTTAAATATGCGGGCCACTTAGCTGAATATGCTGAGGTTTGACTGGTGATAGCACAATCAGCCATGTTTGAAGATAGCGCCTCCGCTACCTGATCAAAAGGAATCACTACAGGAATACCTCCTTGTGATTTTATCAATGCATCATAGGCCGAAGATCCAACACGAACCTTGAGCCCTTTGAGATCGGAGAGTCGATGGATTGGTTTATTGCAAAAGATCACTTGTGGGCCAAATGTCCATAAACCTAAAAGCTTCACCCCAAATCGTTGCTGTAAATTCTCATCAATGACGGCCCCATAAGCTTCTGCTACTTTACGCGCTGTTTGGAAATCAGGATTAAGCCCTGGCAAGTCAACTCCGACAATGCTGGGCTCTTCTTGGCCATTCTGTAAAAACCTCAAGGAGACCATATCAAACATACCGCTCTTTAACATGGCAAGCTGATAGTTATCTTTAAACCCCAACTTATCGACTGTACGATAGTCAACTTTGATAGGTAGGCCAGTTTTCTCTTTGAGGGATTCAAAGAATGGTTGCTCTAAGTTCTTTTGGATAGGCCCTGTCATTGATGGCTGCCCAACCACTCTGAGATTGATCACATCAACAGCATTCCAAGCATAAACAAAACCGCCAAGAATGATGCCTAGGATAATAAGTCGCTTCACGACTGATGTGATCCGAATGAATTCATAAAGGGATATTTAATTTAAGGGACTTAGGTCTTAAAAGAATAGTTAGTTTAGTTAATACTAATTCCTAGCATTATTACCTAGAAAGCAGTATATCTCTACCAGTATCAGGACCACATTAGAGGATAACCAAACGTCCCTTACTGGCCGATTTGAGCCATTTGGGTCAAATCAGTTAATTGGGCGCTTCTCGACCCTAAGCGGTCATCAGACCTTTAATCCTAAAAATGCGCAAGAACTTTAAGACTGTGTATTAGATACATCTCACGAAGATGCTTTTGCTGGGTAGGGTTGATTTTTAAGCCCTCTGAGAAATATCGCTCAATTGTTCCGTACCGGCTATACATTTCATCAAAAGAGGCTTCTAAGTACTTTTGCTTCACGCCAAAGAGCGCTGATGGAATGCCAGGATCGCCACCCCCCGCAATAAATGCACCGATCTCTTTCTGGTGCATTGGTAATAAATAGTTGTTACTACGTAAGTAATCAGCTAACACCTCATCTTTAGGCACACCAAGGAAGGTTAGCAAGGCTGCAGCCCCCCACCCCGTCCTATCCTTACCATTTGTACAGTGAAAGACTCCAGGCAAATTAGCAGCATCCGACAATGATAGAAAGAGAATTCGATACGACTGTTGTGCACTCGAAAGCGAAACAAAATCCCGGTAAAGCCTAACAAAACTAGCCTCAACCCCTTTTGCTCCACCTAATTTTTGACTCGCTAATTTGGGGTTTTGGAAAAGCTCACCTATTTGATCGGGGGTTACGATTAAGTCCTCATCCGCCATGACGTTAAGTCGAACATACTTCATCTCTGGGGGAATCTTATCGGGCTGCGCGCTAATCTCAGCTGGTGTGCGTAAGTCGTAATCAGTCTTTAATTTGAGCGCCTGCAGTTTAATTAAATTTGCTGAATCCATAGTGTAGAACTCATTGGAGCGATAGACTTTTCCCCTCGCTACAACATCCCCACCGCTAGTTACATACCCGCCAAGATCGCGCAGATTAGGCACAGGGCCAATATCCAGAAAGATCCCTAGACTTTGCCCCGGAGCCAAGATTGTTGAGGGTGCTTGTGCCAAAGCAAGCGGTCCCATGCAACAGCTAGCAAGGACAAATACATATTTTGCAAAATGACGCCTAAAAACGTCTCGAGTCCTAGGTCCTGAAATGATGAAGTCGTTCATGTAGGAAATCGATTTTTAAGTACCTTAACCATGGTGGGGCTCAAGGGCTTGAATAATTCAGCGTTGTAAGAGGCTGAATACGACACTCCTCTAATATCTCCATATCGAATGGATGCATCAGACGCTCCATTCTGCGGCCGCGTTGGATCCATTGAGCTAACAGGTATAACTCCGAATGCACGCTCTACATTAGGCGTATTTGGTCGCATATCATTTTGTAAGATTTGCTGAGCTGCAATTGCCATACGCCTTCCACTTTCAGCAGGCGTTCCCTCACGTACTGCAGGATCAACATTCACAGTCACAATAGAGATGCTGTAATCACTATTAAGATAGACCTGTAGTGTACGAAACTGTTGTGGGAAGTCGTGCAAAGAACTGGTTTCTATTTGCCAAAACCCATGCTCTGCGGGAGCGCCTAGAGGCGCCTTGAATGCCTTGACCGTATTGACATGGCGGTGACCCGCTAGCCAACATAAAACCTGGCCATTGGCCTGAATTTCAGAAACCAATTCAGCGAGAGCGATAGCATTTTTTAACTTTGCATGAGGGTCACGGGTTGACTCCCACCACTCCATCTCACTTCCAATGGGTGCTACTGCAAGTGGAACGTGCGATGCAATGATCACCAGCTCATGTCTTTTCTTTGCAAGATTTAATTGTGAGCGTAACCATTTAACCCGGGTGGCGCTTAAATAACCGTGCCCATGAATATCATGACTGCCATCTTTGGGATCCTGAACATTATCCAAAATAATCATTCGTAAGGGTATATCGGCTTTTGGCAAAAAACTGTAGCAAGAAAATCCAGACTCCTCCTTTTCATAGTTGGGATCTACTAAATGAAATCCATGGCCGCGAGGTAAAGAACTGGTGTTAAAAAATTCAGCAATCCACTCTTTCTTTGTAAGCGAGCGGCGATTCAGGTTTGAAGAAATGGTGGGCTGCTTTAAAAAAGCACTGACTGGTCCAGCATCAATGATTTCTCCATATTCAGTTGCACCGTTGATCGTACCCATGTAATAGACTGGCGACTTTAAGCTCACTGTAGTATCAAAAAGACATGGGAAAAATGGAAAATCTTTTATAGGCTTGAGCACGTCATCTATAGCCCAGATCTGATCACTTACATAGGAGTCTCTAAGCTTCAGGCTTGGATCCGCATCAACAGATACGCTCCCGATCATAAAAAGATCGTGATTGCCATTAACTTGGTACCAAGGAATTTCGGGCAATAACCCAGCAGACTTAAAAGGCCGCTGATACGAGATGGTGTCTTGAGTGGCATCCCCACTGGTATTGGGGTAAATGACTTTGCCATCCAAAATATCCAGATACCACCGAGTCTCGTTATATTGGGTAGAGTTACAGGTATCCCCCAAGGACAACCCAAAATCAAATGCGTGGGTTGAATGCAGCGCATTTGCAGTTTGAATCGCGGCATCAAGAACCTGGGTAGTGGTTAACATCGTCGGCGAATAGATTGAGGTCATGGGTGCGCCAAATTCAGCATCCAATTGTTGAATTGCAATGAGTTGATTGCCGGCCTGCTTGTCTGTTAAATGTATATCGCTGATCGTAAAGAATGAACTCAAGCGATGAAGTCTCTCGATACCTGTAGTTTTGTAGCCCACCGGCATTAAGTCAAAGCGTCGCTCGATTGGCAGACCAGGGCCATAGGCATAGTTGCCATATTGATATTTTTTATATTGGCTTACACAATGCAATTCAGTAGGGGCAAGTCCTTTTCCCGAGGCTGGAGATTTGACTAACTCTGGAATTGAAAAAGAAAGCATGCGCTCTACTGTTGTTTTGACCTCGCTATCAATTTTGTAGGTAGTGAATGTCTCATTTTTCTCACCCAAACACCATCCAGAGTAAGACATCACAATACTTCCGATGGAGTACTGCATGAATAGGCGACGTGAAAAATGATGCGCTATCCCCTCTTGGGGCTTGCCTTCTTGAGGCGCATCCAATTGAACTTTCATGATGCCCTTATGTGTTTTGTATTAGCTTTGCTTATAAACAACGATGTAATCTTGAATATTGTTCGCACCTACATACAAATCCTATTCCTCCAATTTTCCTTAGGTTTGATCTAAATCAAATCACTTGTGGATATATGGAGGTCAATTCTTTTTTGATACTGTGGAATCGTGGTTAGCTAGCAAACGAGATTGCGTGAATAGCTACGTTCGGCCCAATGGAGGCCATAGGACCAAATGGGAATGGTAGCGGTGGCTAAAAACCACTCCTTATTAGCTTAGGTCTTTTTGATTTCTGCAATCACTGGGGCATGATCAGAAGGCTGTTCCCAGGTACGTGGCTCTTTATCGATGATACTGGCACTGCATTTTTCTTTGAGTGCTTCGCTCAGCAAGATGTGGTCGATCCTCATCCCTGCATTACGTCTAAAACCCATCATCCGGTAATCCCACCAGCTAAACGCTTTAGGGGCTTGCTCGAACATCCGGAAGGAGTCTTCAAATCCTAGTTTCAGTAAATCCTGAAAAGCTGTTCTCTCTTGTGGCGAAACAAGATTCTGCCCTTCCCACGCTTTAGGGTCATGCACATCAGCATCTTGCGGAGCGATATTGAAATCACCTAAGAGCGCTAAACGCTGATTCTGCTGTAGTTCTTTTGTTAGCCAAGACTGTAATGCGTTTAGCCAGTTGAGTTTGTAAGCAAACTTCTCGCTTTCAGGTGACTGTCCGTTCGGAAAATACGCAGATACCAATCTTATCGGTTGCGTTTCCTTGAAACACACTGTGGCAGCTAAGATGCGCTGCTGCTCATCAGCATGATCAGGAATATTTCTAATAGGTTTTAGAAAAGTGGTCTCTAGATCGGTTGCAATAGGCGCTAAGGCAGCACGCCTCACAATAATGGCGACGCCATTGTATGTCTTTTGGCCAGCAGCAAGACTCAGATAGCCAGCCTCTTCTAGTTCCTTGTGGGGATACTTATCATCGGTGAGCTTGAGTTCTTGCAAGCACAAAGCATCAATCGGTTTCTTAGCCTTTTCTTGATCACTCAACCAACGGAGAACGTGTGGCAAGCGAACTTTTAAAGAGTTCACATTCCACGCCGCTATCCGAACTGAATCAGTCATCTATACCCAATTCTTGCAATTTACGAGTAATCGTATTGCGGCCAATACCAAGACGTTGTGCTGCTTCAACTCTTCTGCCACGCGTCACTTCTAAAGCGGCTTGCAAAACCGCTTTTTCAAATTTAGCGCACAGAGCGTCATAAACATTCTTGTCACCGTCTTGCAACATCTTGGCAGCGAGGCGACTTAAGCCAGCCTCCCAATCCACCGCTCCACCTCGTGATACAGCTACTCCCGCTTGAGAAGTGTCTCCCTGAGGAGTCATCGGTTGATCATTGACCTCGGCCAAGATATCACCCGGCAGATCGCTGACACCAATTACATTAGAAGGCGTCATCACTGTAAGCCAATGGCACAGGTTCTCTAATTGACGCACGTTACCAGGGAAAGACATCTGTCCGATATCTTTCAGAACCTCATCAGAAAGCTTCTTAGGTTCAACACCCAGAGATTTGGCACAGCTGAGCATAAAGTGACGAGCGAGTAAGGGGATATCTTCGGCACGCTCACGTAATGGCGGCATACGCAAACGAATCAGATTGAGACGGTGCAATAAATCTTCTCTGAAGAATCCAGCAGCAACGCGTGACTCTAAATTTTGATGGGTGGACGCAATGATTCTGACATTCACCTTAATGGGGTCTTGACCGCCAACTCGATAGAAATGGCCATCCGTTAGGGCTCGCAATAGGCGAGTCTGTAAGTCAAATGGCAAATCACCAATTTCATCTAGGAATAAGGTACCGCCATCAGCCTGCTCAAAGCGACCACGACGCAGCGTTTGCGCCCCTGGAAAGGCACCACGCTCATGGCCAAACAATTCAGATTCCAATAGATCTTTTGGAACCGCTGCTGTGCTGAGCGATACAAATGGACCTCTAGCACGCGGGCTATGCTTGTGGAGCGCCAAACCGACTAACTCTTTACCAGTACCAGATTCGCCGGTAATCAATACAGTGGCATGTGACTGCGCTAAGCGACCAATAGCACGAAACACTTCTTGCATCGCTGGAGCCTGACCAATGATTTCGCTAGCGTCTTGAACAAAAGCGCTTAAGTCTTTAGTGCCCGATTGATTGCGATCACTTTGTTCAATAGCACGGTGAATCAGTTCAATCGCCTTTTCTAAATCAAATGGTTTAGTGAGGTATTCAAAAGCACCGCCTTGAAAAGAAGATACGGCAGAATCCAAATCTGAATAGGCGGTCATGATGATGACCGGCAATTGTGGATGGCTCTGTTTGACGTGCTGCAATAGCTCCAAGCCATTGCCGCGCGGCATCCGGATGTCGGAGATCAATACTTGAGGTGACTCTTTCTCAAGGGCATTGAGGACATCATTTGGGTTTGAAAAACTCTTATGGGGAATATTTTCACGTGTGAGAGCCTTCTCTAACACCCAACGAATAGACTGATCATCATCGACGATCCAAATTGGTTTCATGATTATTTCTCCCGCTTACGATATGGAATCTGAATATGAAAATCTGTACGCCCAGGACGGCTATCACAAGAGATAGAGCCCTGATGCTGCTGAACAAAAGTTTGTGCCAGGGTAAGACCAAGTCCACTGCCGCCTTCCCTTCCTGAGACCAGAGGAAAAAAGATGCGCTCTCGAATATCTTCTGGAATGCCAGGCCCGTTATCAATGACCTGTAAATCCATTGCCAACTTATAACGCTGTTTAGCAATCGTGACTGAACGGGCAACCCGAGTCTTTAACTCTATCTGGGCAGTCCCAGCGGCAATTTCATCTGAAAGTGCTTGGGCTGCGTTATGCGCAATATTGAGTACCGCCTGAATGAGTTGCTCACGATCCCCAAGGAGATCGGGAAGACTCGTGTCGTAGTTGCGAATGATCCGAAGCCCTTTAGGGAACTCCGCCAATACCAAACTACGAACGCGCTCTAAGGCCTCATGGACGTTAAACGCTTCTATGACGTGTGCTTTACGGTGTGGCGCTAAAAGGCGATCTACTAATGTTTGTAGCCGATCGGATTCTTTAATGATGACTTGGGTATATTCCCTCAAGCCTTTTTCTGGGAGCTCAAACTCTAGAAGCTGTGCCGCCCCACGAATGCCACCCAAAGGGTTTTTGATTTCATGCGCTAAGTTCCGCATGAGTTCCTTATTTGCTTCTACTTGTTGTGTAACGCGCTCGTCACGCTCACTTCGAAGTTGCTGATCGATCGGAAACCATTCCATCATCAGCAGATCCGGATCGTCAAACATCGCGATGACTACGTGCGCAGGTGTTGATTCGTGATGAATGCTACCCGGCATAGAATGCAAAACCATTTCTTGACGTTGCGCTATGACTTGACCGCTCCGCACTTCCTCAATCATGGAGTTTAAAGGTGCGTTATCCCCAAACAAATCGTGCACGGACTGCCCCTCAAGTGATTTACGCGACAAATCCAGCGCTGCTTCAGCAGCCGGATTAACATAAACCAATTGTTGGTTCTCCGCCTCAAATACCAAGATGGCATTAGGCATCTGATCAAGCAATGTCGGAAAAAAAGGAGCAGCCGAAGCTGCTCCCTTGAACGAATTGCGCAACAGTCCTGCGCTCAAGTTCTCTCCTTCGCTTACAGGGAGTAGTACATATCAAATTCGATAGGATGAGTAGTCATACGGAAACGTGTGACATCTTCCATCTTCAAATTGATATACGCATCAATCATGGATTCAGTAAATACACCACCACGAGTTAAGAACTCATGATCTTTCTTCAAAGCTTCCAAAGCCTCTTCCAAGCTTGCGCAAACGGTTGGGATCTTTGCATCTTCTTCTGGTGGCAAGTCATACAAGTTCTTGTCAGCGGCTTCACCTGGGTGAATCTTGTTCTGAACACCATCCAAGCCAGCCATCAACAAGGCAGAGAATGCCAAGTATGGGTTAGCCAATGGATCAGGGAAGCGAGTCTCAATACGACGACCCTTAGGACTGGAAACGTGTGGAATACGAATCGAAGCAGAACGGTTACGTGCAGAGTAAGCCAACTTCACTGGCGCCTCAAAGCCTGGAACCAAACGCTTGTATGAGTTTGTACCTGGATTGGTAATCGCGTTCAATGCTTTAGCGTGCTTGATAATGCCGCCGATGTAGTAGAGAGCAAACTCTGACAAACCAGCATAACCATTACCGGCAAACAAGTTCTCGCCATTCTTCCAAACGGATTGGTGAACGTGCATACCAGAACCGTTATCGCCAACTACTGGCTTAGGCATGAAGGTTGCTGTTTTGCCATATGCATGAGCAACGTTTTGAATGACGTACTTCTGCCAGATAGTCCAGTCAGCGCGCTGTGTCAATGTGCTGAACTTCGTACCCAATTCGTTTTGGCCTTGACCAGCAACTTCATGGTGATGTACTTCGACAGGAATGCCCAGGGATTCAAGAATCAAACACATTTCAGAACGCATGTCGTGGAATGTATCTACAGGAGCAACTGGGAAATAACCACCCTTTTTACCTGGACGGTGGCCTGTGTTACCGCCTTCGATTTCTGCAGCAGAAGACCATGGCGCTTCTTCGGAATCAATCTTCACGAAGCAACCTTGCATATCAGCACCCCAACGGACGCCATCAAAAATAAAGAATTCTGGCTCTGGACCAAAGTAAGCTGCATCACCTAGACCGGTGCTCTTCAAATAAGCTTCAGCACGTTTAGCGATAGAACGTGGGTCACGATCGTAACCTTTGCCATCAGATGGCTCGATCACGTCACATGTGATGACCAATGTTGACTCTTCATAGAATGGGTCAATGTAGCAAGCTGTTGGATCAGGCATCAACAACATGTCAGAAGCTTCAATACCCTTCCAACCAGCGATAGAAGAACCGTCAAATGCATGACCGCTCTCAAATTTGTCTTCGTCAAAATGGGAGATAGGTACTGTTGTGTGTTGTTCTTTGCCCTTTGTATCTACAAAGCGGAAATCAACGAAAGTACATTCTTTCTCTTTAACTAACTTCATCACATCAGCGACGGTCTTGGTTGTCATGCAACTCTCCTCTATTAACTAAATTTGGAATTCAAAACTTAAGGCATTCACCCTTGTTCATTCCAGGCATCAAACATGCCTAATGGATGTATGTAATTTACTGAAGCAAACAAGTGGGATGTCTCATTATTGCACTATTTAAGTGCTCAAATACCCCTTGTACGGCAGAAAAATGGCTTAATGCACCAGTTTAGTGCTATCTACCGCTAGCTAAGATCATGAATTTCATAACCCAGTTCTTGCGTGCCCGTTCGAAGGGCATTCCAAGCGCTATCCAGTAGATTGGCGTTGCCCTTAATACCCAATTCGATATGCCGCTCCGCAAAAACACCGCCCTTAGAGGGGTCTCCTACAGACGGCAGGCTAAAGACCTTCACCCCAGGGAAATTGGCCTCGATGCGCTCCATTAGCGGGGTTAAAGCAGACTCCACCCCCTTGGGAACGATAAAGCTCTGCTCAGCCCAGTTTTCTTGATGAAAAAGATCTTTGTAATAGGTATCTAAACACCAGGCCATCATGGGTGCCGCCATCACTGGAAATCCTGGGACAAAGTGATGCTCTTTAATCCTAAAGCCTGGAATCTGGTTATAAGGATTGGGGATGATGTCGCTACCGAGCGGAAATTCACCCATTTTGAAACGGTGTTGATTCTCGGGCGTGTTCAAGTCCGCTTTAATGGGATCACCCTCTGCCGTCGACTGAATCCGGCCTGCAATCAGCTCTCCAGCGGTAGGATGTAATTCTGTTTTAGTACCTAAAGCTAAAGCAGCACATTGACGAGTGTGATCATCTGGTGTGGCACCAATACCACCAGTGCTAAAAACCACATCACCACTCGCAAAACTATCTTTGAGTATCGCGGTAATTTGCTCGGGATCATCGGCCACATATCTTGCCCAAGAAAGACTTAAGCCTCTCTCCGTTAAGAGTTCGATCAATTTACTGAAGTGCTTATCTTGGCGACGACCGGATAGGATCTCATCACCAATCACAATCAAACCAAAGCGCCGTGCTGCGCTTGCAGGAACATCAATAGAAACTGTTTTAACTGCATCAACCATGATAAGGAAGCTCCGATTCAATAACGCGTGTTTCGACGGTGAGCGCTTTCTCCAACTCCTCACGTCGCAATTCTTTTAGCGCCGCCAATAAGAAATGGCTAAACCACAGTGCGGCAAAGACGAAGATCAAAGAGTAGATCCAAACAGCGATAAAACTCACCACAGGAAATAACACGAGCGCTAGGGCAGATGTTGCCCAGAAGAATGTCGGCACCGCACCCAATAAACCAGAAACGATTCCCATCGACAGCAAAGACCAGCGATATTTTTCAAGCAGAAGATCACGCTCCTCTACGCTGGCATGTTTTGCCAATACGTCATACGACATTAAACGCATGGTTAACCAGCCCCAGAGCAATGGCGGCAGCACAGCCACCAAGGGTGGCATCCACCACACCGGCAATGTCAGCATGACTAACGCTAAACAAATCAATGCGGACCACAGGGTGTAAAAAAGACTTCCCAGTAAACCACCGCCACGTTTGCATTCCAAATCCTTGTAGGCCGATTGGCGTGCAACCGTCTTCACAATGGCAGGAACGGTTGTAAACGCAATGAGTACCAACAAGCTGATGCAGATGAGTGGAATTAGCAGCATCACGAAAAATAAAGGGGCAATCCATGCTCTGGCATTTTCAAAGCCAGCCCAGATTAAGCCATCCTGAATCCAACTGGTAAACATCGATGTTGTGAGAAAGGTGCTGAGCATTTCTAGGGCGGGAGTCCAAGTGAGCCAGATCGTGCAACCCCATAACACTGACACAATCAGAAAGGGGCGCAAACTCAACCACATCATGCGCGGATGCATTGTACCCACAAGCGCTAAGCCAAAGGATTTGATCACTTGCTGCAAATCTTCCATAAAACTCCTATATACCAAGTATTGATACTACTTGCGCAGCGATTTTTTAATCTCTCGAAGCGAGAGCACAAAGCATTGCCATTGCTGAATTAAAAGATTATTGGAAACGGATAAGTCTCTCACTCCGGTTGGATAGATCTCCTTGGGGAAGATGGCCGTTTTAAATAAGACATCCCACCAAGGAAACAGAATTCCAAAATTGCATCCGCCTAAGACTCCGGGCTTACCTATCACTTCATGACCATAGCCAACAGCGTGGTGCATGCGATGAAACATCGGGGATATTAAGACATGCTGAAATCTACCCAGGCTTACTTTGATATTGGCATGTTGCCAACTTTGAATAAATTGACTCACCACCACTAAAGCGATGAATTGGCCTGGCGACACTCCAAACAGCAAGGCAAAGAATGCAAATACCACTGCTCGCAAAACGTCGTCGAGGATGTGGTTACGATTATCGGACCATGCCGTCATGACAGTCTGGCTGTGGTGCAAAGAATGGAGTTTCCACCACCAGTTAAAGGTGTGCGAAGCGCGGTGGTATAGATACTCAACCAGATCAAGCAAGATCAGATAAATTAAAAAGCTGATGAGTGGTATGGATGTGATGGGTTCCCACCAAGATTCAACATTGAGACGCTCAAAGCGAAAGTCGTGCAAGATCGAGTCCATCTCAAAAAAGAATCCTGATAAAGCAATGAATATCAGACCATGAAAAATACCAAGGCGATGAAATAAGGTGTACATCACGTCGGCCTTTGTAGCCGTAGCGAAACGCTCTTGGGTTTCTGCTGGTGCAATGCGCTCCCAGACTCTTAGAACTACGATGATTAACAAGATCTGGATGCAACCAAACAAAAACCAATCTAATCCATCAAACGCATCTTCCGCCCAACCCATGAGGTTGAAATGGTACAAGATAGGCGCAAGGATATTGTCGAACAAGCACTCTTGTACGGCAGCATATCCTGCTGATATCGGCGTGGTGATGAAGCTCAAATCCATGGCTTATTGTGGACTAATTGCCTTACTTTGGCAGGGTAGCAAAACAAAAACCGCGATTCTTCAGATTGATAATCAATTGCTCGAGAACTGCTGGGGCCCAAGGGTCTTTTCTAGACCAAATCCCTAGATGCGCCATAGCGATGTCGCCATCCTGAAGATTGCGGCTCGCCTTTTCTAATAAGACTGAATTGGGGTGTACTTTGGAATCAAGCTCATCCCCCAAAAATCCAGCATGGTTCCAGCCAATATGCTGGTAACCACACTGATTACCCATATTGATTAGACGTGGGGAAGTCTTTCCCCCAGGTGCACGCCAAATTTTTTGAATCGATGAGCCCGTCAACTCCTTAAAGCGATCGTCCACCCTGCGAATCTCTCTACAAAAACTGGCTTCGTTATACAGAATCGTTTCACCAGCTTTGGGACCAAATTGCGGCCTTTCAAACACATCCTTATTGGGTGCATCTTTCAGAAAGTACACATGGTCATAGGTATGACTACCAAAGTGATGCCCTTCTCGCAAACGATCTTGCCAGAATGACTTCCAAGAATCGTCTAAAGCAAAATCGCCACGACTGGTTTTTTCATTGGCAAGAAAAAAGGTGGCTTTAACATGTTGACGATTGAGCACATCAGATACCAGTTGCGCAACTGACATATTGCCCGTATCAAAGCTAAGGTAAACAGTCTTATTGCAAGCAGCGCCCTGGGCCAGAGCTGAAAAAGAACAAGCTAGCGAAACGAAGAAGGCAAAAAGGCGCAACATTTATTCCCAAGCAGCCCGCGGTGTAAAGAAAACGCCATGAGGAGATTTTCCAACAGGAATCGTGGCAATGAGCTTCATGGAAGGAATATCAATCACACCCACTTTTTTTGCAAAACGAAATGTCACCCACATGGTTTTTCCATCGGGCGTGATTTCCATATCGTCTGGGCCAGAAGGTAGGCCTGTGATGTCACCTACTTTTTCAAGAGTCTGCATATTGATTAAGCTAATCGTAGAAGCAATGCGATTACTCACAAAAACTTGCTTCTTATCGCCTAAAGGACGGAAGTTATGCGCCCCTTTACCAGTCAAGATGCGTTTGACTTCTTTGCGATTTTTCCAATCGATCACTTGCACATTATCTTCACCAGTAATGCCAACCAATAAATACTGATCGCCTGGCGTCATCCACAAGCCTGCAGGTGTGTTACCTGTTGGCATTTTCCAAAGCAGTGTCTGTGTTGCTAAATCAATCGCAGCCAGTTCGCTCGAGTCTTGTAATGTGATAAAAGCAATCTTGCTATCGGATGTATAGGCAATGTGACTTGGTGTCTTCGCCAACTTAATCGTTTTGGCGAGTTTTAAATTGGCACCATCAGCTGCATAAATGTCAACGCGATCTAAACGATTGCCGTTAGCAATAAACCATTTATGGTTTGGTGAATAGCCGATTTGGTAAGGGTCAATAATCTCCGGAATTTTTCCAGTCAATTCTCCGTTGACTGGATTCATTAACTGAACATCGTTACCCGCTGCATTGGCAATCAGAAGCGTCTTCTGATCTGGGGTGAGCATCAGGTGATGCGGTTCTTTGCCAACTGGAACTGTCTTGATGACTTTTCTGGTCGGCATATCAATCAAGCTCACACTTGCCTCAGCTGAATTCAACACGATGGCGAGTTTAGGTTCGGCCGGAGTGGGCGCTGGAGCTGAAGCTGGAATTGTTTGAGCGAAGGTCAGCGAGGCGCTGGCAATGAGGGCTAGGAAAATACCGGTCGCCAGACTGTGAAAGCGATGATTCTGATGAAATGTATACATACCCTATTGTAAGCAATCCAAGGGGGTCTAAAACCCAGATTTAGCCTAACGTAAGCTCGTCAGAACCTTTTCGAGACGCTTTAATGACATTGGCGTTGGGGTTTTTAGTTCCTGCGCATACAGGGCCACCCTGAGCTCTTCCAGCTGCCAGCGAAAGTCTTGCAAGGCTTGATCTTCCACCATGGCATAAGAGGCTGAACCCTTGCTGCCTTGAAGTAATTTTTGCCAAGGACGCTGAACGGACTCCCAGTCCTTTTGGCATTGGGCATCACGACTTGGGTTGGCGCGCAACTTATCGATCCTCATCGCCACCCCCTTTAAATAGCGCGGCAGATGCACTAGTTGCATGTAGGGGATATCAGATACAAATTTTGGGAACACCAAACCTTGAATCTGCGTCTGAATATCCGCATGGGCTGCAGTAGAAGCTGCCTTTGCTTGGGGGAGTTTTTTCTGTAGGTCTGCGTATGCCTGTAAGGCATTAAGGGCATGGCGAGAAATCTCCTGGGCAATCAACGCTAAACGCGGCTTACCTTCTTGGAGGCGCGACTCAAACAGGCTTGCACTAGTTGGTAACGGGTCCATTAAAAAGGCTCGCTCAACCGCCAAGTTCAGAATCTGCTCTATCAAGTTATCAACAGACCCCACATTAATAAATAAAAGACCCAATTCACGAATGCCTGGTAATTGCTTTTGCAAAGCCTTCAGGGTTTCTTTATTCGATATGGAGAAGAGGCGACGCAATCCTTGCCAGTGCTGCTTTCTGGCTTCCACCAAGTCATCAAACACTTCTAAGTCACATGCATCGATACGGTCTACGAGCGCAGGATATCCAAATAAGGTTCGATTTCCTTTTTGAATCTCCAAGGTTTCTGGCAGCTCACCAAACTCCCAAGACTTATAGCCACCCTGCTCGACTTTACGAGCGGCGTCTCCTGGGGATGCCTTTCCCAATACTGTTGCTGGCTTAGCCTCAACGCCAAGCTCGACCTGTGCGGCCTCTTGAGCAATCGCCTGAAAGGCGCTTCTAGCAGTCTCACCATATTCGGCGCGCAAACGAGATAAGTTACGCTCCACATCTAATTGACGACCATGCTCATCAATCAGGCGATAGTTCATGGATGAATGGGCTGGCAACGCTTCTGGCCTAAAGTCTGTGCGCTTGATCTCCAAACCTTTTTCTTTGCGAATATCGGCAATCAAGCTATCTAAATAATCTCCCACACCAAAGTGCTTTTCTTCGAGCATGCGCTCCAAAAAGGACTTGGCATATTCTGGCAACGGTACGCAGTGGCGCCGCAGTTTCTGCGGCAAGGACTTCAGCAATAACAAAGTCTTTTCTTCACACATACCAGGTACTAGCCATTCACAGCGACGGCCATCCACCTGATTTAACAGCGTGAGTGGCACTACCAGCGTTACACCATCCTTGGGGCTGCCAGGCTCGAAGTGGTAGGTCATCCCCAACTCTGTACCGCCTACCATCATCTTTTTGGGGTAACGATCCACCGTAATGCCCGCTGCTTCATGGCGCATCAAATCCGCTTTTGCTAGGCGCAGCTGAGTATCAGGTTTTTCACCGCTTGGATCTGGCTTTTTCAACCAGACCTTCATGCCTTCTCTACTGGAAACACTGTTTGGTATGCGCGAGTCATAAAAAGCGAAGAGCAATTCATCATCGACCAAGACGTCAGGCCTACGTGAACGATGCTCCAGAGCCTCAATGTCTTTGATGAGTCTGCGGTTGTGCCAAAAGAATCCAAAACAGTCTGGATATTTTTTCTTAGCATCGGTCTCGGTCTCACGCTCAAGCCCTGGAGAATCCATCCGACCAAACATTTCTTCTTGAACCAATGCTTGGCGTATAAATAGTTCGCGCGCCATCACGGGGTCATGGGGCTCATAGCGCACTCGCCTACCGTGATAAATCGGCAAGCCATACAAAGTGCCCCGTTCAAAGGCCATGACTTCGCCTTGGCGGTTATCCCAAAATGGGTCGCTTAAGGACTTAATGAGGCGATGCGCTGCTACACGCTCAACCCACTGCGGTTCGATCTTGGCAATCGTGCGAGCGTACATCCGATTGGTCTCTTGCAGCTCACCTGCCAAAATCCACGCACCCGCTTTCTTGCCAATGGTTGAGCCAGGCCAAATAAATGGCCGTATCCCTCTAGCGCCGATATAGCCGCCAGTCTTACTACCGCGCTCTTGTGATTTTTCGTCTTCTTCTTTTTTGGCCACATAACCTAGCAAGCCGGTTAGCAGCGATAAGTGAATTTGTTCATACGTTGCGGCTAGGCCGTTTTCTTTCCAACCCTTCTCACCCAACATCGTATGCAATTGACCATACACGTCGCGCCACTCTCGTAAGCGACGCGGTGACAGGAATTTACTTCTACAGAGGGTTTCTAATTGGCGATTGCTATGTTTATGTTGCAAGGCGTCTTGATACCAATCCCAGAGTTTTACAAAACTGAGAAACTCAGAACGCTCATCGGCAAACTGCAGATGCGCTTGGTCAGCGGCTGCGGCTTGCTCAAGTGGCCTTTCGCGTGGATCCTGAGTAGCAAGCGCTGATGCAATGATGGTGACTTCACGCAATGCATTTTGATCTTTTGCTGCCAACAATATTCTGCCAATCCGAGGGTCTAATGGTAGATCAGCGAGCTGCTTACCGATTGCAGTAAGCCTGAAGTTATTGTTAAGGTCTTTTCCTTCGGCATCTTGCGCTTCATCATATTCAATGGCGCCCAACTCATCTAATAGCTGGACACCATCTGCAATTGCTCTACCCAATGGTTTATCAATAAAGGGAAACTCTGCAATCTTCGGCAGGTGCAATGCGCTCATGCGCAGCAAGACTGCGGCTAATGAACTGCGTAAGATTTCTGGATCAGTAAATTTAGGTCGGGCAAGATAATCTAGCTCGCTATATAGACGAATACAAATACCATCTGAAACACGTCCGCAACGACCCGCCCGTTGATTGGCGGCAGCTTGCGATATCGGCTCAACTTGCAGTTGCTCAACCTTATTGCGATAGGAGTAACGCTTGACCCTAGCTAAGCCACTATCAATCACATAACGAATATTCGGCACAGTTAAAGAGGTCTCAGCTACGTTCGTCGTCAAAATAATGCGGCGACCATTGCCAGGACTAAAAACCCTCTCCTGCTCAGCAATAGATTGGCGTGCAAATAAACTTAAGACTTCCGGATGAAAGCGTTGGGCCAGAACATGGTCTTTGCGTAATACTTCGGCGCAATCTCGTATCTCTCGCTCACCAGGTAAGAAAACCAGTACATCGCCAGCACCGGTAGCGCCCTCACGCCATACGTTGGCAATCGCCTCAGCTACTGCATCGGGGATTTCTTTTGCTTCTTTGGATTCTTTTTTGCCGTCAGGTTTGACATCAGGCTCTAAAGGCACGTAACGCTGCTCCACTGGAAATAACCTACCGCTGACCTCAATGACGGGCGCAATCTTGCCATTGATCGTAAAGTGCTCAGCAAAGCGCTGTGCATCGATCGTGGCTGAGGTGATGATGAGCTTGAGATCGGGGCGCTTTGGCAGCAGACGCCTGAGATAACCCAAGAGAAAGTCGATATTCAGACTGCGTTCGTGTGCCTCATCAATGATCAGCGTGTCATAGGCGCGCAACTGAGGGTCTCTTTGGGTCTCGGCCAACAAGATGCCGTCAGTCATTAATTTGATGGAGGCATTCGGGCCCGTCTTATCGGAGAAGCGCACTTGGTAGCCTACATCCTGACCCATCGGTGTTCCCAGCTCTTGGGCAATGCGCTTGGCAGTAGCGGTCGCTGCAATACGACGCGGCTGGGTATGGCCTATGAGCTTGCCACCGTTCATGCTTCCTCTGCCCATATCTAGACAGATCTTCGGTAACTGAGTGGTCTTACCTGATCCTGTCTCGCCGCAAACAATCACCACCTGGTGCGACTGCAAGGCATCCTTGATGATTTGACGCTGTCCAGAGACTGGCAACTCTTCCGGAAAGCGGATCTCAAGCTTGCGCGAGGTGTTGGAAGCAGGCACAGGCTTGGCACTCTCTGGGGGTTTTTGTTGGTTTATGGGCTCTTGCACCCTATAATTTTCTCACTATGCCAACAAATGCACCAAACCCCGCTCAAAGCAGCGAAGAATCCAGCTCAAACTTTCCTTTCGTAGGCTGGCTACGCGACGTTGCGCCGTACATTCATAGCTTTCGCGAAAAGACCTTTGTTATTGCCTTTGCTGGTGAACTGGTTCAAGAAATTGGTCTTGAGAACCTGATCGAAGATATCGCCATGCTCCACGCGATGGGCATGAGAATTGTCCTTGTGCACGGCATACGCCCCCAAATTGAAGAGCAACTCATGCTCAGAAAGATTAAAAGCAAGTTTGGCAAGAGCAGCATACATGCCTATCGAATTACTGACGCCGCTGCACTTGAGTGCGTTAAAGAAGCTGCTGGTGAATTGCGTCTCGATATTGAAGCAGCATTTAGTCGTGGCTTACCAAATACCCCGATGGCAGGATCACGCATCTCTGTAATCTCGGGAAACTTTATTACGGCAATGCCAGTAGGCGTGGTTGAAGGGATTGATTACATTCATACTGGCCTCGTGCGTAAAGTAGATTCGACCTCGATCAAGTTATCTCTTGATAGCAACAAGATCGTCTTGCTTTCCCCGCTCGGATTTTCTCCAACAGGACAGGCATTTAACTTGGCATTCGAAGATGTTGCAGCTTCCACTGCTGCCGCACTAAAAGCCGATAAATTGATTTTCTTAAGCCCACATGCTGGATTGAAAGATGAAGAAGGTGATTACATCACCGAACTTTCCATGCCACAACTTCAAGAATATGTAGGCCAACATCATCAAGAGCTCGACTTGGGTATGAAGAGTTTACTCAACATCTCTGGCAGGGCGATTCGCGCTGGTGTAAGCCGCGTTCACTTCCTCCCATGCAATCAAGATGGCGCCTTATTGGAAGAATTATTTACCCACGATGGTATTGGCATGATGTTGGCGTCTTCAGATATTGAGAACTTACGTGAAGCCAACCAAGATGATGTCGGTGGTATTTTGCAACTCACTATGCCTCTTGAAGAAGAAGGCATCTTGGCTGCTCGCGGACAGGATGTGATTGAGCGCGATATTCAACGCTTTTCAGTGATTGAGCATGACCGCGTATTGTTCGGTTGCGCCGCCCTCTTCCCATTCCCTAATGGCGTTGGGGAGCTTGCCTGCTTAGCGGTTGATCCAGATGTACAGGGATCCGGTGATGGTGAGCGCTTATTAAAACGCGTCGAAATGCGTGCCAAACAAGAAGGCATCAAGCGTTTGTTTGTTCTAACCACAAGAACCGAGCACTGGTTCTTAAAGCGCGGATTCAAAAGAGCTAGCGTTGATGATTTGCCTGAAGAAAGAAAGCAAATCTACAACTGGGATCGCAAATCCATGGTCTTAACCAAAGACCTATAAGATCACATTCACAATTTATTAGCCTCACCAATAGATAATTAGTATTTAGAAAGGCATTACAGATGGCACGCATGGTTCAATGCATCAAACTCAATAAAGAGGCTGAAGGTTTAGATTTCGCTCCACTTCCAGGTGATTTGGGTAAAAAGATTTGGAATCAAGTCTCTAAAGAAGCTTGGGCAGCTTGGCTCAAACAGCAAACGATGTTGATCAATGAAAATCGCTTGAATATGGCTGACCCACGTGCACGCCAGTACTTACTAAAGCAAGTTGAAAAACATTTCTTCGAAGGTGGCGCTGACACTGCTCAAGGTTACGTTCCGCCAGCAGACTGAGAGCTGCATCCCAACAATTGATTTAGCGCAACACTTGCAACACATTCTGAAAATATATTTTCAAGACGTGTTGACTTCAGGAATTTGGAAGCATAGGATTGAATCGTGGGTTGACAGTTATAGTGTTGATTCGCATTGGCGAAAGCCACTTTAAATGAGCGCATCTATGCACTCATGGGCATCGGAACAAATTACCTTCCGATTGTCTGCGCCATGATCATCATGGCAAACAGACCCGATGGGAGATTCATTCCCCCGTCGGGTTTTTTAATTAGAGGATGATCCGCGCAACGCCGGCAGCATTACTCACCAGCAGAATGTTGGCCTTCTCTTTAGCAAACAAGCCAACGGTAATCACGCCAGCAATCTGGTTAATTTGAGACTCCATGCTTTTCGGGTCTGCAATCTTCAAGCCGGCAACATCCAAAATCCAGCCACTGTTATCTGTGACAAAAGGCTCCTGCGCCCCTTTTGCTAATCTCAATGAAACCTTGCCACCCAACTTTTCAAGCTCCCTGGTAACAACACCTTGAGCCAAAGGGATAATTTCAACGGGCAAGGCAAAGTTGCCCAAAACAGGTACTTGCTTGGAAGAATCACAAATACAAATAAATTGCTTGGCCATGGAGGCGATGATCTTTTCGCGGGTTAAGGCCCCGCCACCACCTTTAATCATGTGGCCGGCTGGATCAATTTCATCTGCGCCATCTACATAGGCAGGTAAGCCAGTGACATCATTGGGATTGAGAACCTTAAATCCATGCTTTAGTAAACGTTCAGTCGTCGCGTTAGAGCTAGAAACCGTGCCTGCAAAATGATCTTTGTGGGGCGCTAAGGCATCAATAAAGCAGTTGGCCGTAGAGCCTGTCCCAACACCCAGAACTTGCCCGGGGGCGAGCTTAAGCACTTCATCGCGAGCTGCCTCTCCCACCATTTGCTTTAACTGATCCTGATTCATGATGTAGCCAATACCCTTGTAGATTGTGGAGCAAATGCATTATTCCATCTATCATATGATATTCAGAGGCAATCCTAATAAAGAGCGTTCCGTTTCCCTATGACCAGCACTTCAACACTGAGCCAACTTAAGACTTTGACCACCGTAGTAGCGGATACGGGTGATTTTGAGCGTATGCAGGAATTTCAGCCGCAAGACGCCACCACCAACCCATCTCTCATCCTCAAAGCGGCCCAACAGAGCAACTATCAAGCCCTCGTTGCCTCAGTCAAGCAAGCCCATCCGGGCATGAAGCCTACCGATCTGGTGGATTACATCTTGGTCGCTTTTGGATTGGAGATTCTCAAGATTGTCCCTGGCCGCGTATCGACAGAAGTTGATGCTCGCCTGTCCTTTAATACCAAAGCCACCGTTGCAAAAGCTAAGCACCTAATTCAGTTATATGAATCCCATGGAATTCATCGCAAACGCGTGTTGATTAAATTAGCAGGTACCTGGGAAGGCATTGCTGCAGCAAAAGAGCTTGAGGCTGAAGGCATTCATTGCAATATGACTTTGCTCTTCTCTTTAGTTCAAGCTGCAGCTTGTGGAGCCGCTAATGCACAACTGATTTCACCATTTGTCGGACGCATTACCGATTGGTATAAAGCCAAACTGGCGAGCAACTGGAGTGATGTCGATCACGGTGGCGCCAATGATCCCGGCGTGACATCTGTCAAGCGCATCTTTCATTACTACAAGCACTTTGGCATCAAGACTGAAATTATGGGTGCCAGCTTTAGAAACACTAGCCAGATTCTGGAATTGGCTGGTTGCGACTTGCTCACGATCAGCCCAGAGCTACTTGCCGAACTGCAGACTAGCAACACAGCGGTCAATCAAAAGCTTGACCCCAGCAATGCTGCCAAGGCCTTGGCTGATGAAAATATAACAGAGCTTAAGCTTGATGAATCGAACTTCCGCCTGCAATTGAATAATGACGCCATGGCAACAGAGAAGCTTGCTGAAGGCATCCGCAATTTCTGCATCGATACAGAAAAACTAGAAGCACTACTCGCTAAATAATGGAGATTGAGGCTAATACTTATTGAGTGTCTAACACTCTACATCCAGAATCTTCTTTCGAAAGCAATGATGTTTTGCGTGCGTCGTCTCCGTAATGACCGCTACCGACCCTAAGCAGCCCATGCAGAGACAACAAAAAACCACCCGAAGGTGGCCATCTCATTCATCAATATTGAGATTAAGAAGCGGCGATTGCTTTGCGAGCTTTAGTGGCTGTCTGAACAACATGTTCATTCGAATTTAATGCGCTATCAGCACTCTTCTCTAAATTAGCATAAGCAGTATGTACAGATGAGCGAACTTGATCAAAGCCTTGGAGCGCAGCCTCAAATGCAGCCTTAAAAGAGGCTGTAAATGCCTCAGAGCCCGTGGGCGCTTTAGCAGAAGCTTCGTTCACCAAGTCATTTAATCGCTCTTTAGCATGCTCAATTGCAGAATCAGTCATTTCAATTAACTCATGATGGCTTTTACGCAATACTGAATTCACTTTAGCTTGATATGCAACAACACCAGCGGATGCCTCTTGAAGGGCATGAGCACTAAACATGGTCATAATTTCTTTGGGGTCTTTTAGCTTGAGAATTTCTGCTGATTTTTCTTGAACCGTTGCAAGCATTTCTTTAGTTGCATCATAGTGAATTTGAGCCAAACTTTGAGTATTCTCCAAAGCGAGTTGACTTAAAGCATGAACTGATTCCATCGATTTTTGATGGGCTTGAACTAATTTTTCATTTGCTTGGTACATAAGACACTCCTAAGGGGTAGTAAAACCAATCGTTTGTCACGAGAGCTCATATTGGAGTGCTATTAAGTCCATAGCATTACAGTCAACTAGCGTGACCACCAGAAGACTAAAAGTATGAGCCTTACTAGATCGAGTCAAATGTGACAATTTCACCTTATAAAATAAATTAAAAATATTTCTTTTTGAGATAGAACTGTCACATTAGTTTGAAGAAACTGCAGATTACTTATGGAGTACTGCTGAATAACTCTGATTGTTATAGGTTTGATTAGTTTGTCCTACAGCCCATAGGTAACCAAACAAAGTAACCTTGGGAGGGTGGATGATGGCAACATTTACTACTGAAGATAGACTGCAGGCTGAGCAAGAGTCAATACCATTTTACGGTTATTGCTATTTGACTGATCCATCCACGCAAATCAAAAATCAATCATCGAATCTAGCGCCAAAGAAAAGTCAGGTGGAATATCGAATCGACGATAGCAGTGAAGATTTGGAAGAATAAGTTTTAATGCTCTTTATTTTTCTTAGCCAACTTCTCGGGTTTGCCATTTCCATAAAGACACCATTGCTTGATTTCTTCTGTGAGGACTTCAACATCTTTCATCTTAAGATTTCTAAAATCTTCCAGCCCAATAGATCCAGTTTCTCTTAATTTTTCTAGAGCTTCTTTTAATGCGCTCATATTGATGTTTCTTTTAAAAAATACATAGTTAAGGTTAGTTTATGTCTTTGGCCATGTTCTTGACCTACATCAATAAGCGTCGCTTAAATCGACACTTGACCACTACAAGGATGCCAAATTGGTTTGTCGTTTAAAACGACAGCGCATAAATGAGGTTTGGCTGTTATGGAGTGAGAAGCGGTCACACAGAATCATTTATTGCTGGAGACAGAGAACGACCCAAAG